>JAEEGI010015179.1_pt1 | contig 16074 bp, 9 predicted proteins | sample 8958751 | NCBI WGS metagenome assembly JAEEGI01 (sample SAMN16246545, study PRJNA631951) | gut metagenome | biome: gut microbiome; feature: rumen; material: KS-attached | host: Bos | place: Iran: Karaj | collected 2018-10
GGTCGAGACCGCCGAGGCCGCCAAGGCCTCCCGCGCCGCCAAAGCCGGCGTCGCGTCCGCCGCGGCCGGCGTTGCCGTACTGGCCGTAGGGGTTTCCGCCCTGCTGCATGCCGCCGGGCATGTGGCCGCCGGCGCCGCCGAGGATGGTGCCGAGCACGCTGCCAAGTTCCTTCGAGTTCAGAATATCAAGCAAACCCATTGCCGTTCTCCGTAGTTTAGCGCCACGCGGCCCCAATGGCCCTTCGGCTCCTCTTCTTGGCTAGCAAAAAGCGCCCTTCCCTTCAAGGCGGACGCTGGCGCCGCTCTGGCGCACGCCGACGCTTTGGGCTAGCATCCGCCCGGCCCTTCCCCAACCTCAAACCGCATGGAGACACAGCCATGGAACGCACCTTCAGCATCATCAAGCCCGATGCCGTCGCCCGCGGCCTGCAGGGCGAAATCCTCGCCATGATCCAGGCCGCAGGCCTCAAAATCGTTGCCATGAAGCAGATCCGCCTGACCCGCGCCCAGGCGGAAGGCTTCTATGCCGTCCACAGGGAACGCCCCTTCTTTGCGAGCCTTGTCGAGTACATGACCTCCGGCCCCGTCGTCTGCTCCATCCTGGAAGGCGAAAACGCCATCCAGCGCTACCGGGAGCTCATGGGCGCGACCAATCCCGCCAATGCGGCCGAGGGCACCATACGCAAAAAGTACGCCCTCAACATCGAGGCCAACTCGGTGCACGGCTCGGACGCTCCTGAAACGGCGGCCTTCGAGACAGGGTACTTCTTCAGCGCTCTCGAGATCGCCGGCTAGCGCCTCCAGCCTCCGCAGGCAGGCAGGATCCTCTTGCCGGGAAGCCTCCTGCCAAGGCTCCCGGCCTCGGCACGCTCCTGCAGGAAGGATAGCCAAAGCGCCGGAAAAGGCATATTGTTCAGCCGCACAAGGCACACACGGGCGGGATGCCCAGCGGCCTCCCGTCCCCAACAAAAGCGAGATTTCCTGCAATGAGCAAGACCAAAATCGTGGCCACCATAGGCCCCGCCTCCAACACCAAGGACAAGATGCGCGCCCTGGCCGAGGCCGGCGTGCGCATCTTCCGGCTGAACTTCTCCCACGGCTCGGCCAAGAACTTCATTCGCATAATCGAAGACATCAGGAACGTGGAGCTGGAGACCGGGATCCCGCTCACCATCATGCAGGATCTCTCAGGCCCGAAGATACGCCTCGGCGACATCCGGGAGACGAGCATCCAGGTGAGCGAGGGCATGGGGCTTCTGCTCGGCCCCACGGAGCAGTACTGCCACGAAATGCCCTTCATGCCCTTCGACCACAAGGAGATCCTGGAGTCCCTCGTGCCCGGCGACCGGCTCGTGCTCGCCGACGGCGGCCTGCAGTTCAACGTGGCCAAGATCCGCGACGACGGCCTCGTCGTGCTGGAGGCTGCCAACTCCGGCATCGTCACCTCCCGCAAGGGCCTGGCCCTGCCCGGCAAGACCACGCGCGTGCGCGCCCTCACCGACAAGGACAAGCGCGACCTCAAGGACGGCATGCGGCTCGGCATCGACGCCGTGGCCATCTCCTACGTGCAGACGGCCGACGACGTGCGCGAGACCAAGGAGCTCATCCACGCCTGCGGCAAGCACGTGCCGGTGTGCGTGAAGATGGAGCGCCAGAACGCGGTGAACAACCTGTCCGAGATCCTGGCCGAGGCGGACATCGTCATGGTGGCCCGCGGCGACCTCGGCGTGGAGTGCCCCCTGGCCAAGCTCCCCTCCATCCAGAAGCACATCATCAGGGCCTGCAACAAGGCGGCCAAGCCCGTCATCGTGGCGACGCAGATGCTGCTCTCCATGATGCACTCCCCCCAGCCCACCCGCGCCGAGACCACGGACGTGGCCAACGCGGTGCTGGACGGCGCCGACTGCGTCATGCTCTCCGAAGAGACAGCCATGGGCGACCATCCCGTGGAGACGGTGCAGTACATGTGCAAGATCACCAAGGAGGCCGAAGCCCTCATCGAGGAGGGCCACAGGCTCGAGGAGCCGCCGACGGACAAGGGCATAGGCGAGTACCTCGCCTACTCCGCCTGCCTGCTCGCCGACAAGGCCAAGGTGGACGCCATCGTGGTGCACAGCATTTCCGGCGACTCTGCCAGGCAGGTGGCCACCTGCAGGCCCCCCCAGCCCATCTACGCCCTCACCCCCGATCCGGTTTCCGTGAAGTACCTCAACTTCTCGCGCAACATCACGCCCGTGCTGGTGAAGAACCCGGCCGCCGAGCCGAGCCACCTCTCGCGCGCCGAGAACTTCATCATGGACTCCGGCTACTTCAAAAAGGGCCAGAGCGCCGTCATCACGGCAGGCCAGATCCGCGGATCCTCGGCCACGCCGCGCGGCACCAACCTCGTGAAGATTTTCTGGTGCTGATCTCCCTGACAGAAGCGCACCGCCACCACGGCCGCTCCGGCGACGCCGCTTGAGCCGGCCAAGCCTCCACAGAAGGAACCCCTCCCATGAGCAAAGTCAAGAAAGTCGTCCTCGCCTATTCCGGCGGCCTCGACACCTCCGTCATCCTGAAATGGCTGATCAACACCTACCAGTGCGACGTCGTCACCATGACCGCCAACCTCGGCCAGCCCGAGGACCTCTCCGGAGTGGAGGAGAAGGCCTACAAGACCGGCGCCTCCAAGGCCTACGTCCTCGACCTGCGCGAGGAGATGGCAAAAGACTTCGTCTTCCCCATGGTGCGCTCGGCCGCCAGCTACGAGAACCGCTACCTGCTCGGCACCTCCATTGCCCGCCCCATCATTACCAAGGCCCTGGTCGACGTCGCCCACAAGGAGGGCGCCGACGCCATAGCCCACGGCGCCACGGGCAAGGGCAACGACCAGGTGCGCTTCGAGCTCTCCGCCAAGGCCCTGGATCCCGCCATCCAGTGCATCGCGCCCTGGCGCGAGTGGGATCTCATGAGCCGCACGGCCCTCAACGCCTTTGCCGAAGCCAACGGCATCCCGATCTCCAAGGGCGCCAAGCGCTACAGCATGGACGCCAACATGCTCCACACGAGCTTCGAGGGCTCGGAGCTCGAGGATCCGGGACTCGCGCCCGATCCGGTCTGCCACGAGCGCTGCGTGCCTGTGGAGGAAGCGCCGAACGAGCCCGAGATCATCACGGTCGACTTCGAGAAGGGCAATCCCGTGGCCCTCAACGGCAAGCGCCTCTCGCCCTACGAGATCATCCACGCCCTTGAGCTCATCGGCGGCCGCCACGGCATAGGGCGCAGCGACATCGTCGAGAACCGCTACGTGGGCATGAAGTGCCGCGGCGTCTACGAAAATCCCGCCGGCACCATACTCTACCACCTGCACCAGGACCTCGAGGGCCTGTGCCTCGACAAGGAGCTGCTCTCCATCCGCGACCAGCTCGCCGTGCGCTACGCCGAGGCCGTCTACAACGGCTACTGGTTCTCCCCCGAGCGCGAGGCCATGCAGGCCTTCATGGACAAGGCCCAGGAGACCGTCACCGGCCAGGTCAAGGCTAAGCTCTACAAGGGCGGCGTCTGGCCCCTGTGCCGCACCTCCCCCTACTCCCTCTTCAATCCCGAGCTGGCCACCTTCGAGGCGAGCTCCTACGACCACCACGACGCTGCCGGCTTCATCCGCCTGCACGGCTTGAGGCTCGTGCAGTACGCCAGGGTCAAGAAGCAGCTGGAAGAAGGCAAGTAGCCGTAGACGAGCCGAAAGAAGGACAGCACGATGCAAGCGACCATGCCAAGCCCGTCAGGGCCCGCATGCCCGATCTGACCTCAGCGGGGAGATGGCCCTTGGCCGTCTCCCCCCTTTTTTTCAGCCTTTTTGCCGCATTCCCCCCGGCGGCGCCTGAGCGGAGGAGAAAGCCAAAAAAAACATTGACTTAGCTTGGTTTTGCGGCAATAATTAATCGTTTGACCAACGAACCTCAGAGTTCGTGCGTCCGCCCCTGTCCGGATTGCGGCCCGGCTGGGAAGGACCGGTACGCACGCTCTCAAACGTAAGGATTTCACATGCCTAAGCGTACAGATCTGCATAAAATCCTTGTCATCGGCGCAGGGCCCATCGTCATCGGCCAGGGCTGCGAATTCGACTATTCCGGCTCCCAGGCCATCAAGGCCCTGAAAGAGGAAGGCTACACCGTCGTCCTCATCAACTCCAACCCTGCCACTATCATGACCGATCCGCACATGGCCGACGCCACCTACGTCGAGCCCATCGAGGCGGACACCCTGACGGCCGTCATCGAGAAGGAGCGTCCCGACGCCATCCTGCCGACGCTCGGCGGCCAGACAGGCCTCAACGCCGCCCTCGAGCTGCACCGCCGGGGCGTGCTCGAGAAGTACGGCGTGGAGCTCATCGGCGCCAACGCCCAGGTCATCGAGAAGGCCGAGAGCCGCGAGCACTTCCGCGCGGCCATGGAACGCATCGGCCTGAAGGTTCCCAAGAGCGGCATCGCCAGGAACATGGACGAGGTGCGCAAGCTCGGCAAGGAGCTGCCCTTCCCGCTCATCGTGCGGCCGGCCTTCACCCTGGGCGGCACCGGCGGCGGCGTTGCCTACAACATGGAGGACCTCGAGGTCTTCGCCCAGCGCGGCCTCTCCGCCTCCCCGACCTCCGAGGTCATGCTCGAGCAGAGCGTGCTCGGCTGGAAGGAAATGGAGATGGAGGTGATGCGCGACAAAAAGGACAACGTCGTCATCGTCTGCTCCATCGAAAACTTCGACCCCATGGGCATCCACACGGGCGACTCCATCACCGTCGCCCCTGTCCAGACCATGACCGACAAGGAATACCAGGTCATGCGCGACGCCACCATCGCCATCATGCGCGAGGTCGGCGTCGAGACGGGCGGATCCAACGTCCAGTTCGGCATCAACCCCGTCAACGGCGACATGGTGGTCATCGAGATGAACCCCCGCGTCTCCCGCTCCTCGGCGCTGGCCTCCAAGGCCACGGGCTTCCCCATCGCCAAGATCGCTGCCAAGCTCGCCGTGGGCTACACGCTCGACGAGCTGCGCAACGACATCACCCGCGAGACGGCGGCCTGCTTCGAGCCCACCATCGACTACTGCGTGGTCAAGGTGCCCCGCTTCACCTTCGAGAAGTTCCCGGGCGCCAAGGACGAGGTCACCACGTCCATGAAGAGCGTGGGCGAGGCCATGAGCATAGGCCGCACCTTCAAGGAAGCGCTCCAGAAGGGCCTGCGCGCCATGGAAATAGGCGCCACGGGCCTCGGCTTCAATTTCCGCAGGGATCTGCCCCCCATGGAGGAGATCATCGCCTCCCTGCGCAATCCCAACTCCAAGCAGATCTTCTCCATACGCCAGGCCATGCTGGCGGGCCTCAGCGTCGAGACCATCTACAATGAGACCAAGATCGCCCCCTGGTTCCTGCGCCAGATCCGCGACATCGTGGACATGGAGAACGAAATCCGCGACTTCGGCCTCGCCAACGACATGACGCCCTGGAACAAGGAGCTGCCGGGCCTCATCCGCCGGGCCAAGGAGTACGGCTTCTCCGACCGCCAGCTCGCCGAGATGTGGAAGCGCCCCGAGGCCGACGTCAGGCGCCTGCGCCTCGAGCTCGGCATCAGGCCGACCTACTACCTGGTCGACACCTGCGCCGGCGAGTTCGAGGCCTACACGCCCTACTACTACTCCACCTACGAGACCGGCGACGAAATGCCCGTCTCGAACAGGCGCAAGGTCGTCATCCTGGGCGGCGGCCCCAACCGCATAGGCCAGGGCATCGAGTTCGACTACTGCTGCTGCCACGCCTCCTTCGCCCTGCGCGACGAGGGCATCACGGCCATCATGGTCAACTGCAACCCCGAGACCGTCTCCACGGACTACGACACCTCGGACAGGCTCTTCTTCGAGCCGCTCACCTTCGAAGACGTGATGAACATCATCGAGAAGGAGAAGCCCGAGGGCATCATCGTGCAGTTCGGCGGCCAGACCCCGCTCAACCTGGCGGTTCCGCTCATGCGCGCCGGCGTCAAGATCCTCGGCACCTCGCCCGACGCCATCGACCGCGCCGAGGACCGCGAACGCTTCCAGGCGCTCATCGACAAGCTCGGCCTTCTGCAGGCCGAGAACGGCACCGCCATGAGCCTCGACGAGGCCGTGGCCGTGGCGGACAAGATTGGCTACCCCGTCATGGTCCGCCCGAGCTACGTGCTCGGCGGCCGCGCCATGGCTGCCGTCTACGACCGCGACGAGCTCATCGAGTACTTCCACGAGCAGGTGCCCGAGCGCCCCGAGCATCCCATCCTCATCGACAAGTTCCTCCAGCACGCCACCGAAGTGGACGTGGACGTGCTCTCGGACGGCAGCGACGTCTACGTGGCCGGCATCATGGAGCACATCGAGGAGGCGGGCATCCACTCCGGCGACTCCGCCTGCGTCATCCCGCCCTACTCCCTCTCCTACGACCATGTGGCCCAGATCGCCGTGCAGGCCGAAGCGCTGGCCCGCGAGCTCCACGTCGTCGGCCTCATGAACATCCAGTTCGCCCTGCGCGGCGACGACCTCTACATCATCGAGGTCAACCCCCGCGCCTCGCGCACCGTGCCCTTCGTCTCCAAGGCCACGGGCGTGCCCCTGGCCTACCTGGCCACCCAGGTCATGCTCGGCAAGACCCTCGAGGAGCTCGACCCCTGGAGCATGAAGAAGGGCGGCTTCACCTGCGTCAAGGAAGCCGTCATGCCCTTCAACCGCTTCCCCGGCGTGGACATCATCCTTGGCCCCGAAATGCACTCCACCGGCGAGGTCATGGGCATGGGCGCCACCTTCCCCGAAGCCTTCCTCAAGAGCCAGCTCGGCGCCGGCACGAGGCTCCCTGAGCAGGGCAGCGTCTTCCTCTCCGTCAACGACAGGGACAAGGAGGACATCCCCGAAATCGGGCGCCTCTTCCACGAGCTTGGCTTCGAGCTCACCGCCACGCGCGGCACGGCCAAGACCCTCGAGGCGGCGGGCCTTCCCGTGCGCGTCGTCAACAAGGTGCAGGAAGGCCGTCCCAACATCGTGGACCTGCTCATCAACCACGAAATCGCCCTCGTGGTGAACACGGCCTCCGGCTCGGGCACGGCCAACGCCGGCAAGGCCATACGCCGCACCACCCTCGTCTACGGCATCCCCTGCTGCACGACCATCCAGGGCGCCCGCGCCTCGGCCAAGGCCATAGGCGCGGCCAAGGGCAGAAAGGTCCGCGTTGAAAGCCTGCAGGAATACTACAAGAGGGAGGGCAACTAATGAAGGCACTGCTTGCTCTTGAAAACGGCTTCACCCTGGAGGGAACCTCCTTCACGGGCGAATTCGAAACCGGCGGCGAGGTCATCTTCAACACGGGCATGGGCGGCTACCAGGAGCTTCTCACCGATCCCTCCTACTGCGGCCAGCTCGTCTGCCTCACCTACCCCCAGATAGGCAACTACGGCATCGCCCAGGGCGACAACGAGTCCAAGGGCATCCACATGCGCGCCCTCCTGGTCAAGGAGTGCTGCAAGGAGCCCTCCAACTGGCGCTCCATCATGAGCCTGCCCGAGTTCATGAAACAATACGGCGTCCCCGGCATGGAGGGCCTCGACACCCGCGCCCTCGCCATCGAAGTGCGCCGCCACGGCGCCATGCGCGGCATGATCTCGACCCAGGATCTCGACAGGGAGAGCCTTGTCAGGAAGGCCCGGGCCCTGCCCACCATGGAGGGCCAGAACCTCGTGCCCTTCGTCTGCGCCAAGGCGCCCTGGGTGCTCGAGAACGGCGAGCCCAGGGAAGTCGTGGCCGCTCCCGACGGGAAGCTTCCCTTCCCGGGCGAAGGTCCGCGCGTCGTGGTCTACGACTTCGGCATCAAGTGGAACATCGTCCGCCTGCTCATCCGGGAGGGCTTCTCGCCCGTCATGGTGCCCCCGCAGTTCTCCGTCCAGGAAGTGCTGAACAGCGGCGCCCAGGCGGTTTTCCTCTCCAACGGCCCCGGCGACCCCGCCACGCTGACGGACGAGATTGCCACCGTCAGGGAGCTCATGCAGCACCTGCCCGTGGTCGGCATCTGCCTCGGCCACCAGCTCATCGGCCGGGCGCTCGGCTGCACCACCCGCAAGCTCAAGTTCGGCCACCACGGCTGCAACCACCCGGTGCTGGACAAGTTCAACGGCCACGTCGAGATCAGCTCCCAGAACCACGGCTTCTGCGTGGACATCGAAGGCGTGCCGGACGTGGAGGCCACCCACGTGAACCTCAATGACGGCACCCTCGAGGGACTGCGATCCCTCAAGCTGCCCGTCATGAGCGTGCAGTTCCACCCCGAGGCCGCAGCCGGCCCCAACGACACCCGCAACTTCTTCCACCGCTTCCGCAAGCTCCTGGAGCACAAGCTCTAGCGGGCAGGGAAGCAGGCTTTCCCTTCTGATCGCAACGGCCCTGCTCCGGTCTCCGGCGCAGGGCCGTTTTGTCCTGCCATGCCGGTATCGCCTCTCGACAAGCCGATTTGGGGCAGATAGAGTGCTTCCCTGAAGTTCATGCCGCACGCAAACAACGGCACAGGAGGCGACAAACGCGATCATTTGCTCACCATAGACGCCACAATGACTGCCATGCACCACGCATCGTCTGTAATTGAATTACAATATAAGTTATTAAAAATATATTCCCCTAACTTTTCCGATGAGGTACTCTCATGCCTTCTGATGAAAGGATGATGCTCTTGTAATTTATTGAAATCAAATAATTTCCCCTGGCATGACCCTTGCTTCCTTTCTTCTGGATGAGGGTACCGGGTCCCCTCAAAACATTCCAGCTGTGAACCCTATGCCGGTTAATGTCGATTTCTTCGCGTACAGCCACAGGCGATTCTCCGCCCGCAACCGCGGTCGTGCGAAATAACCGACATTATGAGGGGAAGGGTTCACAGGTGGAAAACATTCGTTAGGTACCCTCTAATCCGAGGATGCTCGGCCGGCCAATCAGTCTTGGGCACAACTAAGTTTTTGTTTAAATTCAAGTAGTTATTTCAACACGTCAAGGCTTGCTCCTTTCATGATGAAGTCGATGGAGATTGCTGAGGGTACTATTTTCGAAAAGTTTGGAATCTTAAATACAACTATGCGATGTAAAATATAAGAATACAGCAAGCTAGATCAGAGGTATTGCATTATGAAGATTGAATCCATAACAATTAAAAATTTTAAAAATTTTCAGAATGCTGAAGCCACAAATTTACCTGATTTAGCTGTGTTTATTGGGAAAAATGGTAGCGGAAAGACTTCTTTTTTTGATATTTTTGGTTTTCTTCATGATTGTCTCATTGGAAATGTCAAAACAGCTCTTGCAAAAAGAGGTGGATATCGAGAAGTAATTTCACGGGGACACGATGGAGAAAATATTTGTTTTATTATAAAATTTAGACAATCTCCAAGTGATCCTTTAATCACATATGAATTATCAATTGGACTAAATGAAAATAATGTTGCTGTCGTAAATAATGAAGTTGTACGTTTACGGCGTGGTGAGAAAGGGGCTCCATGGAAAGTATTAGACTTTTCTCGTGGAGTAGGCTTTGCTGCTGCCGGAGAACTCAATCAATATGAAGATGTTAAGCTTGCTCAAAGAGAAGAACAGCAACTTGAGGCTCCTGATATTCTTGCCATTAAAGGACTTGGTCAATTTAAAAATTTTGGTGCAATCGCCACTTTTCGAAGAATGGTTGAAGATTGGTATGTTTCTGATTTCCGCATTGATGCCACCAGAGAGAGGCAAGAGGCCGGATACGGAGAACAGTTGACAAGAACAGGCGATAATCTATCTGTAGTGACAAAATTTATTCATGACAATCATCCTGGGCTCTTCAGGGAAATTATTGAAAAAATGAAGCTTCGCGTTCCTGGAGTGGAAAAAGTTGAAGCTCAGGAAACGCAAGATGGATATATAGTCCTTCGCTTTCAAGATGAAAGATTTCAAAATCCATTTTCTGCAAGATTTGTATCTGATGGCACAATCAAGATGTTTATGTATCTTGTTTTGCTTCACGATCCAACTCGTCATGCATTGCTTTGCGTTGAAGAGCCTGAAAATCAATTATATCCAGAATTATTAGCTGAATTAGCTGAAGAATTTCAAAGTTATGCATGTGAAAGTCAGGTTTTTGTATCAACACATTCTCAAGAATTTTTAAATTATATCCCACTGAGTTCTATTTATTGTTTAAATAAAAAAGACGGTTTTACTGTGATAAAAAGAGCTATAGACAACCCATTAGCTAAAGCACTATGTGAAGCAGGTGATTTACCTGGAGCTCTCTGGCGTCAAAATATTCTGACAGAGGAATAATAATGAAGCTCATTTTCTTTCTGGAAGAGAGATCCATGAAAGAACTCCTAGATGGTATTCTCCCAAGAATATTGCCAAATGGTATTACATTTAAAACTATTCCTCATGAAGGAAAAAGTGATCTTGAACATTCACTTCCAATAAAATTGCGGGCATGGAACGAACCAGACACATCATTTATTGTCGTCCACGATCAAGATTCCAATAACTGCATTGAACTTAAGAAAAAATTGCATGATCTTTGTGCAGGTTTTGGCAAAAGAGTCCTTATTCGTATCCCATGTCACGAACTTGAAGCATGGTACTGGGGAGATTTAGACGCTGTTAGTATGGCGTTCAATAAAGATCTTCGCTTGTTAAAAAATAAAAGAAAATATAAAAATCCTGATGCTATCAACAATCCAAAACTTGAATTGAAACGATACTTGCCAAATATGGGACAGATTGACGGCGCAAAAAGAATTTCACAATACATGGATATAGATAAGAACACATCTTACAGCTTCCGCATCTTTATTCAAGGCGTGCTCGCCTTCTGCAATAACGAAGCATAGTCTCGACGTTCCATTCCTCAGTGTCCGAGCGTCCAGCAATGCAAGCTTGAACCAGCCCCTTTCAAGCCGACTACATGCAGAACTTGGGACGGGACTCCATCACGGCAGAAGCAGAGACAGTAAAGGCAGGTTCAGGCTCAGCACCTGCTTCTGGGGCGGGAAGGTGACCACGTTGATTGCGGACGGACGCCTTGTCCGGGCAATCCCAGCAGATCAAGCAGGTGGCAGCCACCTGCAAAAAGCGCTATACAGCTCGTCTCGCCTGCGGATGCTTCCGCCAAGGCCAGACCTCAGTCCCCAGGCCCAAAAGAAGGAGTCGCCCGTGAACAGCCTCAAGAAAAACCTCCTGCTCTTGCCAGCTGCCCTGCCCGCCCTGTTCGGCCTCCTCCTGTGCCTGCCCAACCTCTTCGGCTTCGAGGCCTTCCCCTGCCGGACCTCGGGCTGCCGCATCTACAGCGAGAACGTCACCACCTGGGCACTGGGCGCCCTCGGCTTTCTTGCCATCGGCACCTCCTTTGCAGTGCCCTTCCTGCGCAACTACGTCCTTCGTCCCCTCTGCGCCCTGGCGCTGCTTGCCGATGCCTGCCTGCTCGCCCTGCTCACCGTCACGGGCCCCTGCCTGCAGTGCATGGCCGTGGGCTTCATGTTCTTCCTCTCCTTCGTCCTGGCCGGCATCGTCGTTCACAATCCCAGCATCCTGCGCAAGGCCATAGGCTTCCTCTGGCTCATCCCCTTCGCGACGACCTGCGGCCTTGCCATCAACGAGACCTTCGGCGCTCCCTGGGCCATCGCCGGCGATCCCCAGTCGGCCGACACCGTCGTCTACTTCTCCCCTTCCAACGCCGAATGCCTCCAGGTCGTCAAGGCGGCCGAGGACGCCCACGGCACGGTCTTCTGCCCCGTCATCGAGAAGCCCGGCGACGCCGAGCGCATCGCCGGCATCCAGCGCGCCCTGCGCGGCGGCACCAAGATCTCCGAAGCCATCGAGAGCCAGACCTCGGCCGAGGCCAGCTCCCTCATGCACCTGCGCCTCATGTGCAACGCGGCCCACGTGGCCCGCTCCGGCTCAAGAACCCTGCCCTACATCGAAAACCGCAACGTGGCCCGCATGCTGAGCTACCAGAAGTCGCTCGAGGAGCTGCGCAAGGAAGTCCTCAAGGACGTCGCCAAGCCCAAGCCGAGGCGCGGCTACATCCCCAACTCCAGGCTCTACTAAGCCTGCCGGAGGCCTGTCCGGCGCCTCCGGCGTCCAGTCTGGACACGGACGGCGGCAGATGGCCAAGTTCTCTGGCCAGATTGTCTGCCCTGAGGCCGAGGCGCCCCTGACGCGTTCGCCCCCTTCCGTCTGGACGCTTGCCTGGCTTGCGCCCTCAGCCTTGCTGCAGGGGAAGCATTCCGCCGGGGGCTTTCGGCGTTCATGGTTACAGTCTAGGGGGCCTGCACCTGCAGCGCTTGTCCCCGATCCGATTGACCTCAATCCGCGTAGCCTCAATCCTTATGGCTCCGCTCTCCCGGCCCTGATCGGGGCTTCCCGCCGGCAGGCAGGGGCTCCAGAAAGACCTCCAGGCAACCGAACCAGGCGTTGCCGGTCCAGGGGTCGAAGCGATCTGCCAGGGTGAGTTCGTTGACGTTGAAGGACCCGTCCAGGGGATAGGCCAGCAGCGAGGGATCCGTCCCCCAGCCGTGCTGGCAGCGCAGCACGCCGGGCTTGAGATCGGGCGTGGGCAGCACCCGGGCGGTCACTGAAGCGCCCCTGACGCCGCGCAGGCGCACCCAGGCGTCCCGAACAAGGCCAAGGCGCCGGGCATCGTGGACGTTGACAAGGAGCCGGAGGCTGCGTGCCGAGCTTTCCTTGGGGTAGCAGTCCTGCGTTGCCGTGTGGGTGTGCAGGGGGCTGCGGCCCGTGACGAGCAGGAAGGAGGCGGTGCCAGCGGCCCCGTCCGGAGCGTCCCTCCCGGAAGCGCCCTCTGCGGGAACGGAAACGCCGGCAGGCTTGGCGTCCTTCTGGCAAGCCGCCAAGCCATGGTTCTGGCCGGCGTCCAGCGCCGCATAGAAGCGGAGCAGCGAGGCCGGCGCCAGGTCGATGCGCCCGTCCGGCGTGCCAAAGCCGTCCCTGTCGTACTTGCGGTAGAGGCAGGGCCACTCGGCAAAGCCGCCGCGGGAGCGGAGCCAGTCGCAGGGCGCCTTGCCCTCGAAGCGATCTCCCTGCCCGCCGAAGGCAGCCAAGGGCGCCAGAAGCGCATTGCACCACTCGTCGTCGCAGCAGGCGCCAAGCGCCCCCGGCAAGGGACTGTGCGGGGCCAGGCCTGGCGCACAGGCCCTGGCAAGCTTCTGCCAGACTTCCAGGGGCCTGAGCACGCCCTGCGGAGGTTCGGCCACGGCCTCCCTGAGGCCGACGGCAGGCGCTGGGGTCTCGTGCAGGCAGACGCCCTGGCGCTCGAGGAAGTGCGCCATGGGGAAGACGAGGTCGGCAAAGCGGGCCGTCTCGTTCAGCACGGTGGCGTGAACCGAGACATGCCGGAGCAGATAGCCGCAGCCGTCGCGGGCCAGCAGCATGCGGCGCCAGGCCCCGCTCTCCGGGGCCGTGAGCAGGGGATTGCCGTGCACGCAGACAAGGCCCCGCAGGGCGTAGCGCCGGCCGGCATAGGGACCGCGCACAAGCTGGACGCCCTCCTCGACGTCTCTGGGGATGCGGGCAACGACGCCGTGGGCCGCCCCGGGATAGGCGCCGTAGAGATCCTTGTGCAGAAAGCGTGCCTCGCCGAGCGCCCGCTCAAGCCTTGCCTTGGGCGAGGCAAGGGGCAGGGAGCCGCGCAGGGCAAGCCCGCCCGGCACGTCGAGGCAGCCGCAGACGGCAATGAGCACGGCAAGGGTCTCGCAGGCCAGAAAGCCGTCCGGGCTGTGGGCGACGCCGTTCATGCCCGCCATGGCGCAGAAGGGGCGGATGGCCTTCACGTCACGCGCCAGAGCCTCCATGGCCTCGAAGGGCAGGTCCGCCTTCTGGCAGGCCCAGGGAAGCGAGCCCACGGCAAGGCCGCTTGCCGGATCCAGGCGCCTTGCCAGCACAAGGTCCCGAAGCTCGGCAAAGCGCAGTCCATGGCGGGCAATGAAGGCCATGTCCATCGCTGCCGGATCCGCCAGCACCTGGGCCAGCAGGCAGAGCAGGATGGCTGCGTCGGAACCGGGCCTTGCGGGAAGCCAGAGATCGGCGGCCCTGGCTGTCCCGGTGCGGCAGGGGTCCACGACCACGAGCTTCATGCCGGCCTTCTGCGCCTGCCTGATGCCCTCCCAGAGCCAGCGGAAGCGCGTGGCCTCGGCAGGGTTCTCGCCGAAGAGCACGAGCAGGCGGCAGTCGTGACGCAGGCGCAGCTCCGCCCCGTTCAGGCCTGCGCTTCCGGCGGCACTGCCGGCAAGGAGCGGCCGGGCCAGATCCGGCAGGGGGCGCTCCTGGCCCCGGCCGTAGACGCCGGCAAAGGCGAGTCTGCGACTGGCGTCGCAGAGGCTGTTGTGGTCCAGAACATTGGGCGTGCCGACGAGGCCGGCAAAGTCGTAGACCATGTCGTGGTCCGGCTTCTCGCCAAAGAGCACGGCCAGCGACTCGGGCCCGAAGTCCCGGGCAAGGTCCTGCAGGGCTTTGCCGCACAGCCCGCACGCCTCGTCCCAGGAGCAGGGCGCAAAGCGGCCCTCCCCCCGCGCGCCGATGCGCTTCAGGGGCGAGGTCAGACGCCTGGGGTGGCGGCGCAGGGCCTCGGCCAGGGCAAGCTTGGGGCAGGTCCTCCCCCGGTTCACGGGATGCCCGGGATCGCCTTGCAGCACAAGGCCGCCGGGCCCTGCCGAGACAAGGAGGCCGCACTCCGAGGAGCACATGTAGCAGATGGTGCGCTGCATGCCTTGTGTATAGGCCATAGCCAGCCTGGGCGGAAGGGCGGAAGGCAGGCGCACGGCGGATCGGCGCCGGCCGCGGCCGCGGCTCAAGCCCGAGGAGGATTTCTGCCAGGCGCTAGCGGGGCGCCATGCCAGCGCTGCGCTCGATGAGGCTCACGACGCGCTGCATCTGGCGTCCGGCCGTGGATTCGCGCCCCATCTCCTGCTCGACGGCGGCTATGCCCTTGAGGACAGTGGAGTGGCGCTTGTTGAGGCGGCCGCCTATCTGCTCCAGGGTGAGGTCCGTGTGCTTGCGGGCCAGATAGAAGAGGGTGTTGCGGGCGTTGACGATCTCCCGGCGCCTGACGCGGGAGCCCAGCTGCTCGGGGCTGAGGCCGAAGCCCTCGGCAACGATGCGCAGGAGATCCTCGAAGCTGGACTGCACCGGCAGGGCCGGCGCAAACTCGTCGAGCACGTCCAGGCACATCTCGGGCGTGAGCGGGGCCTTGAGCACGCGCATCTTCAGCAGCAGGGTGCGCAGGCAGGATTCGAGCTGGCGCACGTCGCCCGTGAGCCTGGAGGCCAGCAGGTGCTCCACCTCCTCGGGCAGAATGACCTGGTGGACCCTGGCCTTGGAGCGGAGCAGCTCCCGCCGCATCTCGTAGGTGGGCAGATCCATGCGCGCGCGTATGCCGGAGAGGAGCATGGAGACGAGCTGGCTGTCCAGCATGGTGAGGTCGCGGGGCTGGAAGGAGCTCGTGAAGACGACCTTGGCGCCCTTGTCCTGCAGATGCTTGACCAGGTTGAGCAGGAATTCCTGGGTCTTGTCCTTGCCCTGCAGGAAGTGCACGTCGTCGAGCATGAAGAAGTCGAGGGCCTTGAGCTGGGCATCGAACTCGGCAAGGGTGCTGGTGCGCGAGCCCGACACGAAGCGCGAGCAGAAGTCGTCGGCCGTCAGGCAGGCCACCCTGGCCTGGGCGCCTTTGGCCGCGTTCACGCTGGCAGCCACGGACTGGACGATGTGCGTCTTGCCGAGCCCTGCGTCCGAATTCAGGAAGAGCGTGTCCACAAAGCCGCCCGAGGCGCAGATGTCCTTCGCTGCCGCGTAGGCCAGGCGGTTGGACTCGCCCACCACGAAGTCGTCGAAGGTGTAGCGCAGAAGCTTCTGGGAGAGCTTCAGGCCAGAGCCTGTCACAGGCCGGCTCAAGGGCGCCTGGGGAAGGAGGGGCCTTGGCACGGCGCGCTGGCGGGGACGAGCCTCTGCCGCGGCCTGCGCGGCGCAGCAGGGCTGGCCATTCGGCATCCCGCTGGCCGGCATCCC
>JAEEGI010015180.1_pt1 | contig 16071 bp, 11 predicted proteins | sample 8958751 | NCBI WGS metagenome assembly JAEEGI01 (sample SAMN16246545, study PRJNA631951) | gut metagenome | biome: gut microbiome; feature: rumen; material: KS-attached | host: Bos | place: Iran: Karaj | collected 2018-10
GGGCGGTCCAGCTTCGGCTTTTCCGCAGGCGCGGAGGGGGCTGCCTTCTCTTTCTCCGGCGCGGCTTTGCTTGCGGGAGAAGCGATCTTCTCCCGCAGGGACACCGTTCCCAGCACCGTCTGCTCCAGCTCCTCGTCCGTGAGAGGCCTTGCCGGGGAGAGGGGCAGATCGCCGGTGATCCGCCGGGCCAGGCTGCGGAAGACTTCTTTTTCTTCCTCGTAGCCCTCCAGCTCCATGAGGGTCCTTCGCTGCTCCTCCGCATGGGCAAAGCCGGGGCTGCGGGGCAGCTCCGCCACGATGGGCAGGCCCACGGCCCGGGCAAAGCGGGCCACTCTCCCCTCCTCGTCCGCCAGGTTCCGCCGGTTGAAAAGGATGCCCGCCACCCGGCAGTGCTCCTCCCCGTCGAAATTGCGGATGCCCCGCAGGATGTTGTTGGCGGCGTAGATGGCCATGTATTCCCCGCTGGTGACCAGCAGGATGGCGTCGGCATATTCCCGACGCACGGGAACGGCGAAGCCGCCGCAGACCACATCCCCCAGCACATCGTAGACCACCAGGTCATAGGGGGCCTTGACCCGGTGCTTTTCCAGAAACTCAAAGGCGGTGATGATGCCCCGGCCCGCGCAGCCCACGCCGGGCTGGGGCCCGCCCGCTTCGATGCAGCCGATGCCGCAGATGCCGCTGCGCAGCACCGCGCCGACCTCCGCTTCCGCGGCGGGAACGGTGCGGAGATAGTCCAGCACCGTGGGGATCAGCTCCCCGTGGGTCAGCAGGCGGGTGGAATCGTGCTTCGGGTCGCAGCCGATCTGGAGCACCTTCTTCCCCGCCATGGCCAGGGCCGCGGAGAGATTGGCGCTGACGGTGGATTTGCCGATGCCGCCCTTGCCGTAGACCGCCAGCTCCAGCGGTCCCTCTCGGGTCTTCTCTTTCATTGCTTCTGCCCTTTCCCCGGCGGACCGGCCGGTTCGATTTGGTTCTCTCTCCTGTTCGCTGTGCGTTCTAGCCGTGGCTCTCCTCGATGTAGGAGATGTATTCCAGGCTGCGCAGGGCTTCGATGATCTCCCCGTGGGTCTTGTATTTCTGCAATTGCGCTTCTTTGATGGACAGGGACACGGTGTAGACGCTGAGGCCGGAATTGACGTAGGCGGTGTTCAGCTCGATCTCGTCGATGGTGAGCCCCAGAGCCCGGATCACGGTGATGAAATCCTGGAGATAGGGGGCGCTTTTCAGCTCCAGATGGATCTCAAAGTGGTTGGACCGGTCCTTCAGATAATTCTCGAAGCCGGGCAGCAGGGCCAGTGCGGGCAGCAGCACCAGGAAGACCAGGAGGCCCACGGTGTAAAAGCCCGCGCCCAGCGCCAGGCCGATGATGCCGCAGCACCAGAGGGCCGCCGCCGTGGTCAGGCCCCGGATGCGGTTCTTGGCGCTGAAAAGCAGGGAGTTGACGCAAATGGTGGAAACGCCGATCACCACGGCGGCGGGCAGCAGATGGAAGGCCTTGCCGCTGTCGGGAGAAAGGCAGCAGTCCAGCAGCATGGCGGCGGTGGAGCCCGCCGTGATGAGGATGAAGGTGCGCAGGCCCGCGCTGTGGCGCTTGCTGGAACGCTCCCAGCCCACGACGGTGGCCAGAAGGGCCGCCAGGGCCAGGCGCAGCAGGATGCTGCCGATGCCCAGGCTCCAGGACCAGGGCCCCAACAAAACGGCAATGGGATCGTGTATCGTCATGGGCTATTCTCCTTTGCTCAATGCAGATTGGCGCTAACGCCACATTCCGCGCCTGCGGCGGCTGTGCCAGGCTTCATAGAATTCCTCCGCGGCCCGCTCGAATTCCCGCTCGTCCTCCCGCTCGCTGTGGGCGGGGATCTGCTTCTGTATCTCCCGGATGCGCTCGATGAGCAGCTCCACTTCGGTCTTTTTTTCTCCGTCGCTCCCGGTCTCCGGCACCTCCACCAGCTCCTCCAGCTTATTGGAATAGGAGCCGGAAAGATAGAGGGCCAGCTTGGCGCAGCCGGGGCCTACCAGCTCATAGAGCACGCTGGAGGCCAGGATGATGGTCTGCAAAGGCCCGCCCAGCTCCGGGCCCAGGGTCCGGGCTCCCAGGGCGGCCAGCCCGATGGCCACGCCTGCCTGGGGGATCAGGGCCAGGCCCAGCCAGCGCCGGGTCCGCCTTTCCTTTTTCACCGCCAGGCAGCCCAGCCAGGCGCCGCCGTATTTGCCCAGGATGCGGACGAGGAAATAGAGGACGCCCACGGCGAGCAGGGGCACGCCGCCCAGCTCGCCCATGGGCCGGACCAGAGCTCCCAGGTCGAAGAGGATGCCGCTGCGGGTGAAGAACAGCAGCAGGATCGGCGGGCTGAAATAGTTCATCTGCTTGAAAAGGCCCTCGTCCTCCGCCAGATTGCGGTAGACCATGCCCATGGACATGCAGCCCAGCAGCGGCGAAATATCCAGCAGCCCGCATATGCCGCAAAAGGCGAAAAGCATGGACAGGGCGATGATGAGCCGGTTGTCCGTGGTGCGCTTTTTCCGGATCAGCAGCTTCAGAAAGAGGCCGAAAACGCCGCCCAGCAGCAGCACACCCAGATTGACCAGCACGGGCTCCAGCACGCTCCCGATGCGGAACGCCTGCCCTTCCAGGCTGCCGACGGCCACGGCGATGGCCGCGCTGTATGCCAGCAGCCCCACCACATCGTCCAGGGCGACCACCTGCAGCAGGGTGTCCACAAAATCCCCGTGGGCGCCGGTCTGCCGGATGGTCATGAGGGTGGAGGCCGGGGCGGTGGCGGCGGCCAGGGCGCTGAGGAGGGCGGAAAAGGCCAGGGGCAGGCCCAGGAGGCAGCGGCTCAGGAGAAAGACAAGGGCGCTGGCCGCCAGGGATTCCAGCAGGGTAACGATCAGCACCTTCGGCCCATTGCGCCGCAGGGCCGGGAGGCTGAAAAACTGGCCGGAACCGAAGGCGATGAAAGCCAGGGCGATGTCGGAGAGGAAGTCCATCCCCTCCACCACCCGCGGCGGGATCAGGTTCAGCGCAAAGGGGCCCAGGAGGATGCCCGTCAGGATATAGGCCGTCACATTGGGCAGGCGCAGCAGCTTGGTGAGGCGGGTCATCAGGAAGCCCGAGAAGAGCATGACGGCCACGGAAATGACGACTGCCGCCGATGTGGAAACGCCGCTCAGCAGCTCCGCGACATCCACTTCCCCGCCCCCCTTTTTTCACTACGGAAATAATGTTCGATTATAGTCCTTTCCGCATAGCGATTCAATAGGTTTTTGGCGCTTTCCGTCGGCAAAAAAAGAAAACGCCCTCCGGGACCGGGGAGGTCCGGAGGGCGGGACGCATAGTCAGAGTAGGAAACCCGCCGCCAGATACAGCAGCAGGGAGATGCCGGTAAAAGCCAGGCTGTAAGGCATGCGCACCTTCACGATGGCCTTCGGATCGCAGCCGATGGCGTTGCCGATGGAAAGGCTGTCGCTGGTGAACACGCAGATCATCTCCCCCGCGACGCCTGCGCCGATGACCGCTCCCGCAAACAGGGGCAGGCTCATGCCGGTCACCGCGGCCACATGGATCGCCACGGGAAAAGCGATGGCGTACATCGCCCAGGAGGAGCCCAGGAGGATGGTGAACAGGGTGGACACCAGAAACAGCGCGGCGGGCAGGAGCGCCCGCATGGGGATCAGCTGCTCCACCAGCGCGTCGAAATACACGCCCATGGCCTGCTGATCCAGCAGGACGGCGAAGCAGGTCGTCATCAGATAGAGGATGATGGGCAGGGCCATGCTCTGGATGCCGGTGATCACATGCTCCGCGAACTGCTCCGGGGACATGAGCCCCTGGGCACAGTAGAGGAAAAACAGGAAGATCAGCGTGGCGACCAGGCCGCAGGCGCTGTCCAGCAGGAACCCCTGGCCCCAGATGCTCCGGATGGTCAGGGCGGTGACGACCAGCACCGCCACCGGCAGCACCAGATTGGCGATCCTGCCCCAGATCTCCCCTTCCTCCTGGGTCAGATAGCGCTCCGAGCCGTCGGGCCAGAGGTTCCCGCCCTCTTTTACCCGCCGGCGGGCTTCCTTCAGCCGCCGGGTGCGGGGCAGCCAGCCCAGGCAGAAAAGCAGCATCGCCAGCACGGCGACGATGGCGAAGAAATTGAAGGGGATGGCCCGGCAGAACAGGGACACGCTGCTGCCGGAATAGGCGCCGGTGATGGTACCGATCACGAAGATGCCCCAGAAGGAGATGGGCAGGAAGGCGCATAGAGGGATGGGCAGGAAGCTGAGCATCAGCCCCGTTTCCTCCCGGGGAACGCGCTGCTCGTCCGCCGCGGAAGCGACGCCCGTGGCCCCGCAGAGCATATTCAGCCCGTCGTCGATGGCGGTGACCGCCATGATCCCCAGCAGGGCGAAGCGCACGCCGCGGGCGCTGTGCACCTTGCGGTCCGCCAGCTTTTTGAAGGCCGTCACCGCGCCGCTGGCCTCGATCAGGGTCACCAGGCTGCCCATGAGTCCCATGACCAGCACGGTGAAGGCGTTCTCCACATCTCCCATGGTATCGATCAGGGCGTCCGTAAAGCTGCACACCAGGCCGCTGCGGTAGCATAGCACGGCGGCCAGCAGGATACCCACCACCAGGGATTCCAGGGTCCTCCGGGTGACGAGCACATAGACGGTCATCAGCACCAGCGGCAGGAGGAACACCGGCCCGGGGCTCTCCCGGGGGACCAGCAGCACCGACAGGAGGAAGACTGCCGCCAGGACGCCGTATTGGATCAGCATCCGCCGGGGCGTCATGGGCGACTGATTGCTGGGATGCTGCAGGATGCCCCGCCGCAGGCGGGACAGGGTCAGCAGCTGGGAATGTTTCCGGGATACCTGGCCGTAGACCCGCTTCATCAGGTCGCCGTAGACGCTGGGATGCCGCCGGAGGATGGCCATGATGTCCTCGTTGGACAGCCGCCAGGTCACGGTCTTCCCCACGGAGCGCACCGTGGAGAGCCTTCTTCCGCCGGAGAGCACCGCGTATTCCCCGAAATAGCTCCCGGCGCGCATGACGTTGATCTGCTCCCCATCCCGGTCCAGCACCACGGCGGTGCCGGATTCCAGGAAATACATGCCGTCCGCTTCCTGGTCGATGGTGCAGATATCCTGGTTATGGTCGAACTGCACCCGCTCCAGCCTTTTCCGGATGTCCGCCAGTTCCCGCTTGCCCTCCGCGTCCGCCTTGATCCCGAAGAAATCCCGCAGGAAATCGTCGTCGATTCGCAGTTTTGACATGCTGCAAGCTCCTCGATGTCGTACTGGACTTTCCTTCGCCGGTCCGAAGCTCAGTCCCTTCCGCCCTTCATTTCCACCTTATTCCGGTACATTTCCTCGTCGGCGTTTTGGAATACCTGTTCCACGCTGTCTCCCAGCTGATACACCCCGATGCCGCAGGCTGCGCTGAAATTCTCCCACGGCTGAAGGCTCTTGTCGTCAGAGCCCCGGAAGCGCTCTTTCAGCTGGAGCATGAGGGCGTCCCGCTGCTCATAGTCATGGCCCTGGAGGACCGCCAGGAATTCATCGCCGCCCACCCGGTAGACCGGGGAGTGCTTGAACACTTCGCAGATGATCTCGCAGGCGCCGATCAGGTATTTGTCCCCGTATTCATGGCCATAAGTATCGTTGACGCGCTTGAGGAAATTCACGTCCACCATGACGATGGCGAATTCCGCGCTGAATTTCTCGATCTGCCCGGCCAGCTCCTTTGCCTTGACGTTGTAGGCCGATTTGTTCTTCACATGGGTCAGGGCATCCTGATAGGCGATGCGGCTCATATCCTCCGCCTCGATCTTCGCCGATTTGGCCCGGACCTCCGCGGAATAAAGGCTCTCCACATGCTTCTTGATGTCCTCCGTCATTTTGGCGATCGCATCGGCCAGGGAGGACACCTCGTTCCAGGATTCCAGCTCCGGCTTTTCAAAGCGCAGCCGCCGCAGCTCCGCGGTGCCGTGGCTCTTCTCCGCGAACTGGCGGGTGCTCTTTTCCAGGGCTGCCACCGGCTCGGTGACGTTTCGCCGCAGCCAGTTCACCAGAAGGACGCCGAAGATCAGGCCCAGCAGGATGGTGATGCCCGCGTTGAGGAAAAAGAATCTGTGGACCGAATTCTTCAGATCGTTGACATACACATCCGCGCCAAGGAGGGCGAAGGTGCTGCCGCTGTGGGTCCTGAGGCTGGTGCAGCCGGTATAGCAGGTGCCGTAATCGGATTTCGACTGGAAAAAGGTGAGCTCGCCCAGTTTCCATGCCTTCTGATAGAGGGCCACCACCTCATTGGGATAGCCCTGCTCCACTTCCCAAAGGGCCATATCCTGCTCTCCGCGCTCCCGTTCCTCCTGGCTGGTGGCGGATACCACGTTGACTATCGCGTTTCCGGAGGGTAAGCAGATATAGAGATAAGAGAGGTCAAAGGTGTCCACCATGCCGTTGAGAAGCGTCTGAAGCTCGTCATACTTCTCCGAGGTCTGATGCATGATGATGCAACGGTTCAGATCTTCCTCGTCGATATGCTCCTCCACATAGGAGATGACCTCGCTCAGCCGCAGCTGGCACTGCCGGTACAGGGCGTTGGAGAATTGCAGATAGGATTGTACCGACAGCATCAGGCACAGGACCAGGATGAACACCGCGCAGCCCACGATGATGCTGCGCTGGATCGGTCTTTTCTTCTCTGTCATGCCGTTTCCTCCTTTGCCGTAACCGCTGAACAAAGCGAAGCGCCCGCAGTGGAAAGAGACGCCCGCCGCGCGCTGCGATTTGTTCAGCCGTCACTGTTCGGGATACCGGCGGAGAGGCAGGCGCCTCCCCGCCGGCGCGGTTATCACTTGTCCTTCTTTGCCGCCTGACGCAGCAGGAAGGCCATCAGGGGCCGGGGGCCCTTGGCTTCGGTATACACGGTGTCGCCGAACCAGATGCGGTTGGGCTCCGCCTCCGTGTAGGGCTTCCATTCGGGCATATCCTCCCCGTCGGCATCCTGGCCGTTGGGGTCGCCGGAGCGGATGAAATTGCTCCAATAGTTGCACATCATCCGGCTCAGGTCATAGTGCTTGCCCTTGAAGGGCCGCCAGCACTTGGCCAGGGTCTCGAAGAAGAACCACAGGTCGCAGGAATGGAAGGTGCCGGGATTGTCCCAGCCGGGGATCTCGGGGTCGAAGACCCAGTACCACATGGGGTGCTTATCCCCGGTGACGGCCTTCATATGGGCCAGCCGCCGGATGGAGAATTCCAGGTGCTGGGCCTGGGATTTGGCCTTCATCTCCGTCAGGGAGTCGTTGTAGGAAGAACAGAGCGCCAGGAATTCCTCCGCATCCTCTCCGAAGTGGCTGCGGGCATATTCCCGGAATTCCTCCACCGACTTCGCGGGGGGCGTGGAGGGGAACTCCGTGGAGGTATGGCCGAAGAGCATGGGCACCAGGTTCACCTGGTTCTTCATGAACAGCTCATTGCTGAGGCCGGTGATCATATGCCCGTCCTCCGTCACGCCGAAGCGCAGCTTGGAGGCGATGGCCTTGTCCCGCACATAGACGGCGTCCAGCTTCCTCGCTTCCGCCAGGGTCCTGACCCCCAGCTCCTCGAAGAACTTCACGCCGATCTGCTCCGCCTGGGCCAGGGTCAGGTTGGGGCCGAACATATTGGGCTCATAGGGGCAGAGCTCCAGGCCGCTGTCCACGATGGCCTTCTGGAACAGGCCCTTGTTCAGGGGGGAGGCCACCTGGGCCATGACGCTGCCGCCGCCGGCGGACTGGCCGCCGATGGTGATGTTGTCCGGGTCGCCGCCGAAGGCGGCGATGTTGCGCTTGACCCACAGGGTAGCGAAGCGCTGATCCAGATAACCGAAGTTGGCCGGGAAATCCGGCGCTTCCGCCGTGATCTCCGGATGGGCGAAGAAGCCGAATACATTCAGCCGGTAATTCACCGTGACCACCACGATGCCCCGGCGGGCGATGCGCTCCCCGTCGAACTCCATCTCGGCGGTGTTCCCCTCCCGCAGGCCGCCGCCGAAATACCAGACGAAGACCGGCAGCTTTTCATCCGCCCTTCGGGCGGGGGTCCACACGTTGAGCATCAGGCAGTCTTCGCTCATCTCGATGGAGGTGTCCACGTTCCACTCCCGGGAATAGAGGTTGTCCGGGTCCTCCCCGGGCACATGCTGCATGGAGATGGGGGCGAACTTATAGGCTTTCAGGACGCCCTCCCAATTTTTGGCAGGCTGCGGGGCCCGCCAGCGATTCTCCCCCACCGGGGGCGCGGCATAGGGGATGCCCTTGAAGGAGGTGATCCTCGGGTCCGCCGCGGGCAGTCCTTCCACCACTCCGTTTTCCACCGTGACCTTTCTAAGCATAACGATCCTCCCAACAAGTTTTTATTAAGGGATTATATCATGCTTTCCCCGCTTGTGCCACATCAATCGTCACTTTTTCCCGCCGCTCTTGACTTTTTTCCCCCGGCGTACTAGCATCAGTGTATAAAAAGTAACAGGGAGGGCATGAGCATGGAGAAGAAGACCATGAAAGCGCTGGTCGTCTACGGGAAGGACGATTACCGCTTCGAGCCGGAATACCCCATCCCCGAATGCGGTCCGGACGATATCCTGCTGAAGACCGAGGGCTGCGGCGTCTGCGCCAGCGACGTGAAGTGCTGGCACGGAGCGGAGAGCTACTGGGGCAATGGGGAAAAGGCTCCCTGGGTGCGTACTCCCTTCATCCCCGGCCATGAATTCCTGGGCGTGGTCAGCGAGGTGGGCGCAAATGTGAAAGAGTGGGCCGTGGGAGACCGCCTCACCGTGGAGCAGATCGCCCCCTGCGGGGAATGCCGCTTCTGCAAAAGCGGAAAATACTGGATGTGCCAGCCCCATTATATCTACGGCTACTTCACCGACTACTGCGGGGCCATGGCGGAATATGTGCGCATCCCCACGAAGCACGCCCGTATCCACCGGGTACCCAAAAAGCTGCCCCTGCGCAGCGCCCTGCTGATCGAGCCCTACGGATGCTCCAAGCACTGCGTAGACCGGGCCCAGATCACGAAGGACGACATCGTGGTCATTTCCGGCGCGGGCACCCTGGGCCTGGGCATGATCACCTACGCCGCCACCAAGAAGCCCAAAAAGCTGATCGTGCTGGACCTCCAGGAGAACCGGCTGGCCAAGGCCCTGGACTTCGGGGCGGACCTGGCCTGGAACCCCGCCAAGGAGGACGTGGTGAAAAGCATCATGGACATGACGGAGGGCTACGGCTGCGACATCTACATCGAATGCTCCGGCCACCCCTCCAGCGTGGTGCAGGGCATGAACATGATCCGCAAGCTGGGTCGCTTCGTGGAGTTCTCCGTCTTCGGGCAGCCCACCACTCTGGACTGGTCCATCATCGGGGACAAGAAGGAGCTGGACGTGCTGGGGAGCCACCTGAGTCCCGACTGCTATCCCTATGTCATCGAGAACATGGCCAAGGGCGTGCTGAAAACGGCGGGAGTGGTGACCAGGACCTTCCCCCTGGAGCAGTGGGAGACCGCCTTCGACTACGCCACCGGCAAATACGGCAACATCAAGGTGGCCATCACGTTCTGAGTTTAGACGATACTGCACCAATCAGCATAAAGGGCGGCCCCGAAGGGGGCCGCTCATGCTTTAATTTCAAAAGTGATTGAACCGAAGGAATATTTATGCTATTATACGGTTTATCAATTTAATGAAACCGAAGGAGGAACTGCAATGGCGTGCAAATATCCCCATGTGTTCGACCCCTTCGAGATCCGCGGCGTCCTCTTCAAGAACCACCTGGAGCAGGCCCCGCCGGGGTGTTTCTTCTCCGGGGACGACCGGGGCTTCGTGACGGACGATTTCGTTTCCTATTTCCGGCAGTATGCCCGGGGCGGCGTGGCCGTCTGCAACGTGGGCAACTGCTCCATCGACATCACGGAGAGCTCCGACGAAGCCCGGCAATTGCAGCTGTCGGACCCGGAATGTGTCATGCCCCTAAGAAAATTCGCGGAAATGTGCGCCGTCTACGGGGCCCAGGGAAGCCTGGAACTGACCCACAACGGCAAGGACACCGCCTTTGAAAACATCGGCCATGCCCCTTACAGCGCCTCCAGCTTCATCACCAAGGCGGAGGAGCGCCGGGCAAAGATGCTGGGGCGGGAGCCCGTCGCCACCATCGAAATGAGTAAGGAAAAGATCCGGGAGACGGTGGAGAAATACGCCCGGGCCGCCCGCTTCTGCAAGGAAGCGGGGATGCAGATCTGCATGATCCACGGGGCCCACGGGAACCTCATCGCCCAGTTCGCCAGCCCCTACTACAACCGGCGCACCGACGAATACGGCGGGAGCCTGCAAAACCGGGCCCGCTTCGCCTGCGAGGTGCTGGAGGCGGTGCGGGGCGCGGTGGGGGAAAACTTCGTCATCGAATACCGGCTCAGCGCCGACGAACACCACCCGGAGCAGATGCGCTTCCCGGAGACCCTGGAATTCATCAAGTACATCCAGGACAAGACGGACATCCTCCATGTTTCCGCCGGGCTCCACGACCTATACGGCGAACCCTGGTATCTCCGCTATCTCATGAGCAACTACACCATGCCCCAGCAGCTCAACGTCCATTTCTCCGAGGCGGTGAAGCGCTCCTATCCCCAGCTGACGGTGGCGGTGGTGGGAGCCATCAAGGACCCCGGCCAGGCGGAGGAGATCATCGCCTCGGGCAAGGCGGACCTGGTGGCCATGAACCGGGCGCTCCACGCGGACTATGACATGCCCCGGAAATACGCCGAGGGCAAGGAATGGCAGCACATGCCCTGCCTGCGCTGCTCCTGCTTCCGCCTGGCCAGCCCCCATACCGCCAAGCTGTGCAGCGTGAACCCCATGTGGGGCCGCTTCAAGGAGTATCCGGAGGGGCGGCTGCCCCTGGCCGCCGAGAAGAAGAAGGTGGCCGTCATCGGCGGCGGACCGGCGGGCATCGAGGCCATGAAATGGCTGCTGCAGCGGGGCCATGACGTGACCCTCTACGAAAAGGGCAGTCAGGTGGGCGGCCACGTGCGGGACGCGGTGGCGGCGGACTTCAAGAACGACCTGCGGGACTACCTGAAATACATGGAGGACTTCGCGGCTCACTGCGGCGCCCGGGTGCTGCTGAACACGGCGGCCACGCCGGAAAAGCTGGCAAAAGAGCACTACGACGCGGTGATCGCCGCCCTGGGCTCCGACCCCATCCTGCCGGGCGTCCCCGGGGCCGACAAGCCCCACGTCCACTGGGCGCCGGATGCGGAGAACGGCAAGGTACCCTGCGGGCAGCGGGTGGTCATCGTGGGCGGTTCCTCCGTGGGCACGGAAGCCTCCATCAGCCTGGCCCAAAAGGGCAAGGAGGTGACGGTGGTGGAGATGGCCGAGCAGGTGGACCTGTTCCGCACCGGCGCCGCCTCCGACCTGCTGGCCCTCAGCGAGGCCAGCCATGTGACCCGGCTCCTGGGCTGGAAGCTCTGTGAGATCACCGACGACGGCGTGCGCATCCAAAACGGCAGGACCGGGGAAGAAAAATACCTCCCGGCGGACACGGTGCTGATGGCGGTGGGCATGAAGCCCCGGCGGGCCGAAGCCCTGACATTCACCCACCTCTGCCCCGAGACCGGCTTTTACATCATCGGAGACGCCGTGAAATCCGGCGAGATCCGGGATGCGGTATTCCAGGCCTTTGAAGTGACCCGTACCATCTGAGCAGGCTGCGGCCAGGCTTTGGCCGAACCGATAGAAGCAAATCCCAAGCAACAATCATGAGAAAGAGGTATGTGAAAGAATGAAAAAAGCGATTGCCCTTTTGCTGGCGCTGATGCTGGTGCTGGCTATGACGGCCTGCAACGGCACCAAAGAGCCCCCTGCGCCCACGGCGGCGCCGACGGCAGCTCCCACGGAAGCCCCCGCCCCCACGGAGGCGCCTGCCCCCACCGAGGCCCCCGCGCCTACCGACGCACCTGCGCCCAGTACCGAAGCCCCCGCGCCTACCGACGCGCCTGCGCCCAGTACCGAGGCCCCCAAGCCCACGGAAGCCCCCGATCCCGGCGTGGGTCTCCTCAACCTGTACGTCCCCTATGACTTCGTCGGCGACGTCACCGACGAGGACCTGCAGGGAATGTGCGAAGAGATGGGCGCCCAGGAATACTATCCCCAGGAGGACGGCGGCGTGGTCTTCGTTTTGACGGAGGCGGCCCATCAGCAGTTCCTGACGGACCTGTCCGGCCAGATCGACGAGGCCCTCGGAGAGCTGATCGAGGGCGAGAACGCCGTTCCCTGCTTCCGCAGCATCATCCACAACGAGGACTACTCCACCTTCCAGATCGAAGTGGACCGCAGCCAGGAGGACGGCTCCGAAGCCTTCAACGCCCTTGCCCTTGCTTTCTACGGCGCCTATTACCAGGCTTACAGCGGCGCTTTCGAGCCCAACAGCGTGGTGGAACTCAAGGACGTCGAGACCGGCGAAGTCTACGACACCGCCTCCTACCAGGATTGGCTGGACCTCATGGACAGCTTCTCCGACTGGGGCGAAGGCGATTGGGGCGATTGGGAAATTGAAAGCCCCATCCAGCTCCCCGAGCTGGACAGCCCCGTGGTCCTGCTGGATGAAGCCGGCGTCACCGTGACCGCCACCGGCTTCAGCGACGGGTTCTTCTCCCCCGTGATGAACCTCCACATCGACAACAGCACCGACAAGATGGTCTATGTTGATTGCAGCCGCTTCGTCATCAACGGCTATGCCGCCTCCGGCTACCTCTATACCGAGGTGGAGGCCGGCAGCGAGGCGGAGGCTGAGCTTTCCATCTACGACGCCTCCATGGACCTGCTGGGGACCGAATACATCGGCGAACTGGAGCTGCAGATCATCGTCAACGACGAGAACTACGACCGCGTCGCCACCGGCGACATCATCACCATCCGGACCAGCGACTACGACAAGGATTGGTACCGGACCATCGACGGCGACGTCATTTTCTCCGAGGAAGGCCTCACTCTGAAGCTCGTCAGCGTGACCCGGGGCGAATACTGGCCCAGCACCGATTACACCTTCGTGCTTGAAAACACGAGCGACCGGGCGATGGACGTGGACTTCTCCAACATGCTGATTAACGGGACGGAAAGCTACCCCTGGTTCTATCAGATGGTGTATCCCGGCACCATGGCCGTCGGCTCGCTCAGCGTCGATGACGAGTCCCTGGCGGATACCGGCTCCGACACGCTGGATTCCCTGGAGATCATGATCGTCGTTTACGATAATGAAACCTATGAGGAGATCATCAGGACCGAGGACTTCATCGCCCTGCCCGTGGGCTTGGGCTGATCCCCTGACAAACAAAGAAATACGCGGCCCCCGGAAGGATCCGGGGGCCGCGTTCCTGTCGTCCGGTTTTATCGGAGTCCCAGCTGTCTTTTGGCGTCCTCCTCCGCCTCCTCCATGGAAGCGTAGCCCACGCTGAGGATGCCGTTTTCCTGTATCTTCGCCGCGATGGAGACCCCGGCTTCCGCCTGGGAGCGGAGCCAGGCCAGAAGGGCCCGCAGGGTCTTTTCGCCGTAGGTCATCAGCTCCCCCTTTTCATAGGTCTCCACGGAGGCGTATCCATTCCGCTCGTCGGCGGACAGCAGGGGCCGCCCCAGCTTCCCCACATTGGGGTATTTCCGCCGCAGCTCGATGGTCTGGGGCAGCATGATCTGCCAGATCTCCTCCACCAGAGCCTTCTTCTCCTCGCTCACGGGGGGCAGCTCCGGCAGGAAGTGGAGATACCCCGCCGGGTCCGTGCTGGCCATCATGTGGATATACTTGTCCCGAAGGAGGTTGCGGCCCTCCCCCTCCGCCGAGCGAAGATCCTCCCGATAGGCGGAAAGGGCCTCCTCGTTCCAGGCGGAGAACTGGGACGTGCGCATATTCACGAACATGGGGTAATTCTCCTGGCAATCGGCCCGGGTGTCCCCGTTCACATCCCGGAACATGGGCCATTCCAATTCGATGATGCTGTCGATCAGCTTCTCTTTTTCCATTTTTCTTCCTCCCCTTCCGTCAGCCCACAGAGATGTCCAGCCCCGCCAGCTGCGGGTCCCGGATCTCCGAAGCCACGGAAAATGCCTGATTCACCATGAAATCATCCTCCGAGCCGCTGAGGCCCCGGAGCCAAAGCTCCTCCTGGATGTCGGCGCAGACGGCTTCGATGCCCGCCTGCCGCTCCTCCGGCGGCTGCAGCAGAAGCTCCTTCAGCGCCAGGACCGTGCCCCGGAGCCGGGGCAGCTCCTCCGCCCCCCGATAGAGCCACTTATAGAAGGGGGCGTAGCGCCCGTTGAGCAGGTAGATCGCCTGCAGGGCCGCCCGAAGGAATTCATCCAGGGCCAGGGTCATGGCCACCGTGTCCCCCCGGCGGGCGCAGCGGGGATAATTATACTGCCCCGCCTGGCCCATGGCGAAGAGCCGGGCGGCCAGCTTTTTCCGCATCACGTCGATGGGATAGCCCCGCAGCAGGGTCCGCCGGATGGCGGTGAAGGCCCCCAGATCATCCCGGAACACCTCCCCGTTGGTGGCGGCGGCCAGATGGTGGTCCGAGACACGCAGCCAATAGAGAGGCCCTTCCGGCGCGCCGGGGCAGCCGGTGAAGCGGCGGTAGAATTCCGGGATGGGGATCACCCCGGAGCGGTCCCGGGCCTGGGCGGAGACGCCGGGAAGATGGGCGGTAAGCTCCTCATAGCGCTTTTGCAGCCTTGCCCCGTATTCCTCCGCGTCCTCCGCCGGGATCCACAGGCAGAGGCGGGGCGCAAAATCATGGTCCCGGGAGATCTCGTCGTCGAACCCGTAACACTCGGAGCCGGGGCCTGCCAGGCCCACGGCGATCCGCCCCTCCTGCATGGGAAATTCCGCCGCCAGCGCGGGCCGGACCGTCTCCTCATACAGCTGCCGGGCCAGGTCGAGGCCCTTCATTTCCCCACCTCGGCCAGCAGGGCGTCGATGCGCGCCAAGGCTTCCTCGTCCCCCGCCTTCTCATAGCTGTACCGGGCGTTGCGCAGCAGCACGCCCCGGCGCTGCTCCGCCCCGCCGTAGCGCCGCCATTCCGCCGCGATGGTCTCGAAGCGCGCCCCCGCCTTGCCATAGTCTCCCCGGCGGAAGGCCATCTCCGCCTGGAGGGCCAGGGCGGTGAAACGGTGGATGTCCGTCTGCCCGTCGGGGGTCTCGTAATAGGCCGCCGCCAGCTCCACGGCCTGCTCCGCCTCGCTGAGGTCGTCGCAGACGGAGGCCAGGTTCAGCCGGGAGGAGGCCAGCTCGTCCGGCGCGCCGTTTCCGGCTTCCAGGATCGCCAGGGCTTTCCGGAAGGAGGCCAGGGCCGTCTTCCGCTCGTTCCTGGCCCGGTAAAGGAGGCCGTGGTTGTTGTAGACCGCCGCCAGGGTCAGGTCCCCCGGGGGCAGCAGGGCCAGATACAGGGCCTCCGCCGCCTCGAACAGCTGCTCCGATTCCTCGATCCGCCCCATGACGCAGAAGCCGGTGGCGGCGTTCAGCAGGGTGGCGGCTTCTTCCAGGCTCCCCCGCATCTCCAATACGTCCAGGCAGCGCAGGGCCTCCTCATAGTGGCCCTCCAGCTCATCAAAGATGCAGTTTTCCCGGCAGTGGCCGATGAGGGCGTTGGATACCGTCAGGCTCATGGCGGCGTCCCCCCGCTGCCGGGCCGCCGCCTCCTGCTCATGGAGGAAACGGTAGGCGCCGGGGATGTCCCCCGCCTCGTAAAAGGCGTCCAGCTGCCGGTGGAATTCCTTTGCATCCATGCTTATCCCTCACTTGCGTTTTTTACCATTTTATTTTCCGCCCCTGTCCTTGTCAACAGGAATCCGCGGCGCAAAAAAGAACGCGGCTGTATTGAAAAGGAGAAAAGCGCTGTGTTATAATACTTGTATCAAAATTTTCCATGCGGGATGTAACTATGGAACAGCAGAAGATGCGTCTTGTGACCAGAAGCGACTTTGACGGGCTGGCCTGCGCCATGATGCTCAAAGAGCTGGACATCATCGAGGATATCAAATTCGTCCAT
>JAEEGI010015182.1_pt1 | contig 16070 bp, 11 predicted proteins | sample 8958751 | NCBI WGS metagenome assembly JAEEGI01 (sample SAMN16246545, study PRJNA631951) | gut metagenome | biome: gut microbiome; feature: rumen; material: KS-attached | host: Bos | place: Iran: Karaj | collected 2018-10
CAGGATTCGCACGCCGAGAATGGGTGTGTCGATGATGGACGATGAGGGTAAGCTCGTGGAGGGCAGCAACTTCTCCGTTCGTACAGAGAACATCAACCTGATGGCCATCAGTTCAGAAAACGAAGGTCAGAACCAGAATGCGACGGGTAGCGTATCCATCACCTCGAAGAATGTCAACATTGAGGCGATCGACTATGAGGCGAAGGACGGTCTCTTCACTGAGAAGGAACTGACTGCCGACAGCAAGGTATCGATTACCGCCAAGACCATCGAGGTGGCTACCACGAATCCGAAGAATATCGAACATGACGACGATGGTAAGGTTACCAAGGGTGAATACACCGCTGAAGGCGACGTTATCTTCAGGTCGAAGAATTTCACCGTTGAGAGTCTCGACTACGAGGTGGCTGATGGTGAACTGAAGATGAAGGCCCTCACAAAGGACGGTAACATTGCCATCCGTGCCGAGAAGACCGACGTGTTGGCTGCCGATGCCGAAGGCAAGGCTACAGGAGCCATCAACCTGAACGCGAAGGCCATCAGCGTGAAGTCGATGGATGTCGACAAGGAAAGTCTGGCAGACTCGGCCCTTGCTGCAGGCAGCACCATGACCATCGTATCAGAGAAGATGTACGTAGGTGCAAAGTCGAAGGATGTGAAGAGCAAGAAGCTGCAGGCCGTCAGCGAAGAGATGGGCCTGTTTGTCGACAAGACCTTCGAGGCTCAGCAGGGCGATGGAAAGGCCGTGGTACAGCTCGATGGCGGCAAGGCTGCTGTCGGTGGCGACCAGACCCAGATCTATGGTCCAACCACCATTAACGACAAGACCGAGGTCAAGGGCGAAGTCAAGGCTCCGAAGGGAACCTTCGACGGTCTGGAGGCTTCGAGTTCCTTCAAGTCGCCGAGTATCAGCGACGGTAATGCTGGTGGCGGCGGCGGTGGCGGCGGTAGCCTGAGTACCAAGCTAACCAACGAAGATGCGCCAAAGGAGTGAAAAGTGAAAAGTTAGAATTAAGAATTAAGAGATATGAAACGTTCAATAAGCAATCAATATGATCAGCTACAGGAGAAGCTCAAAGGCTATGTGGCTATGATGAACTTCAGGTATATCAATTTGTGTATCAAGGCCGATCCCGTCTCACTGATACCTGTCAAAGTTAATGTAGAAGGCACTGAGAAGAACCTGGAGCAGGTGGCTATGACAGCCAAAAAGGATGACTATCGCTTCTGGATTGTGCCAAAATACGATGAAGACAAGGATAGTATCTGCAAGGGCATCGCGAAAGTGCATCCAGAGTTCAAACAAAAAGAGGACACACTAAAGATTGAAGGTATCTCTGAGGATGGAGAGGCGTACGATGTGCACTATATAGAGCTTACCATGCCGGATGTGGACGATAATCGTTATAATGCCCTGAAAGATGCCGTCGACGTGGTTTATCAGGAGTGTAAGACACTGATGGAAGCAGCTGTCAGCAAGGCTAAGGCAGAGATTGCCTTCCTGTCGGTAGGAGAACCGAAAGAAGACATCGATGGCATCAATAAGGCTGTTGATAATCTCAATGAGAAGTGTGAGAAGCAACGCGATAAATTACGCGACAAGAAGTTGCAGGACATTGAGGATGCCTATAAGAAATGGCTGAGTAATACGGAAATGGATTAAAAATGTGACTGCATGATGGAAAAAGGCTTTGAAGTTACTAAAGACGGTACAACTTTGAATATTGTGCTGGGAAGCGAACTCTCGGTGGTCAATGCCTCTGCATTGACGGGTGAGTTATCCAAGTATTATAATCAAGGTATTGAAAAGGTCGTATTTGATGCTACCAGTCTGATATATCTCACAAGTGCTGGCATCCGATGTGTATTCTATGCCTATCAGGATTTAGGGAGCCAAGTTAAGATAGTTTTCATTAATTGCGTTAAGGAAATCTATGAAGTGCTCGATCTTGTCGGCCTTACTTCTATCATTAAGTTGGAAGAGAACGCAGAGAAGAAGATTAAATACCGTAAAGAAAACTTAAGTAATTTATCCGCAAGGGAAGTCGAGGAAAAAGCCAAACAACGGAGGTCGGATCTCGATAGCTTTTCAGCAAGCAATGATGTAGTTTGCTACACAATGAAGTTGGAACAAGAGGACTAATGAAGACGAATCTCATCCTGCTTGTACTGTTACTGGTCGGCATTCCTGTCCAGACGTTAGCCAAGAATGATTCGGAAGAAGAGTCGTTCTACAAAGCCTGGTACAATCAGATAACTGACGTCCTCGATAATGTCGGCAGTCGTGAGGCACTGGACATGATTAGTGAGATGAGGGATCATGCTGAGAATCGTGGCAGCAAATACGGATTCTTCCTCGTCAGCATTCTCAATGCCCACATTGCGAAGGATATGGGGATGACAGACCGTGCCGAAGAACTGCTGCTGGCATCCATCAATTACCAGAAACGATATTTGTCGGATGGGATACCTTTGTCACAACTCTATTTTTATCTGGCAAATATCTATGTAGAAAATCATCAAGGCGAGAAGGCTATCCAGCTGATAGATGAAGCTCTCAAGCAAAAGGGATGGAGTGGTGAAGACTATGTGGTATTGTGGTCGATCAAATGCAACGCTGTCACTTGTATGGAACCTGTCGATACAACAAGATTTATGGAATACTATAAACAGTTGCACGACATTATCGACCAATACGGATATAATGGTAATGTTGTAACATACACAGAGTGTTATTACGCACAATATACAAACGACTATTCACGACTGCTGGAGCTGGCCGAGAAGATAACAGATAAAGGACACAGACTCAAGTTCAAGATAGCTGCCTGCGACGGATTAGACCGAAATCAGGAGGCCATCGACAGTTTCAGAGTATATAAGGCGTGGACAGAAAAACAGTTTAATACTGAGACGCGTAAAATGGCAGAGATGAGTGCACTGGAATTGGAAGCCGCCCGTGCCGAGAATGAAGCGGAAACTTTGCGACTGACCAACCAGAGGATGCTGCTCATCGCCATTGTATGCGGACTGTGCCTTTTTGTGGTATTCCTCACCATCTATCTTTTTCGTCGCCAGTGGCAGATGCGTAAGCTGAAGCAGGCTTACGACCAGTTAGAGGAAGTGACCACCCAGAAAGAGCGCATAGAAAGTGAACTGCGCATAGCCCGTACCATCCAGCTCTCGATGGTGCCGAGTGTCTTTCCGATACGCCCTGATATCGATATATATGGTTGCATGACACCTGCTAAGACCGTCGGTGGCGACCTCTATGACTTCTTCGTGCACGACAATCAGCTCTTCTTCTGTATCGGTGATGTCAGTGGCAAGGGAGTGCCTGCTGCACTGCTCATGACGGTGACTAAGAGTCTGTTTCGTGCCTTCTCATCCAACGAGAGTATGCCTGACAAGATCGTATCGCGTATGAACGACAACCTGAGTGAGAATAACAAAGAACGTATGTTCGTTACCCTGTTTGTCGGCATTCTCGACCTGACGTCTGGCCTGCTTCGCTATTGTAATGGCGGGCACGAAGCTCCAGTTATCATCGACAAAGAGGCACATCTGTTGCCGATTAACCATATCTTCCCTGTGGGTGCTGTCCCTGCTACGTCTTATAAGATGCAGGAGACGGTCATAGAACCGCAAACGACCATTTTGCTTTATACCGACGGATTGAACGAGGCATTGAATGCTGATAAAGAGAAGTTTGGCAAAGAGAGAATTCTCAATGAGGCGAACCGTGCCATACAAGCAGGACAGCTCTCTCCAAAAGCGTTGATCGAGCAACTGACACGATCCGTCCACCAGTTCGTGGGCGACACCGAGCAGAGTGATGATCTCACAATGTTGGCAATAAACTATTTGAGGCAATGAACATAAGTTATAAACAATCTAAAATAAATAGGTTATATGGGAAAACTTGTTACGACAGGAGCACAGCTCCAGTGTAGTTTTGGTACAACACCATGTTCTCTGATGGTCACTGATGCAACGCGACCTAAGTGTGGCAATATGCCGATGGCTACGGTTCAGGATATGGCACCTGGTACAAACATACCTTCTTTTGGCATGTGTCAATCCCTCACAAATCCTCAGGTGTCTGCGGCTACATCTGCTGCCATGGGAACATTGACGCCACAACCGTGTGTTCCCGCCATTATGTCAGCATGGGCGCCAGGTAGTGCAATGATGAAGGTGAAGGGTACGCCTGCTCTGACTGATAGTTGTACATGTTCGTGTATGTGGGCTGGTTCTATCACCATCACGAATCCTGGGAACACTGCCATAGCGACTGTGAAATGAAACTGAAACGATTACTACTGATAGCAACCTTTTTGCCACTTTCCTTGGCCGTAATGGCGCAAGTCTGGCAGTATGTGAACCCTCGTATCGGTAGCGAGGGCGTTGGTCGCACGTTCCCTGGCCCTTCGATGCCTTTTGGCATGTGTAAGCCTGGACCAGATTGTACAGTGAAGCCTAATGCTGGTTGGGCACCTATGCCTGAGGTGGTGACTGGTTTCTCACAGACGCATGTCAGCGGTACAGGTGGAGGGCAGAAGTATGGTAATATCCTTATTCAGCCGTTTTTGTGGAATGTGGAATGTGGAATGTGGAATGAGAAATGTGTGGCAGTTGAGCAAAAGCGTATTAGCGAAGACTTTGCGCTGGGGTATTATGCGACAACCTTTGAGAATGGTATCCGCACGGAGATAACTGCCTCAGAACGCTGTGCCTTCTATCGGATTCACTATCCTCACTCCTCCCTCCACACTCCACACTCCTCGAATTCCCTTCTAATCGATGCGACGCATTATCTGGGCAAGAATCCTTTGCCTGACCGTCGTGAACAGCAACAGTTCGTTGGGGCAGAGGTCGAGGTCGTCAACGACCATGAGGTCAGAGGCTTCTCGAGAATCCGTGGCGGTTGGAATAATGGCGATGCCTATACGGTCTATTTTTGTCTGATGAGTGATCAGGCATTTACGCAGAAAGGCACCAATACGATCGAATTCAATGATACCCTACTGAATATCAAGGTTGGTATCTCCTACGTCAGCACGCAACAGGCCAAGCGGAATATCCCTGATGGCGACTTTGACACCCAATTGAAGAAGTTGCGCGAGACCTGGGAGCAACAGCTTTGCAAGTTCCAGATCAAAGGCACAGAGACAGACAAACGGATGTTCTACACAGCCCTTTATCACACGATGATCATGCCTGTGGACAAAAGCGGTGAGAATCCCAAGTGGCGGGAGACACCTTACTATGACGACTACTATGCCATCTGGGACACCTATCGCTCCAGTTCACCCCTCATCACCTTGCTCGATGAAAAGCGTGAGGCAGAGATTGTGAACTCGCTGCTGAATATCTACAAACGCGAGGGCTATATGCCTGATGCCCGTAGCGGCGACTGCAACGGCAGGACCCAAGGCGGCTCGAATGCAGAGGTTGTCATTGCTGATGCCTTCGTCAAAGGTGTGCAGGGTATTGACTACGACTATGCGTTGGAGGCCATGCTGAAGGATGCCGAGGTGGATCCAGGGGCAGACCATGAGAAGCACGGACGAGGCGGCATTCAGGAGTATCTGAAATACGGCTATATCCCCTATGGCATCGACCGTGCTGGTACACGTACCATCGAGTATGCCTATAATGATTATTGTATCGCAGAGGTCGCCAAAGGTCTGGGACGCATGGATATCTATGAGCGCTATCTGAAACAGTCACAGAATTGGAAGAACCTCTGGCGCGCTGACTATGAATGGGACGATGTGAAGGGCTATATCCTGCCTCGCGATGCTGAAGGCCGTTGGCTCGACTCTGTACCTTGGGGACGTTCCAAGGTGTTCCATCCGCAGATTCCTTATACCCCAGTGACGAAGGTCGCCCCTTGGTATCTGCCCTGGTGGAGCACGTTCTTCTACGAGGCGCTGTCAGCAGAGTATTCGCTCAGTATCCCCCACGATGTGCCAGGACTGATTGCAGCCTGTGGTGGTGAGGAGACATTCCGCAAACGTCTGGATATGTTCTTTGAGCGCAAGCGCTATAATGTAGGCAACGAGCCTTCGTTCCTTACACCTTGTCTCTATCATTGGATAGGCCGTCCAGACCTGACCTCAGACCGTGTGCGCCAGATTATCAGTGAGAACTACACAGACAAGTCTAACGGTCTGCCTGGCAATGACGATAGTGGCGCGATGTCCTCATGGCTCGCCTTCCATATGCTGGGACTCTATCCCAATGCAGGCCAGAGCTATTACCTGCTTCATGCCCCGCTGATTCCAGAGTGGACCTTGAAGCTCTGTAATGGCCATACGCTGAAAGGTATCCTTAAAGGCAAGGGCACACATTTTGAGAAAGTCACCTTCAACGGTCAGGAACTGAAGGATGCCCGTATTGAACACACCGACCTGATGCAAGGCGGAGAGCTCGTCTTCTACGTATCAGCAGCCCGTCAGGTTCAGGCGGACAAGGCAGTCCCAGCCTGGGAACAAAACGTTCCCACCTTGGGAACCAAGCAGTCCCAGCCTGGGACCAAGCGGGGAGCCGTCAGCTTTACGCTGAACAAGCAGTATCGCACATGGCCCTTGGCTTACGACTGGCAAGGCGATACCTTATGGCTTACTTGTAAAGAGGCAACCTACAAAATCGCCCGTTCCATCGTAGAGCAGGGCACAGGCTTCAGCTGGGATGCCCCTGCTGACGGGGCTGTCTATCATACAAAGGGCACCTTCTGCTTCATCTCAAAAAAGGCCCTGCGCGAATTGCAAGAGAAGGGTTCGTTCGTATATGACAGTATCACTTGGCGAAAGATTGATCAGGATGGCAACACCATCCATGTTCGGGCAGACATCGATCAGACTGAGATGTGGATCTCCCTGAAAGACGATCTGCCCTGGGTGCTCGAAATGAAAAACAACCCCTTAGGAATCGACTGGTTGATAGAACGATGAGACGACTGCTGACAAGATAAGGAATATATGGAAAAGAGAAGTTTAGATATGGTAATCAGGAGGTTAGCATTAGTTTTACCCTTTTACCTTTTTACCTTTTTACCTTTACATGCCCAGTACGAGAAATTGGGTGGTGTGTATTATGCCTATCCTGTGACGCAGACCAGTCTGGAGGCAGCTCCTGAAGGGTATGAGCCCTTCTATATCTCGCATTATGGGCGTCATGGCTCGCGCTGGGTGACCAATGACAAAAGATATGTCTGGGTGAACCAGCAGTTCGAGGATCAGAAGAATCTGACGAAACTGGGCAAGGATGTTCGCAAACGACTGGAGAAAGTGTGGAAGAACGCTAAGGGCAATGGTGGCAAACTGACGCCTTTAGGAGGCAGACAGCATCGTGGCATCGCCCATAGGATGTATCAGAACTTCCCACAACTCTTCACTGCAGAGGCCCGTCTGACAGCTCACAGCAGTATCGTAGGCCGCTGCAAAGCCAGTATGGAGAACTTCGTGTCAGAACTGAAATCGCTGAATCCATCGATAAAAATCGACCCTGTGACCAAAGAAGAGGATATGGTCTGGATTGCCTACACCTCACCAGAGCAACAGGCTTTGGAGAAACGTACGAATGTGCCATTGAAGATATCGCCAGAACGGTTTATTAAGGCACTCTTCATCGATCCTTCAAAGGTGGAGGACCCCACCAAACTGATTCTGGAGATGTATACTATCGCCTCGGATATGCAGGATGTCGAACTGAATGTGTCACTCTATGATCTCTTTACGCTGGAAGAGATGGAGGTCATTTATGCCAAGAACAATGAAGGTATGACAACTATTCATGGTGACGTGATTCAGAATGAAGGCATCCCTGCCTGCTGTGCCATCTCTCTTTGGCAGCGGATAGAGGCCGATGCTGATGCTGCGATAGCTCGTGGTGGTGTAGGGGCCGACCTGCGCTTTGGCCATGACTCCAATCTCTTCCGCCTGATGAACCTGATGCAGATTGCTCAGAAGAATATGCCTATGGACGAGCTTCTGCCTATGGCAGCCAATCTGCAGATGATCTTCTATAAGAATGCACAGGGCGATGTGATGGTACAAATGCTTCATAACGAGAAGTCTATTGGCTTTAGGAATTGGAACGAACTGAAGCAACAGGTGAGCAATCGCATCCATGATCTGGAGCATCTGCGTCAGCTCTGCGCCTTGAATACGATGGTAGGGACTGCTCCTGCCAATACCAAGACAGCAGGCCTTTTTGGCAAAGGTTCTGAGGAACATGGTCAGACGCTACCAGCTGTGTTGGCCCCTAATGGGCAGAATTTCTGGACGCCTCAGACACGAGATACAGAGAAGAAGTGCATTGCACCTTATTATTATACGGACTCCCTGTTGCAAGGCTTCCGCAACAGCCACTGGATTGTGGGTGGTTGCACGCAGGATTATGGCTCGTTTACCCTCGCTGCACTTGGTGGCAAACTGCGTCTGAGACCAGAAGAACGGGCCACGCCCTTCTCACATGCAGAAGAGATCTCGCATCCACATTACTATGCCGTCCGTCTGCCTCAGGAGCATCTGAAGGTGGAGATGACAGGCAGCAGTCATACGGCCATCTTCCGTATCACCCCAGAGCAGGATGGACCTGTACACATCCTCCTGAATCATAACAGCGACGAGGGTGAGGGCTACCTGGAGATAGACCATCTGGCCAAGACAATCTATGGCTATAATCCTGTACATCGCATCTATCAAGGTTGGGGTGAGCCTGCTGGATTCAGCGGCCATTTTGTGCTTCAGGCATACGATGAAATCGTGGATTCCGGGTGCGACAGCCTTTGTGCTTGGTTCACGATTCCAGGTAAAGCCAATGTGCCTATCATCCTGAAGTCGGCCTCTTCGTTTACGACTAAAAGAGGAGCAGAAGACAACTTTGCCTTTGAGGCAGAGGGTCACGACTTTGAGAGTATGATGGAGCAATTGGCCCAGCAGTGGGTGGACCGTTTGCACACGATTGATGTAGAGGATCCTGATACGGCTCGCGTGAATCAGTTCTATGGTGCCCTTTATCGCTGCAGTTTCCTGCCTCGTGAGATGAGTGATGTGGATGGTACTTATCCTTCTTTTGCCAACGGTGTGCTTGCCGATGGGACAAGAAAGTATTATGGCGACTATTCCATGTGGGACACCTATCGCGCCGTCCATCCGCTTTATAACATCATCGCCCCTCAGCAGTCAGCTGATATGATGCAATCGTTAGTGACTATGTACGAACAGGGTGGGTGGTTGCCTATCTTCCCTTGTTGGAACAGTTATACGGCAGCGATGATTGGCGATCATTGCAGTGTGGTTCTGGCTGATGCCTATGTGAAAGGAATTCGTGATTTCAACGTAGAAAAAGCGTATGAAGGCATGCGGAAGAATGCTTTTGAGACACCTGCATCCTTCGAGGATTATAAAAACGGTATGGGCCGTAGGGCATTGCCTTCCTATTTGAAGTATGGCTATATCCCCTTGGAGGATGGTGTCAAGGAAGCTTTCCATCAGGATGAGCAGACCTCACGTACCCTTGAATATGCTTTCGATGATTTCGCTGTGGCTCAAATGGCAAAGGCATTGGGTAAAGAGGGGGATTATCAGGAACTGATGCGCCGTTCTGAGAACTGGCGTAATGTCATCAATCCTAAGACGGGCTATTGTGACGGACGTCATGAACCCAAGCAAATCTCCAGGAAGAAGACGGATGGTGGCAAGTTTGAGGATAATCTCGATTTCATCCATCGTAAGTCTTACATCACAGAAGGTGCTACGTGCCATTATACCTGGTATGTTCCTCAGAATGTGGAGGGACTCGTTGAGATGCTGGGAGGTAAGGAGAAGTTTGAGGCGAAACTTGACTCGATGTTTACGGAGGGACGCTATTGGCACGGAAACGAACCTTGTCACCAAATCGCATTTTTGTACGATTTCATCGATAAACCAGAGAAGACCCAGCAGCGTGTAGCCCATATCCTCGATACGGAATACAATGACACACCAGGAGGACTTTCTGGCAATGATGATGCTGGTCAGATGTCTGCCTGGTACGTCTTCTCGTCGATGGGTTTCTATCCTGTTTGTCCGGCTACAGACCGTTATATGCTTTCAGCCCCTCGATTCCAGAAGGTGACGCTGAATCTGCAGAATGGCAAACAGTTCAAGATTACCCCTGAATCCCTGCCGAAGGATCGTCATTATATCACCCACGGAGAGATTATCCAAGGGAATTAGGGGCTATTTAAAAACCAGTGTCGTCAGGTGTTCAGTGGCAAACAGTTCGTTTGCCACTGTTTGTATATCCTCAGCCGTGATGGCATCAATGCGACGGTACAGGTCGTCGAGATGGCGCTCAGTGCCATGATGGAGGAAACTGCGTCCGAAATCAAGTGCAAACTGCTCCCGATTATCGCAGGCAATGGCAATCTGTCCCTTCAGTTGTCGTTTGGCTGCAGCGAGTTGGGCTGCGCTGAGGGGCTTCAGCATCACACGGTCCAGCTCCTTTCGTACCAGACGGCAGCATCTTTTGATATCATGATGGTCGCAGCCGAAGTAGACACTCCACGAACCAGTGTCCGAATAACAGGTCATGATGCTTTCAACGGTATAAACCAATCCATAGCGTTCTCTCAAGGAAAGGCTCAGACGGGCATTCATGCCAGGACCACCTAATATATTATTCAAGAGGTAGAGCGTCATCCGATGGGGGTGGTTGTAGTGATAGCCTCGTGTGCCGATCATGACATGTGCCTGATGGGTCGCTTTATCGATGGTAATAGTTTTGTTTTTAGTTGAGAGTTTATAGTTTATAGGTAATTTGCAGATGTGTTTATCTGAAGTAGCAGAATTACCATCTGTCAACTGTAAACTGTAAACCGTCAACTTTCTCACAAGTCTCTTGAAGTCAATATCCCCATAAGCGAAGAACACCAAATTGTCTGGACGGTAATTGCGCTTGACGAAGCGCAGGGCATCCTCTGTCGTATAGCTTCTGAGTTGCTCTGCCTTGCCGAGGATGTTATGGCCCAGAGGATGGTTCTTGAAAAGGATATTCTCGAACTCGTCGTAGATCAGTTCTGCTGGAGAATCGTTATAACTCTCGATTTCATCGCAGATAACCTCTACTTCCTTGTCAATCTCATGTTGGGGATACTCGCTGTGGAAGACGATATCAGTCAGTACATCGACGGCCTTGGCGAAGTGCTCCTTCGAAATGGCAGCATAGAAGACGGTATCTTCTTTATTGGTAAAGGCATTCAGGTCTCCACCCAACCCCTCGAGGGCATTGATGATCTGTAGTGCGTGGCGACGGGCTGTTCCCTTGAAGGTCATGTGTTCGCAGAAGTGGGCTATTCCTTCCTCGCCAGGCATCTCGTCACGAGTGCCTGCCGCAATATCATAGCCGCAGAAGACCACTTGCGAGGGTGATGGCAAGTGGATGATCCGCAGTCCGTTTTCAAGCGTGTATGTGTTATATTTTGTCATTTCGGCTGCAAAAATAAAAAAAATCCGTGTAATCCGTGCCATCCGTGCCAAAAATTTACTATCTTTGCATCCGTAATTACTAGAACGATGCGAAAAGTTATAGGTATAGGTGAGACGATTCTTGATGTCATTTTCAAGAATGACCAGCCAATAGGAGCTGTTCCAGGAGGTTCTATGTTCAATGGACTGATCTCTCTGGGACGTGTAGGTATGAATGCAGGTTTTATCAGTGAGACAGGTAATGACCGTATCGGCAGGAAGATTATCAAGTTCCTGGAAGATAATCATGTCGATGCCAGCAATATCAGTGTTTACCCTGAGGCTAAGTCTCCTGTCTCTTTGGCCTTCCTGAATGACCAGAATGATGCAGAGTACATCTTCTACAAGGATCATCCTAACGACAAGCTTGACTTTATCTTCCCTGATATCCAGCCTGATGACATTGTGATGTATGGCTCGTTCTATGCGGTGAATCCTGTGATTCGTCCACAGATGTTCGCTTTTCTGGAGCACGCCCAACGTCAGGGGGCTATCCTCTATTATGATGTGAACTTCCGTGCCTCACATGCCAACGATGTGATGAAGGTGACGCCCAATATCCTGGAGAATCTGGAGTTTGCTGATATCGTCAGAGGCAGCAAGGAGGATTTTGAGGTGATGTTCAATAAGTCGGAGGCTGATATCGTCTATCGTTCTCAGATTTCGTTCTACTGCAAGAACTTTATCTATACACAAGGGGCAGAGCCTTTGATTTTAAAGGGCGTTGGAGGTTTCAGCAAGGATTATCCAGTTGCACAGACAGAGACGGTGAGTACCATCGGCGCAGGCGATAACTTCAATGCGGGTTTCGTCTACGGACTGGTGAAATACGGTATTACACGTGAGATGCTGGAGACTGGTGTAGCAGAAGAACTGTGGGACAAGGTGATCGACGAGGCTCAGCAGTTTGCTACCAACGTCTGCCAGAGCATCAACAACAGTGTGGATCAGACTTTTGCTGATAAGAAGAAGCGTGAGTTGGAGGCCAATCTGAAGGAAATGGAAGAAAATAATAAATAATTTATGAATATGATAAGCGATACCATTAAGTACATCGGTGTTGACGATCTCGACATCGATCTGTTTGAGAGTCAGTATGTGGTGCCTGAGGGCATGAGTTACAACTCCTATCTCATTGACGATGAGAAGATTGCAGTGCTGGATACTGCCGATCGTCGCAAGGGTGAAGAGTGGAAGGCGAACCTGAAGGCTGCACTCAATGGGCGCCAGCCCGACTATCTGGTGGCTCACCACATGGAGCCAGACCACTCGGCTCTGATTGCCTGGATGCTGGAGACCTATCCTGGACTGCAGCTCGTATGCAGTGCTCAGGCTGTGAAGATGCTGTCCAACTTCTTTGAAGGCTTTAACTTCGAAGGACGTGTGATGACTGTCAAGGAGGGCGATACCCTCTCATTAGGTAAGCATGAACTGAAGTTTATCGGAGCTGCGATGATACACTGGCCAGAGGTGATTATGAGCTACGATAGCTTGGACAAGGTGGTCTTCTCTGCCGATGGATTCGGTAAATTCGGTGCATTGGTCAATGAGACTGATGACTGGGCCTGTGAGGCGCGTCGCTACTATTTCAATATCTGCGGTAAGTATGGTACGCAGGTACAGACGTTGATGAAGAAGTTGGCTGCGCTCGACGTTCAGGCCATCTGTCCGCTGCATGGTCCTGTGCTCAAGGGTGAGCCGTTGGCTGCAGCCATCAAGCTGTACGACACATGGAGCAAGTACGAGCCTGAGAGCGAGGGTATCCTGATTGCCTACGCCAGCATTCACGGTGGAACGGCTGCTGCTGCAGAGCGTCTGGCTGAGATACTCAACAAGAAGGGTGCTCCCAAAGTGGTGGTGAGCGATCTGAGTCGTGAGGATATGGCTGAGGTCATCGAGGATGCATTCCGTTATCCTACTGTCGTGGTAGCTGCATCGAGCTACGACGCAGGCGTGTTCCCAGTGATGCACGACTTCCTCTATCACTTGCAGATCAAGAACTATCAGAAGCGTCGCTTCGGCATCATCGAGAACGGCAGTTGGGCACCTGCGGCAGGAAAGGTGATGCGTTCGATGATTGAGGGTCTGAAGGACTGTGAGATTGTAGAGCCGCTGATTACCATCCGCTCTCGCATGAAGGCTGCCGATGAGTCGCTGCTGGAGCAGTTGGCCGACAGTCTGCTGTCATGAATTATTAAAGCCTCGCAAAATTGGCGAGGCCTTAATCTTTATAATAACTGGCTGATTTCTTCGATGGAATCAGCCGTTTTGATGTAATCTCGCCAATTGCCACGAATCATACCCTTTGTCTTTAGATCGTCGAGCAGTGCGATAAGCTGGTTCCAAAAGCCCTTCATATTATAGAGGATGACAGGTTTCTGATGATAGCCAATCGTGGCAGATGCTGCCACAGTAAAGATCTCATCGATGGTGCCAATGCCGCCAGGCAGGGCAATAAAGGCGTCACTCTGATCCATCATCAGCTGTTTACGATCCGTCAGGTTGTCGCAGGGAATCTCGATTTCCACATAGTCACTGGTGCGACCAGTCTTCTCCACCATCGTCGGCACCACACCAATCGTACGACCTCCAGCCTCTTTCGTAGCCTTACCAATACACTCCATGAGCCCTTGATTTACACCACCATATACGATGGAATGGCCGTTTTTTACAGCCCATACACCCAACTCTTCTGTCATGGCAAAGAAGTCTGGGTCAATCTGCTGATTCGCAGAACAAAACACACATATTTTCATAATGTTTGCAAAATTACGAAAAGTCGAGCGTAAAACAAAGAAACTTACGTTTTTTTTCGTAACTTTGTAAGAAATCGCAGAATCTCTTTGTATAAAGGCAGTCTGGAGGATTGAGGAAAAAACGGATGTAAAAGCGAGTGCAACGGGAAATGTGAGGGGAAATGCATCAACAGAAATTAATAACTTCTTTTGAATAAATCATAAAATGAACGCAACAATTGTAATCTATGGTTCCTCGACAGGAACATGCGAGGCCATCGCAGAGAAGATTGCCTCGAAACTGGGCTGCGAGGCCCTGAACGTACAGGACTTGACAGCTGACATCGTGGCCGCTAACCAAAACCTGATCCTCGGTACTTCGACATGGGGCGCAGGCGAATTGCAAGATGACTGGTACGACGGTCTGAAGACACTCCAAGGTGCCGACCTCAGTGGTAAGACCATCGCCATCTTCGGCTGTGGCGACTGCTCATCATATAGTGACACGTTCGTAGGTGGCATGGGCGAACTCTACAACGGCATTAAGAATAGTGGTGCCAAGTTCATTGGCAGCGTAGAGACCGATGACTATACCTTCGATGACTCCGAGGCCGTCATTGACGGAAAATTCATCGGCTTGCCCCTCGACGACATCAACGAGGATGACAAAACCGACACTCGCATCGAAGCTTGGATCGCCGCCATCTCTCCTGAATTGTAATCACAGGTATAAAATTCTTGCAAGTATGCAAGCGACCAAAGGTCGAGCGCATAAAGTATTTGTTTAGTTTAGTTAGAGGGCTGGCGGTGGTGGTGGCCCTGGCGGTGGCGGCGGCCCTGGAGGTGGCGGCGGCCGTATTTAAAACGGAGAAATACAGACGGATAAAGCAGGCTAACATCATCTGTTTGGACTGTCACCAACGATGTGCTGGATGGACTACTATGTGCCCGACAAGCGCTGACACATTCTTGCAAAAATCATAATAAGGGAGCAGCGATAGTCACTGCTCCCTTTTTCGAATAAGTTCAAGTATCCACCATTTTTTCGCTAATATATCGTAAAATTGCGGGCAAGGTGGCGCGTAAGTGGAAATAATTGCGTATTTTTGCCAACGCAATTCGTAAAACTATATTTTTATCGGACAACAATAGAAAGAAATATATATGGAGTTAAGAAAACACCTGTTCGTGCTGATGACAAACGCCAGCTTCGCGGCGATGTAGGGCTGCAGTTTCTTGACCTCGGCATCCAGCACTTCACGCGAGTCGGTGCCGTAATACACAGGTGCAAAGGCATCCCAGTGGGCTCGCAGCGTAGCGTTGTCTAAATGGAAGATGCTGTCGGCCCGCTGAGCACTGATGAAGTACGCAGAATAGTACATCATGCCAAGGTCCCATTCTGGCACACCATAGGCAAAGTCACCCACGTCGATCCAAAGGTCTCGCTGCCCGTCGGTGATGATATTGCCGATGTGCAAATCGCCGTGCAGGCAGGTAGGCGAGGAGGGCACGGTGTCTCATGGATCTGCCTGGCGTGGTTGGCGGAGTTCCCGCAAAGCTGATAAAGCTGCTTGAAAACGACGTTGAAGAGTTCTGAGTTTATTGACAATTTAAATACAAAAAGTGATTACATTTATTCTGAGCCTTACGGCTCTTGTCTTAGGTTACATCTTCTACGGCCGCTTTGTTGAGCGCGTATTCGGCCCCGACGACCGCGTGACGCCCGCCGTCAGCAAGGCCGATGGGCTGGACTACATCGTGATGCCCGGATGGAAGATCTTCATGATCCAGTTCCTCAACATCGCGGGCACAGGCC
>JAEEGI010015185.1_pt1 | contig 16067 bp, 11 predicted proteins | sample 8958751 | NCBI WGS metagenome assembly JAEEGI01 (sample SAMN16246545, study PRJNA631951) | gut metagenome | biome: gut microbiome; feature: rumen; material: KS-attached | host: Bos | place: Iran: Karaj | collected 2018-10
ATCATAAAAAGTAAAAAATGAAAAAAAGAATAAGAAAAAATATCCAAAAATATATAATAAATAAAAAAAAACAATTAAATATAATCAAATTTAAATAGATAATGATTAAATTAAATATAAGCATATTAAAAAGATAAAAAACAGTATTAATAAAAAATTTTTCAATCTATTTCAAAGAGATATTAATAGGAATTCTAAATATTTTATATGTCTCTAATTTACAGAAAGAATTTGTTCACCAAATATTATGGGAAATTGAATTATTTATGTATACTTCAAATATTGATGATTTATAATAAGTAAAAAAGAAATTATTAATTAAATCAATAATTTTTAATAATTTGTTGTCTATGAAAAGTTTTTAAATAAAAAAAAATTATATTTAAATAACACTAAATCAGAATAAACTTACAAAAAAAATTCAAATTTTAATTTTAATTCCAAGTGGATTCAATAATATTTTCGAATTGTTTATCATTATCATAAACAAAAGCAACATATTCATAAAAATTAGCAAATAATTCAAAATCAATAAAATTATTATTTTGATTATTTAATAATTCTAAATTTAATTCAAAACAATCAATGAATTCTAACATTTTTTCATCTGAACTCATTTTACCATTTAAAACTTCAGGATGGTTATCTGAATTGTATGATACTTTAATATATTCTAAAGGAACTTTTTCATTATTATTTATATCTAATATTTCATAGGCTCTAGTTACTAATTCAAGTTTATTTGGAGATAATTCTTTTTTAAATTCTCTTATAAATTGATTATCATCTAAATATCCATTATTATCAAATTGAATGAATATTTTTCTTATATCATTATTATTTAAAATAATTCTTTGTGTGGTTAAAGCTTCTAAAAATTTATCATAAGTTATTTTGTTATCTTTTGATTTTGATATTAATTCTTTTTGAAGATATAATAAACCTCTTACTCCTCTTTTAATTAATATACTTTTAAGTTTTTCTATTGAATCATTATTGTTAAAATTCTTAATATAATCTTCTTTATTTTTAACTAAATTATTATTATAATCATTATTATTATCATATTCATTATATTCACTTTTATTTTCTTTTTTTTCTTTGATACTATCTTTTAATTTAGGTACATCAGTATTTTTTTCAATAATATTACATTCTTTAATATTATCAGAAGATTTTGGTTTATTAAATAATCTTGGACTCCATTCTTGTTGTAACATATTAATAAAAGTTTTATCATCTTCAATAATTATAGAAATAAATCTATAAAATTCAAAAAATTCTTGAGGTAAAAATTTTTCAACTCCAAAAAATTTATATGAACCATGATATAATTCTAAACAATCATAAAAATCAAGTCTATTTAAAGGTTCATCAGGGTTAAAATAATTATTCGTTGCATTATATAAATATTTTATAAACGAAATATCTATTGATTTGATATTCTCTTTTGCTCTTTTTTTTATTGATTCATATGCATCTAAAATTGCAAATTCTCTTTTTTGATTTGTTGAAAAAGCAGATAATGATTTTAATAATTTTTCATAATTTATTACATTTTTACCTTCTATATCTCCATATCTTTTAAATAAAATTTCTATTGATGATTCATCTAAATAAAAAGAAAATGATTTTAATATTTTTATAAAATCATATTTTGAAATATATTTGGTTAATTCTTTATCATAAAATCTAAAATTTACAATAAAATGAAATAATGTTTTTCTTCCATATCTCCATAAATGTTTTCTTAAATTTAATAATGAATCTTCAACTGAATTTTCTGAATATATTATTTTCTTTTTTTTTGGAGTTTCTTTTTTAGCTTTTTCATTCAATATATCTTTGTTAAAAATTTTTTTAAAATTTAATAATAAATCATCTAATTGATTATCATTATATATACCATAACCAAAATATAAAATAAATTGTTTTATATCATTAATATTTATTTCATTATTTTCATTTATTTTATTAATATTTTTATAGAGATCAAGAATAGACTCTATTTCCCAATTTAAAGATTGATCTAAATATGTATTTCTATAAATATCTTTTAAGTTGTCAAAATATATTATTTTTTGTTTATTGTTGGTTAAAGCATTATATAATTTAAATGATAAATTATCCCTATTTGAATTCCAATATTTATCTAATAAATTTTCTATGAGATTTTGATAATTTATCATTCCATTATTAAATAATGAATTTGATGTATATAAAGTTTGAATTTCATTTAATGACATTCCTAAATTTAATCCATTAATTACTCTCATAAAATCATCGATATTTAATTTTTTAATATAATTAATATCAAAAATTTGAAGTGATTTGATTAAATTGAATAAAATTTTGCATTTTCCTTTTTTAATTAATATATTGTCTATTATATCTATAAAATTTTCTTCAGGAGATTGATAAAAATTTATATTCTTTTGTTTAAATATATTGTTTGCTAATTGCTTATAATTAATGAGTCCTCTATTATATTTATCAAAATATTTAAATACAGTTTCTAAGTCTTCAAATTTTGAAAGAATAATTCCAATTCTTTCATTACTTTTAATAAAATTTTTTAAATTACATTCACCCAAATCATCTAAATCATAATACTTAAAATATTCTATAAATAATTGCTCTTCAGTTTTTCCTTCAATTTTTTTTTGTGCGATTTTTCTATGAACCTCATCAATATAACTAAAAAATATTTATAAAAATATGATACTTCTTAATAATTGTATTTTCCATCTTATAATATTACTATATTAATAAAACCAATATTAATATGTATTTAATTTAATTAATGATTAATTATTATATTTATTGCTTAATAATTAACAATTTTTTTTTAATAATTTAAAAAACAAAGATTAAAAAAAATATCAATTTAATCATTTTAAATGAAATTTCAACAATTTTCTATTTATATTTTAATCATTTTTTTTATTTTCTTTATTAATTCTTTCTTTATCCATTTATTATCTTTTTTTGGATTATATATTTTTTTATAAATTCTTTAACTTTCTTAAGCTCATAATTATGATCAAAATTTAAATTAAAATTAGTTCTTTTTCAAAAACTTCATTTAGAAAAAAGTTTTTTCTTCTTTTTCTAATAAAGTCACTTTAAAGATATATTTATTATTGTGTTACATTATTTTTAATGAATTTTCTTTTTGTAAAGAATTTTTTTAATATTTCTTAAATAGTAGTCATCTAACTTTTTTGTTGTTGTTATATTTTTTATAACTTTATTATATTATCTACTTTTGAAATTTGTAAAGATAGATTTGCGCATTTTTAATTCTATAATAAATTATAATTTTAAAAATTTAATGTAAAAATAAAAATTATATTTATTATTACAATGTTAAATAATTTAAGATAAAATTCATTTTGTTTTAAGATATTTATTTATATTTAAAATTTTAATAAATCTTTTTTAATTTACAAAAGAAAAATAGTTTCATTCAAAAATACATAAATAATTATATATCCTTATTATTCATTAGAAGAAATTAAATTATTAAAAGTATCAAATACTAAATTTTTATCTCTATTAATATTATATAATTCCAGAGCTTGAATAATTTTTGTATTTTTATCTCTGAACATATTTTCTAACTGTTCTTTTTGATAAGAATTAAAAGAAGAATGATTTAAAATAATATAAAAACTCTCTTTATGATTTAAATATAATTCAGAAATTGCTCTTAAAGTTTCAATAAATTCAATGTGATCTTGAGTAACAGCATAAACTTCAAAAGCAGCAATTAAAGCATGATCATCTTGATATATTTTTTGATTTATAATTTCATAAGTTTCTTCATCTAAACAATCTTCTTTATATAAAAGTGATATAATTTCTTTTTGTTTTAATATAATTTTATTGTCTTCAGGATCTCGTAAAAAACAATTTAATTCCATTTTTGATCTTTTTATTCCTTCTGGAGTTACTGATAAATTTTGTTTTAATGGAATTATATTTAATATATTTTTATTATTTGATTTTATGTAATTTTCTAATTCTATTTTTGTACATTCTATTGAATTTTTTTTATGAAAGTAATTTGAAAAAATTTTTTGAAGTTTTTCATCTTTTTTATAATTATTTTGAAGAAACATAATCTGATCAAATGTAAAAGAAAATTGGTCTTTTAATTCATTAAACACTTCTTCAAGATAATGTTTATCATTTTCAGGTTTTATTTCTTTTATATTTTTTTTTTCGTGTTTTTTTCTTTTTTTGTTTTTTAAAATTGTATTAATTTCCTTTATATAAATATTAATATCAGAATTTTCTCTATATTTATTAATAACCGAGAATATTTTAGTACTTTTTTTTTCTATCATTTGTTTTATTTTTAAATAGTCATTTTCTGGCATTTTAATTTTTTGAAGATCTTTAATAAAAGATTCAATTATTTCTTTTTCTTTTTTCTCCTTTAAATGAATTATAAATTCACAAACTTGTTTAATAAAATCTGAAAAATTTAATTGAATTTCAAATTCATTAAATAAAAATTGAACTTCATTATTATTTTCATCAGATAATTTATGAAAATATTCAAGTTCAGATTTTAATATATTCAAATTACCATTTGATTTAGAATAATTAATGATTTCTTTATCTAAAAAATTATCACATTTTTCATTGATAAAATCAGCCAAATTTACATTATCTATATTATTTTCATAAAAATGTTCAATTGAATTATATTCTTCAGGAAAATATTTTACAATATATTCAAATATAGACCTGTTATTTTTTTTTAATAATTTTTTAATTTTTCTAACTGAAGATTTATTTTGATTATTTTGTCCTGCATTACTTTGACTAAAAGCTTTATATAATTTTGCTTTATTATCATCCATAGAATGTCTTTGTTCTTTATTTAAATATCTATTTTTATTAGAACTTTTAAATCTTTTAACTTTGTTTTTATTATTGTCTTCACTTTTATTTTGTTCTTCCAAATCACTTTTTCTTGTTGAAAAAAATTGTTCTCCCTTTTCTCCTAATAATAAAGATTTTTTTTTATATCTTGCAACAGCTTTTTTAAAAGCCAATATTAAAGAACTTAAAGTTCCATTATTTAAATAATTTTTAACTGCTTTCATTATTGATTCATTTTCATATTTTAAAGAAATTCTTATTATATCTATATCATCTTCATTAAAATAATCTTTCATTTTTTCATAAATTTTAACTTTACTTTCAAAATCTATTATTTGGGTGTTTATTTTTACTCCTTCTTCTATTTTAGGTTTTATTAAAGGTGCTGTATTTGGAATTTGAGTTATTTGATTTGTTTTATTATTTCCTGTAAATTTAATAAGAATTGAAATAAAATTTGTGTTATCTAATTTACCTGAAAATTTATTTTTAAATTGTTCAATTAAATCTTTATTTTTTTCTTTAATTAATTTTATTAGCTCTGAATATTGTTCCAGGTTAATTTTATTATTTGCTAATAACTGAAATAAATAATTATTAAATATTTCATTTTCATTTTCTTTTAATGCTTGATAAGAGTTCTTATTAAAAGATTTACTTAAATAAGGTATTTTTTCTTGTGTATTAATATTATTTTTTCTAAAACCATTAATATAATAATTGGCAATATAATTCCCAACATTAGGAGTAGTGTTTAAAATTATTCTATTATTAGAATTTTGTGAGAAATCATGTGATTTTTGGGAAAAGGAATCTTTTAACTTTTCTTTACCCAAAATTAATTCATAATAAACATCTTTTTGTTTTAATACATCATCATTTTTCAAAGCTGATGATATTGTATAATAATTATGATTTGAGTCTTTAATTCCTTTAATTTGAGAGGGTGAAACTCCTGCTATTTCTGATATTAAATCTTTTAATTCTTTTTCATCACCTGATAAATTAATATTTATTAATTTTTGATTTGGTAATAATAATTGAATCATCCTGTTATGAAATTCCATATTTTAATATTAATATTTATTTTTTTGAATAAAATTTAAAACCATCAAAAATAAAATTAAATATGTCAAACAATTTCAAATTACATAATATTAATAATATTAACCCATTCATTGCATATACCACTGATGAATTCAAAAAAGAAGTAGAAGAAAAAAAAGCTAAGTAAGATATTTATATTTTAATTTAATAAGAACTGAATTAAAAAAAATAGATAGAAAAAATTCTAAATATACAAAATTATCAATTAAAAAAGAATCATCTTTTGATATAATAATGATTGATAAAAGGACTTATATATGGACAGAAAGGGAAATTAATATAAATATACAACCAATATATAAAAATAGATCAAATTTACAATTATTAATTGATAAACAAACTAATTTTGAATTTATAAATTCAAAAAAAAATGAGTTAATTAATATAAAAAATAATATTAATGGAAATTCTATTATTTATAAAAACAATAATAATATAAAAAAACCAAATAATCAAAACAAATTTAATCCAAATAATTCTTTACAAATTGTGAATTATGAATCAATTTCTTTAATTAGTCAAACTTCTTTTATTCAACAAAGTCAAAATTTATTAAATACAATGAATACAGAATTAAATAATTTAAAATCAGAACCAGAATTTAGAATAAACAGGGGAATAAATAATTCTCCAAATCAAAATAAATTATATGATTTTTTGCCCAAAATTAGAAGTAATAGTCAAACAAGAGAAAAAGATAATTTAAATGATACAGAAATTAATGCTGATATTATTCGATTGGATAATGAATATGAAAATTTAAAAAATAATTTAAAAGAAATTAATCCGTATGAATATTTATTTTTATATAATTTATAATTTTAGAATTTTAAAATCAAATCCTGCTTTAAGAGAACAATTCTTTATAAATATTTCAGAAGGAAAAGAAGAAAAATACCAATTTTATAAAAATGTATATAATTTAGTAAATAATTCAGCATTAAAGAATAAACCTGTTTTTAAATCTAATTTTAATTTTAAAAAAAGTACAATTTCAAGTATAAATAAAAAAAATCTCCCTATGCCAGGGACTTTACATAAGAGATTACTTAAAAATATTCAAGAAAGAAACAATTATAATAATAAATATCTTTATACTGATAATTCAAAATTATTAATAAAATCTATATCAGGAACAAATATTAGAAATGCAAAACCAATTAATTTAGATGGAATATAAATTTAAAATATAATTTTCAATAAAATTCAATTATAAAATATAATCTTAAAATCCTATAATGTAATTTTTGTAAATTATAAATTTTTACTGTAAAATGTTTTCAAATTTCCGAAATTCAATAATTTATTGAATAGTATAAAAAGTAGATAATTTGAATCATTTTATTGGTTTTAAATAATAAAAATAAATGTTTAAATTTATATTTATTAAATATATCAATCTTTTATTCTTTTTAAATCTTAAATTTATAATTTCCAACAATTCTATAAATATTATTATGATGTTCTTGGACTTGTATTTTTATTTGATTATCATTTGATATTATTTTATTAATATTTTCTTGTAATAATTTTACCTTATTTGTATCTTTTAAAATATCTTTTGCTTCAATTCCCAAAAATCCATTTCCTTCATTATCAAAATCACATAAATAAAATACTTTTAAATTATTACTTAAATTATTTACTCTGCAAATAATTTGCATATTGAAATGAGGAATTGCTAAAACTTTATTTTTACATTTATCACAATAAAAAGAATTATCAATTTTAACATCGACTTCTCCATATTTATAAGAATAATTGCAATTTTTACATAATATATTTATACTTGATAATATAGGATAATTTGGTAATATTGAAAAGACTTTTAAAACATATGTAAATTTATTTAAATTTTCTTTTTCTTCTTTTTCATTTATAATTGGAGTCACAATAAAATTTTCTTCATCATTTTCAATTTCAAAATCTTTATTTTTGTATTTTTTATCATTAATTTCAAATTTTTCAGCTTTAATATTTGGATTAATTTTCATTAATTTATCAATCATATTATTCATGAAAGTTTTATATAAATTAGATTTTTCATTTAGAATTAAAATGTTACTATTTGCATTCATAACTAAATTTTCACTATTAAAAACTTTATAAGACCTTAATCTAACTACATCATTAATTTCAACAAAATTAAAATATTTATATGTATGTAATTGACATCCATCAGTTTCATCTTGAATATCAAAAACTAATTGATCTTCTAATTCTATTTTATTCACTATCATAACTAATAAATCATTATCACTTCCCTTTTCATTTCTTTCAATTAAATTCACTTTTTTTAAATATTTAATTTCATTTGATTTAATTAAATAAAATTTCTGTAATGAAGATATTAATTTAGATTCATAATTTTCAAAAGAAAAATTTCTTTTTGAACACATTATAGGTTCTTTAATATTATTTCTATAAATACTCCAATATGATTTTTCCATAATTTTTTCATTCATAAAATTCAAATAAACATATCTTTTCTTTTTATTTTGATAAGTTCCAAAAATTACTCTTATTATATCTCCTATATAATGTATAAAAGGAATTTCTTCTTTTTTTTGTGATTTTATAATAAGAGATATATAATTTTTTTCTTGAATTTCAGTAGAAATATCTGAAGTATTATCTATTAATTTTAAAATACATTCATAATGAGGAATAGGAGTTTCTAAATATATTGGAAATGCTGCATCAAATATTATTCCATAAAAATTATATTCTCCATCAAATTTCATATCATCAAATTTTGTGAATTTATATTTTGTTGTCAAAGACATTTTTATACCGCGTTAAATTATTCTTTTGATTTTTAAAAAATGGTTAATATATTATTTATTTATTATAAAATTTTGTGATTTTTTTGAATTAGATTATGATTTGTTTAAAAGAATTTATATTGGAAATTATTGCCTTTATCAACTAAAAAATTGTATTCAAATAAATATATATTTAAATGGGATAAAATTATTCATCAAAAATAATTCAAATTTTTATGATAATGAAGCTATAAAAAATCCATATTTTAAAAGAGTTAAAAAAATTTAAAAGCATTATATTTAAGAAATGAGGTTAATAAAGAAATCTTTTAAAGAAAATAAAAATTGTGACACAATCATAAATGAGGAGATAGATTTTACTTCTAACTAATGTTAATAGGGATATTATATTGAAATATAGATATAATGGAAAAGAGAAAATAATGAATAAAAAGAAGATGAAAATTATAACTTTTAAAAAATACTTTAGGAATGAATAGTAATAATAAGATAAAAATATAAAGCCTATAATGGAATTATTGGTAAAAATTGATATTATTATAGAAGAAAATTACATTTAAATAAAAAAATAAATATAAAAAAGAAATTCCTTTTAACAAGAAGAAAAAACTATGAAACATACGTAATCCTAATGAAGAATCAATTTTTGAAAACATAAATTATTCTAGAATCCTGAAATTTTTAATAATATTAGTTAAAAAAGAATTCTTTAATTATGGCATAAATTAAGTAATAAATTTATTCCTATTACAGAGTTATTATTTATGATATATTTTCATCTTTTTGGAATATCATAAAAAGTGAATAATATATATTTTACTTAATTATTTTTTATTTTAAATTTAAATCTAATTTTTAAATTTTTATGTAAATTAAATATTAAATTTAATTTTTTTCATATTTTTCATTGTTTTTTTCTCAACAAATCATTAATAATCAAATCCATAAATAAAGATATCATTTTTCATTAATTATAAAAAAACCAATAAAAATAATATTAAAAAAGAAAATTATTTTATATTTAATCATAAAATTATTTTATAAAAAGACTAAGTAAAATGTCTTTTATAAAACCAAGATTAAATAAATCTTTAGAACATCAAATAGAATTATCAATTGAGAATTATCCATTATATTTAAAGAAAAAATTTAAATTAGCATTAACTCCTCATAAATTTGATAGTGAAATTTTTATACCAAAAAAACTTAAAATAAATAGACCAGAATATTTAAATAAAAATTACTTATTAAATAAACTTATGTCCTTTGAATCAGTATATCAATCAGATTTAGAAAAAAGATTACAATTAAAAAAACAAACAGAGAATTTTTCAAAACAATATGAAAAAATAAATGATGAAAAATATAATCACAAAAAAAATAATTATTTAAAATTAGTAGAAGAACAATATAAACTTGAAGGTTATAATATGAATGATTTAAAATATTCAAAAAATGAAAATATTTTTTCTCCATCAATTATTTTTGATGAAACAGAACCTGAAATGAGATTAACTTTAAGATTAGAATCTTCAAAAAATATAATTAAAGATAATAAATTTTTATCAAAAATTGATGAATCAATTTCAAATTTAAGAAAAAAAAAAAGTGATGATGAAATTGAATTAAAAAAAAAACTTGTTCCTAAAAGATCTTCTATTATGAGTGAAGAATATATAAATGCAGTTATTAATGTAAAAGAAAAAATTAAAGAAGAATTAAAAATGAGAAATATGACTTTAAATCAATTAAAAAAATATAATAAAGAATTAAGAAAAGAAATTATATTAACAAATTTAAGTTTAAAAGATGTTGAAAATGAAAATAAACAATTAAGACAAAGTAGAAATACAAAAAATATATTTTTATTAACAAAAGGAATGAAAACTATTCAAAAAAGAAATAAAAGGAAAAATAAATTAATGGAAAATTTAACTGGAAATAATTATAAAAAAGATAATAAAATTATGATAATTGACCATCAAAATGAAAATGATGAAAACAATTTATCTCCTATAAATAAAAAAATAATATTAACTGATATTAATGATAAAGAAAAGTATGAGAAGCAAAAAATTGAAAAATTAAAAAGCCTTTATAATAAATTAATTGAAACTAATTATTATGCAAATCAAAATGAATCAAAAAAATATATTAGTATATATACAAATAAAAAAATTCCTATTGCTGATTCTAATAGGGGAAGTGATCTTCATGGTTTGTTTCAAGATTTTCAAAAAAGAAGTAAACAAATTAATTTACCAAATAAAGCAAATTTAATTAATAGTACTAAAAGATATATTTTTAATAAAACTTATGCTAATTCTATTGATTTTGATGGAAATGCTTTAAATGATTTAAAAAAACATTTATATAATGTTGATGAATTAAAAGAAGAAGAAAATAAAATTGAAAATATGGCTTATAATTATAGTTATGATATTTTAAGTGAAAATAATAAAATTTTTAATATGTAAATGATGTATTTTTTTATTGTTTTAACAAATGTTAAATTCTTTTAAAATTAAATTGTATATATTGAATATTTTCATTTACAAAATAATTATTTAATTCTAATTATTTATCTTTTTTAAATTAATAAATAAATGTTAATTTTAATATAATAATGTTATTGAATTATATGAAAAATTTATATAATAAATTTTTTTTACACTTATCTTTAATCATTAAAAATTAATCTTTGGAAACTTTTCCGCCAACATAAAAATTTCAAATGAGTAATTTTCTCAAAAAAATAAAAAGAAAACAATAATTTTTCAAATTATAACCTTAATTTTTTGAAAAAACATGGATAATAAATTTTTCCATATATAAAAAAAGTTTTACAAATTCGTATTTAAATTTGAATTTTATTTTAAATATTCATTTAAAAAAAGAAGTTTTCTAATGATTAAATCAAAAAATTATGAAGAGATAAAAGTAGTGTTAACAAGAATTTTCAATGAATATGAGAAAAATTTATCAAAAGAAAGAATACTTCCAAATTATTTAAATGAAAAAAGCATTGATTATTCAAAAATCATAAATTTGAACATAGATATAAATATTAAAAAGGAAAATTATTTAGGAAAGAATAAACCAATTAATAAAATGAAAAAAAAATTGCTAAAATTAAATAAATTCAAATTGTTATCATAAATAATAGTAAGAAATATAATATACATTTAAATATTTGAATTTCAGTAAGAGAGTAATTTTTAAATAAAATTGTATCCAATGATATTTCTAAATCATCAAATTAAATTATGATGAATATTATTGTATATATTTAGTTATAGAAATTTTTCATATTATATAAATAAATATTTAAAAACATAATAATATAAAGAAGTATTTTATTTTCATTTATATTTATTAATATAATGAACTTATTCAAACAATAAATTTAAAAAATGTTATTCACTAAGAAAAAAATAAAATAAAAATTATATTTAAAACATTTCTACTTTTTCATTCGAAGTTATTTTATTTTTAATTTGTTGAATAATTTTAATAAAATCTTTTTGAATAGAAACATTTCCACTTTTTAAGGAAACACTTTTTAATCCTTTAGTTTGACCTATTTTTTCTAAAAAATAAATTAATTTAATAAGAATTTCATTATTTTCAATATTTTGTTTATTATTATTATCAATTCCAATATATAAAATAGCTTTAGAACATCTTTCTATTGACAAAATAATTTTATTATTCCCTTTAATAACATATTTATCATCAAAATCTTCAATAAAATGAATAAATATTTTTATCATTTTTGTTCTTGAAATTAGATTTGGAAAAATTTCAAATTCAGATAACATTTTAAAATATTGAGAATAATCTATATAATCTTTTCCATCTGAATAAACTTTTAATATTTTAATTAATAAAGAAGTAATTTTATCAATATAATTTTTCATTGAATCTAATAATAAATTTAAATTCTCAAAAGAAAAAGATTCTTCTTCAATAAAACTTCTTACATCACTATATAATGGAATAACATAGTTATCTATAAATTCATTTGCATATTTAATTGGAAATTCACTCATTAATAACATTTCAATTGGAAAAGATTTATTTTCATATGAAATTGAATTAAATTGAGGATTATAAATTTTATTTGATAAACATAATATCATATATACAAAATTTTCAAAATCAATTCTTTTATTATTATTCTTTTGAATAATCCCTTTACTATTTGAAGAAAATTTTGAAAAATAAAAATTTAATGTAGAAAAAGACAACAAATTTGCTTTTAGTTTATTATCTAAATATAATTCTGTCAATTTTTTATTTGATTCATTAACTTTTGAATTTTCTATTTGATTATAATTACTACTTTCTAAACCCATATCTTTTATAAATTTAATAAATCCATTTTGAGTCATATAAATTGAAAAAATTGTTTCATAAAATAATTCTGAATAAAATTTATATATCGAAGTTAAAATATTATAATATTTTTTTAAAATTTCAGGAAACATTTGTTTAACTTTAAATATTTTATTAATATCTTCTTTTGAAATTGATTTTAATTTCTCATTTTCTAATGAATCTTCTAAATTTCTGTTTGATTTTATTATATATTTTTCAATATTTCTTTTAGACAAATCATTATTTGATGAATTTAACTTATTTTGTGAAATTTGACTTAATTCATTATTACTATTATTCATTTCATTATTATTATTTTTTTCATTATTTTCTATATTCTCTTCAATATTATTTTCATTACTATCATCTATTTTTTTATATTCTTTTTCTGCTTGGTTAATCTCATTTGGCATTATATTTTTTAAATTTTCAGATTTATAAAATAATTGAATAATTGTATTTAAAGCTTCAGAATCAGAACCTTTAGCAAAAATTAACCATAAATTATTTTTTTCTTCTTCATTATTTGTTAATAAAATATTATTTACTGCTAATAAATAGAAACTTGCCATAAAATGAAATAATGTAAAAAAACTTCCTTCATTACAACACATTTCATAATTTATTGATTTAATCATTGTTTCTAAAATAAAATCTTTATTTAAAATAATATTTTGATAAACATCATTTAATTGTTCTATTGTTATATATGAAGGACATATTTCAAAATCATTCATAACTCTAATAAATGCTCTTGAAGATAAATGATCTTTTTGTTTGTTTGAAATTGTTAATTTTTCAAAACAAAAATATTTTAAATATATTTTAGCAAATAAAAGATAATTTTCTTCAAATATCTCTTTATTTAATAAAGAAGTTAATTTTAAAATTAATAATTGATAATTTATTTTTGAAGAACTTAAACTTGATTTCAAAATTTGGATAAGAGGAATTATATAAATTGAAATAAATTTTGATAGAGTAATAGATTGATTAATCATAAATTCTTCTTGAAATTTTATTTCTGTTAATTTTATTATTAAATCACAGAAAGATTGGAAATTTAAATTGTTTTTTGCTTTTGTAAATGAATAAAAAATAATATTGGAATTTTTAATTGAAAGATTATCATTATCAATTAATTGAGCATCTGATAAAAATTGTAAATATTGAATATTTGTTAAATACTTTTGATTATTTGAATAAAGATTAAATATTTCTTTTAATTGGGATACTTCATATAAATTAGTTGAAACATGAGGATTTATTTTTTCAAATTTTTTTTGTTTATTACATTTACATTGTTGAATTGAAGTTGAAATTTTACTTGACATTGTAATTTTTAATTTATTTATTCTTTATTTTTTTTTTTTTTGAAAAATTAAATTAAATAATTTTATTTTAAGAAAGTATTATTTTTTCTTTAATTTTATTTTTATTCAAATTAAAAGGAAAATAGAAAAAAAGAATAAAAAGAAGAAGTTGATTTATATTTTCTATTTATTAGTTATTTAGACATTTTTTATTTTTTAGTTTTTTTGATTAATTATTTTATTTAATATTAACCATAAAAAACAATTTAATTATTTAATATATAATAAATGAATAAAGTTTAAAAAAATTGATGAAAATATTCTCAGCTCACTATGAATTATTCATAATGATTTAAAATTATTTCTGAATAAGAAACTTTAAATTAAATATAAAATATATTGTAAAAATTAAGTGGTAGAAATCCTTATCTAATTTTTATATTAAATATTTTAAATCAATAACACAAAAATGGAATGTTTTTTATTTTATATTTAATTTTATTTATTTCTTTATTCTTTTATTTTAGTTTTTTTTTTCATAATTTTTATAAAAATCTATAATTGCATGAAAAGTAATTAAATCATTTGAAGAAAATTTATTTTTATATTTTGTTTCTATATTTTCCAATATTTTTATTCCTTCATCTAAATTAGAAATATTAATAGGAGTTTCTATTTCATTTTGAGAAGTTTCACTTTCTTTCTGATTTATTTTTTCTATATTTGTTTTTACTTTATTACTAACATCTTTTAAAAATCCTCCAAAAGAATTAAAAGCTTTTGAAAAAAATTTTTTTGTATTTTCTTTAAAATCTCCTTGATTATTGTCATTATTATCATTATTTGCATATAAAGAATTATTATCCAAAGGATTATAAGAACTGACACCAGAGTTTAAATTAGATGACATTTTTTCCTTTTTGATTATTAATATTATTAATTTGAAATTATATATTTAAAATTGATAATAATATTTTATAAAAATAATTATTTTATTTATTTTTTAATTGGTTTTAATTTTTTTTTTTTTAAAATCATTAACAGACATTTGAAGTAAATTTCCAAAATCAATTTTATTATTTTGTTTATTATATGTTTTCTTATTTAAAGGATTTAAATTAGCTTTTAAAGAAGAAAATGAAATATATTCAGTAGGTTTATAATTAACTTTATTAGCAACTGCAAAATTATCAGGATTTAACATTTTAAAAACATGATTTTTTTCTGATAAATTATCAATAGAAGTTTTTAATCTATTTATATTTGTTCTTAACATTATTTGATCTTCTCCTAATGTATCTATTCTACTTCTTTGATTAATTAATATTTGTAACAATGAATTTAATGCCTCTTTTGGTGTTATTTTTTCTTTTGTTAATTTTGTTAAAATTTCATTTTCTGAAATTAAGCTTTGTAATATTTCATCTTTTTCTTTTTGTTCTATTTTTACTATTTCCTTATTTTTATTTTCATTTTTTTTATCATCTTTTTTCATTCTATTCTTTTTGCTTTAATTAAAATATTAATTTGGGAATTAAAATATAAATTAATTTTGTTTAAATTAAGATAATTTATTTAATTATTT
>JAEEGI010015186.1_pt1 | contig 16067 bp, 11 predicted proteins | sample 8958751 | NCBI WGS metagenome assembly JAEEGI01 (sample SAMN16246545, study PRJNA631951) | gut metagenome | biome: gut microbiome; feature: rumen; material: KS-attached | host: Bos | place: Iran: Karaj | collected 2018-10
AGGGTGAACTCGTACTTGCGGGCGAGGTCCAGTAGGTAGTCGAAGTTCTTGTACAGGGGGTTCTCCTCGCCGTTGTGGAGAATCCATGCCGTGAGGAACGAGCCGCCTCTGGATACGACGTCGGTGGTCCTTCCGCTCTTGTTAAGCCATCCGACGCTCTCCTTGGTGATTCCGCAGTGGACGGTCATGAAGTCCATTCCGTCCTTCGCGTGCTTCTCGATGCCGTTGAAGATGTCGTCCTCGGTCATCTCGACGATGGCTTTCCTTCTGGCCGCGAGCACTCCTGTCTGGTATATCGGGACGGAACCCATCATGACGGGGCATTCCGAGAGGAGCTTCCTCCTGATCGCATCTATGTCTCCGCCGGTGCTGAGGTCCATGACGGCGTCAGCCTCGTACTTCATGGCGACCTTGAGCTTCTCGAGCTCGGAGTCGAGGTCCACCATGTCGCGGGAGGTTCCGAGATTCACGTTGACCTTGACGGACAGACCCTCGCCTATCGCGGCGGGTTTGGCGTCGTGGATAGGGTTGTGGGGGGCGCAGATGCGTCCCGACGCTATTCCGTTCCTGATGAACTCCGCGCTGACTCCTTCATTCTCCGCGATCTTCTTCATCAGAGGCGTGACTTCGCCTCTGCGGGCCTCTTCCATGATGGTGCTCATTGGCCCTGCATATCCGTCTACCGTCTTAATAGGTAATGTCGGTCGAGGGAACTTGGATGTATGAGAGCAAAAAATAATGGGTTCCAGGCCGTCGTTTCCACAGCCGAGCGCGTTTTTCACGAATTATTCAAGCGATCTTCAAGAAAGCCGTCCTCTCTATTATTACGTGCGTGTGCGCGTGCGCGTACTAATTAATAGTATGGGAACTTAAGGTAAGAGGATAGCATGGACGATAAAGACGCCAACGGTGCATCCGAGGATTACAACGCGGATAGCATAGTCGCCCTCAAGGGGCTTGAAGCGGTCAGGAAGAGGCCCGGGATGTACATCGGGTCCACGGATTCCCGCGGTCTACACCACATGGTCTACGAGGTCGTGGACAACGGAATAGACGAGGTCATGGCCGGATTCGCTACGGAGGTGGATGTCGTCATCAACGAGGACGGCTCCATAACGGTCGTGGATGACGGAAGGGGAATCCCCACAGGAATCAATCACAAGGAGGGCAAGTCCGCTCTGGAGGTGTGTCTCACCGACCTTCACGCCGGAGGAAAGTTCAACCAGAACAGCTACAAGGTCTCCGGAGGACTCCACGGAGTGGGAGTCTCTGTCGTGAACGCCCTTTCGTCCAAGCTCGTGGCGGTCGTGTACCGCGAAGGGAAGATCTTCAGGCAGTCGTACAAGATCGGTATCCCCGACGGCCCTGTGGAGGTCGTAGGCGACTCCGACAGGCACGGTACCGAGATCACATTCTGGCCTGACCCCGAGATGTTCGAGACCGTCACCTTCGACTACACCACCCTCCAGAACAGGTTCCGCAACCAGGCGTTCCTCAACAAGGAGGCCACCGTCAACTTCGAGGACAAGCGTACGGGCAAGAAGGAGAGGTTCCACTACGACGGCGGTGTTTCCGAGTTCGTGCAATACCTCAACAGGTCCAAGACGCCCATACACCCCGTCCCCATCCATTTCTCGGGCGAGAGGAACGACGTCAACATCGACATCGCCCTGCAGTACACCGACGGGTACAACGAGGAGATCGACTCCTTCGTGAACACCATCTACACCCCCGAGGGAGGAACCCACCTCACCGGGTTCAGGACCGCTCTGACCAAGTGCCTGAACGACTACGGGAAGACCAACAACATCCTCAAGGACACCACACTGGAAGGGTCGGACGTCCGCGAGGGGCTCACCGCGATCGTCAGCATCAAGATGGCCGAGCCCCAGTTCGAGGGACAGACCAAGGCCAAGCTCGGAAGCAGCGTCGCCCAGGGAGCGGTCGTGGGATTCATGACCGAGAAGCTCAACGAGTACCTGCTCGAGAACCCCTCCGTGGCTCAGATCATCCTCAAGAAGGCCATCTCCGCCTACGAGGGCAGGGAGGCCGCCAGGAAGGCCAGGGACGCCACCAGGAGGAAGAGCGTCCTCGAGACCACCAGCCTTCCCGGGAAGCTCGCCGACTGCTCCGAGAGGGACCCCTCGAAGTGCGAGCTGTACATCGTGGAGGGAGACTCCGCAGGGGGAAGCGCCAAGCAGGGAAGGGACCGCGCGTTCCAGGCCATCCTCCCTATCAGAGGAAAGATCCTCAACGTCGAGAAGACCCGTCCGGACAAGCTCTTGGACCATGAGGAGATCAAGAACCTCGCCATAGCCATCGGAGGAGGCATCGGGAAGGACTTCGACGTCTCCAAGATACGCTATCACAGCATCGTCATCATGACCGATGCGGATGTGGACGGAGCGCACATCGGAACCCTCCTCCTGACTCTGTTCTACAGGCAGATGAGGCCTCTGATCGACGAAGGGCACGTCTACATAGCGATGCCGCCTCTCTACAGGATCTACAAGGGCAAGAAGCAGATCTACGCCTACAACGACGAGGAGATGGCCGCCGCGATGGCGGAGATCGGCCCCGGCGCCAACGTTTCGAGGTACAAGGGTCTGGGAGAGATGAACCCGCAGCAGCTGTGGGACACCACCATGGACCCGGACACGAGAGTGATGAAGAAGGTCACCGTCGAGGACAGCATGATCGCAGACCAGCTGTTCTCCATCCTCATGGGAGACGATGTCGAGCCCAGAAGGGAGTTCATCATCGAGCATGCGCACGAAGTGATCAACCTGGATGTGTGATAGCATGGACGGAGAGAAGAAGATCATCATCCAGCCGGTCGAGAAGGAGATGCAGCGCTCCTACATCGACTATTCCATGAGCGTCATCGTCGGGCGCGCCCTTCCGGACGTCCGCGATGGGCTGAAACCTGTCCACAGGAAGATCCTGTTCGCCATGGACAACCTCAGCCTGACCTACAACCGTCCCCATAAGAAGTCCGCGACCGTGGTGGGAGAGGTCCTCGGTAAGTACCACCCGCACGGAGACACCGCGGCCTACGACACCATGGTCAGGATGGCCCAGCCGTTCTCGCTCAGATACCCTCTGGTGGACGGACAGGGTAACTTCGGTTCGGTGGACGGGGACAGCGCGGCCGCGATGCGTTACACCGAAGCCAGGATGTCCAAGATGGCCAGCGACCTTCTCGCGGACATCGACAAGAACACCGTGGACATGGTCGACAACTTCGACGGATCGCTGAAGGAGCCCTCCGTCCTGCCTTCCAAGTTCCCCAACCTTCTGGTGAACGGATCCGATGGGATAGCCGTCGGAATGGCCACCAAGATGCCTCCGCACAACCTCAGGGAGGTCTGCGACGCGATCTCTTACGTGATCGACCATCCCGACGCCATGCTCGACGACCTCATGGCGTACATCAAAGGTCCCGACTTCCCCACCGGAGGAACGATCTACGGCATCGGAGGCATCCGCTCGGCATACGAGACGGGCCGCGGAAGGCTGAAGGTCAGGGCCAACACCCACATAGAGGAGATGAGCAGCGGAAAGGAGCGCATCATCGTCGACGAGATCCCCTACCAGGTCAACAAGGCCCTGCTCATCGAGCAGATCGCCGACCGCGTCAAGAACAAGGAGATCGAGGGCATCACCGACCTCAGGGACGAGTCTGACAGGCACGGCATGCGCATAGTCATCGAGCTCCATAAGGACGCAATCTCCGCCGTGGTCCTCGAGAACCTGTTCAAGAAGACCAACATGGAGATCACCTACGGCATCATCAACATCGCTCTGGTCGACAACAGGCCTTCGGTGCTGTCCCTGAAGGAGCTCATCCTGCACTACATCGCGCACAGGAGGTCCGTCGTCTACCGCAGGACCGAGTACGACCTCGCGCAGGCCCAGAAGAGGTTCCACATCCTCGAGGGCCTCATGAAGGCCATCAGCATGCTCGACGAGACCATCAAGCTCATCCGCGAGTCCGCCAGCGTCGAAGAGGCCAACGAGGGCCTCAGGAACCTCCTGGGCATCGACGAGGAGCAGGCCAAGGCGATCCTCGACATGAGGCTCCAGAAGCTGACCGGGCTCGAGCTGGACTCCATCCGCGACGAGTACAGGGCCCTGGAGATAACCATGGCCGACCTGAGGGACATCCTCGCCAACGAGTCCAGGATCAACGCCATCATACAGGCCGAGCTGAAGGAGATGAAGGACGCCTACGGCGACGACCGCCGCACCGTCATCGATCCCAACCCGCTCGACAGCGACGAGGAGGACCTCATCCCCAAGCAGCGCGTGGTCATCACGCTCTCCCGCGACAGCTACATCAAGAGGATTCCGCTGAGCACCTACAGGCAGCAGGGACGCGGAGGCGTAGGCCTCACAGGAATGCAGACGAAGGAGGAGGATCACGTCGATTCGATGTTCGTCACCTGCTCCCACGACTACATCATGTTCATAACCAACAAGGGACGCATCCACTGGCTCAAGGGATACAGGATCCCCGAGGGCAGCAGGCAGTCCAAGGGCAAGCCCATCGTGAACCTCCTGCCCGACCTCGAGGAGGACGAGTACGTGGTCAACACCGTGTGCACGCCGGACTTCCCCGACGACAAGTACATCGTGTTCTGCACGAAGAAGGGACGCGTCAAGAAGACCGCGATGTCCGCATACAGCAACGTACGCTCCAAGGGAATCAAGGCTATCGTGCTGAGGACCGACGAGGATCCCGACGTGGAGGACGACGAGCTCATCGAGGCCGGCATCGCCAGCCCCGGGGACGACGTAATCATGGCTTCCAAGCGCGGAAAGGCCATCAGGTTCTCCGAGGACGAGGCCCGTCCCATGGGAAGGACCGCCTCGGGAGTCATCGGAATGAGGCTCGTGGACGACGACGAGGTCGTATCCATGGCGATCGTGAAGCCCGGAGACAAGCTCCTGACCGTGACGGAGAACGGATTCGGCAAGATAACCGACGTAGAGGCCTATTCCAAGCACCACCGCGGCGGGCAGGGTGTCATAACCATCATCTGCAACGAGCGCAACGGGAACGTCCTCAGCGTGAGGAAGGTGGTCCCCGGAGACCATCTGATGCTCACGTCGAAGTCCGGAAAGGTCCTCCGCATCGAGACCGACGCCATCCGCGAGACCGGGCGCAACGCCCAGGGAGTCAAGCTCATGGATATGAGGGACGACGACAAGGTGGTGGCAGTCCAGCCCATAATGGCAGAGCCCACCGACGACGAGGTCGAGGCTATAACCGAGGCCTTCTCCGAGGTCGGTGCCGACGTCCCCGAGGAGCCGGAAGGGGCCCCAGAGACCACGGAAGAGGATTCCGAATGAAACACGCGGGAGGGCTCTCCCTCTCGCTATTTTAAATCATTTTTTAATTATTATTTTTAACTTTCATTATATTTTAACATCAAATAAAACAAAAATCATTCATTATAAACTCGGATCCTATCGAGGAATCACCAGGAAGGAAGTCCGGTGCACAGGGCTTCCAGTGCTCCGGTCTCCGATCCTGAGAATCTATTGGAGGTGATACCACCCGAGAAGATGAGAAGGACCAGGAGCAAACTGGAAAACTCATCCTGGTCCTTGAGGCGGCTCGGTTCATGATCGAGCTGCTTAAGGCCGTCTTCCTTTGAGAAGGCGGACAAACCCCTTACGGTCGTCCTCGGACGGCCGGTCAAAGTTCGGGATACCATTCTCGCTCGAAGTCTTAAAGGTATCCCTCCGGATTCAATCTTATCGAAGATCCGATTAACATAATTATACGATATAAATCGTTTTTATTTATAATAATGTTAAATTTAACATCAAAAGAAACATAATATAGTCATTATAAATCGGAATCCTATCAAGGAATCACCAGGAAGGAAGTCCGGTGCACAGGGCTTCCAGTGCTCCGGGCTCCGGTCCTGAGGATCTTTTGGAGGTGATACCACCCGAGAAGATGAGAAGGACCAGGAGAAGACTGGAAAACTGACCCTGGTCCTTGAGGCGGCTCGTTTCATGATCGAGCTGCTAGAGGCCGTCTTCCTTTGAGAAGGCGGGCAAACCTATTACGGTCGTCTTCGGACGGCCGGTCAAAGTTTGTATATTCATCAGGGCTTGGTGACTTAAAAGTATCTCCTGGAGTTCACTCATACTTCAAACCGACTCATTCCCGTGCTCGAACACTTTCCCGTTTCTGTTCGATATCTTTTTTCGTGACCTGTCGCTCTTAAATAGGTATCAAAAATCGTTCAATCATTGGAACAAACCTCCAATGAGTGATACGATGAGTAAGAACGCAATCATAGCTATAATCGCCGCAGCGGTGATAATCATCGCAGCCGCAGGCGCCTATGTGCTGACCCAGTCCGGATCGGATAACAACGAACCCGCTAAAGATAAGACGGTCACCGATTCCGAGGGGAGGGAAGTCATCGTTCCCAAGAACCTTGACAACGGAATCATAACCGTCGGATGGAACGTTCTGAAGGTTCTGTCCTATTTCGACGCCCACAAGAAGGTCGTCGAGGTCGATTTCCAGGAGACTCAGCCTATCTACGGAAGCCTCCAGCCCCACTACTACTGCTACGACATGTCCAAGATGGCCTCTCACGAGGACTCCACCATGGGAAACTTCTCCGAATCAACCATCGAATCCATCGCAAAGAAGAACCCCAGTCTCGTGATCGTTACCACCAACGTTTATGAGAAGTTCCAGTCGAGCTTCGACTCCCTCGCCAAGAAGTGCCCCGTCCTCACGCTTAACCTCGCCGACATGAGCAACATGTTCTACACCGTCGACGCTTCCGGCAACTTCACCCTCAACGACAACATCGTCAAGAGCCTCTCCATACTCGGAGACGTCCTCGGAGAGAGCGATGTGGACGACAAGGTCGTCAAGACCCTGAACAACACCCTCGCCGACATCAAGAGCAAGCAGGGCAGCGACACGACCACCCTCGGCAGCCTCGCCGGATCACAGATGGGAATGGGCCCTGGAGACCTCAACGCTGTCTTCCCGTTCTTCCACCCGTTCCAGATGGCCAATGTCAGCAACGCGGCAGCAGGCTATCCCACACCTCCGTTCTACACCCTCCTGAACGTAGAGACGTTCACCTCCACCTACGACTTCGACGTCATGTTCTACGACCCGTCCTTCCCCGCAGCCATCGCCAATCCCGACGACCAGGCCGTCCTGAAGTGGATGTACAGCCTTCAGGGAACCGACGACGAGAAGAAGGTCTACTCCTGCCTCACCACCGCCCTCTGCGGATACGAGATGATGAACGTCATCGCAGACGCCTACTACTTCGAGGTCGTCATCGGAAAGACCCTCACCCTTGACCAGATGGAGAGCATCCTCACCAAGCTCTACAAGGACCTGTACGGCGACGATGTTGGCTCCAAGATGTTCGACAATCTGGACAAGGCCTCCGCTTCCAGGGGAGCCTCCCTTGCTGTTCCTGTGGAGACAGGTCTCTGGACCGAGCTGAAGGTCGTCCTGAACAACGGGGCCTACTCCTTCGCCGCAGCCTGAGGATCCTGATACCATGGACGAGGAAGGAATCGTCAAGAACAGCACCTCGGAGGGATACCTTAGGTACTCCCGCCGCAGGTACATGTTCCTTGCAGGGTGCCTGGTCGCGCTGGTCGTCCTCACGGTGCTCACCATACGTCTCGGTGACACCGGGCTCTCCTACGGCGAGATCCTGGGGTACCTGTTCCATCCGGACGATTCCTGGGAGAGCGCCGTGGTATGGGACCTCCGTCTGAGGGTGATCCTCGCCACCGTGGTGGCTGGGGCTGCCCTCGGGGTGTCGGGCGCTGTGATGCAGTGCCTTCTCCGCAACCCGATGGCGTCCCCGTTCACTCTCGGGATATCCAACGCCGCAGCCTTCGGAGCCGCCTTCGCCATCCTGTTCCTCGATGGAGGGACCATAACCATGGCGACAGGCATAATCGCTCTCGACGAGCCTCTGGTGGTCACCATCTTCGCGTTCATATTCGCGATGGGGGCCACCCTGCTGATGCTCGGGATAGTCAAGGTCACGGACATCTCTCCCGAGTCCATAGTGCTCGCGGGAATGGCCATCAGCTCGATATTCTCGGCCCTGCTGTCGTTCCTGCAGTACATGGCGGACAGCACGAAGCTGTCATCCATAGTAGGATGGCAGTTCGGATCCGTCAGCAGGATAACCTGGAACGAGGAGGTCGCGCTGATCGTGGTGCTTTTGGCTGTTGCGGCATACTACATCTGGAAGAGGTGGGACTACAACTCCATGGAGGCAGGCGAAGATGTCGCGAAGGGACTCGGAGTCAACATCGGCCGCACCCGCATGGTCGGGCTGACGCTTTCCGCTGTTCTCACCGCTACGGTCGTCTCCTTCATGGGGATAATCGGGTTCGTCGGGCTGATCGCCCCTCATATCGTCAAGAAGTTCGTCGGGACCGACAACAGGTTCGTCATCCCCGGGTCGATGATAGTAGGTGGTCTGGTGATGATAATCGCCTACGTGGTCTCCTGCTACGCGTTCCCGAGCGTCATTCCGATAGGGATTATCACGTCCGCGGTCGGCGGGCCGATGTTCATAGCCATATTGATCGGAAGGAGGAAGAGGAGATGATCGAGGTCAAGGACCTGAGGTTCAGGTACAACAGCAAGCTCCGCGACGTTCTCAAGGGCATCTCCTTCGAGTCGGAGGAGAACACCGTCATCTCCATCCTCGGACCCAACGGGACCGGGAAGACGACCTTCCTGAAGTGTCTGAGCGGTGTGAACCGCCCCACTTCCGGGAGCGTGACCGTGGACGGCACGGATATAGCGAAGATCTCTCCGAGGGACCTGTCCAAGAAGATAGCGTTCGTCCCTCAGAGCGTCCCCGTGTCCAAGCTGAGCGTGTTCGACTCGGTAATGCTCGGCAGAAGGCCGTATTTCGACCTGTCCCCTTCAAAAACGGACATGGACAAGGTGTCCGAGGTCATCGACCGCATGGAGCTCGCCCATATCTCGCTGAAATACGTCGACGAGATCTCCGGCGGGGAGTTCCAGAAGACCCAGATAGCGAGGGCGATAGCCCAGGAGCCGTCCGTTCTGATACTGGACGAGCCTGCTAACAACCTAGACATCGCCAACCAGCACCTGACGATGCGCATGATAATGGACGCCGTGAGGTCGAGAGGGATGTGCACGATCATGACGATGCACGACATCAATCTCGCCCTCCACTACTCCGACAAGTTCCTCTTCCTTCTGGACGGGGAGGTCAAGGCCTATGGGGGCAGCGAGATCGTCACCTCCGAGCTGATCAAGGGGATCTACGGCGCCAACATGGAAGTTATAGAATACCGGGGATTGCCGCTGGTGGTCCCCGCTGAATCGTTGAAATATAGGGAATGATAGAAATGGAACAGGACTACACGCCTGTGAAGAAGGAGATGACCAGGAGGATGGTCGATCTCTACTGCAGAGACATGCATGGGACGGACGGGATCTGCCCCGCATGTTACAAGCGGATGATGGACACCTACAAGCGCTTGGATGCCTGCAAGTTCAAGGACAAGGGATGGCCGTGCGACACCTGCCCCGGGATGTGCTACAGCGGAGACTCGCTGGATTTCATGCAGGATGTGATGGAGCACGCCAAGAGGTGGATGGCCGCCCATCCCGAGGAAGCTACGAAGATGATGCCTCCGAAGGACGTCACTCCTGGACAAGGAGCCTGAGCCCGCCGAGGTTGAACAGATCGATGGTCTTCTTGATCTTCGCCCATTCCTCGTCGCTCTTGTCGAGGTTGTCCTTGATCGATTTGAGGCAGCCCGCCAGGGAGAACCTGAACGTGGTCCTCATGTCGTCAAGGTCCATGTACGTCCGTGCCGTAAAGGTGTGGATGATGCGAGGCATGGAAGTGGAGGCGAGGATCTCCATCCCCCTTTCCTCCAGATAGGGGTCGAACATAAGCGCTTGGAACCTCTTGTCCTCCCTGAGGAGGAGGCAGAGGGGCCTTCCGCATGATTTCGGCACCCATCTGGAGAATCTTACCTGCGACGGCATGAAATCCGTCATCAGCGAAAGGTCGAAGAAGCAGTCGTCGGCCACGTCGACGAGCTTCTCGTAATGCGCGTAGAACGTATTCCTGCCGATCTCTGCTTTTCTGCATAGGGCTGACACGGTGATGTTCTGGAACCCCGTCTCAGCGATCATGTCCATGAAGCAGCCCTTGATGCGGACCTTGGTCGTTTCGTATCTTGCATCGTATCTGCGTCCGATCTCGGACACGTCGTCCACCCCGCGGATAGCCGTGGTAGCGTTCCCGTCGACCGAGACGTCTTCCTGTTTCGCATCATGGTTGATGTAGAGCACCATGGCGGCGTAGTCCTCCTTGCTCATGCAGCAATCGGGGCAGGAAGGACAAGGCCTCCCTTCCTCTTTGAAGCGGCAGGCATCCAGATGAGCTACGCTCCTGTCCAGAATCTCTTTGCAACCTGGACAGAGCTCTCCGGAAGGCGTCCCGTGCATGTCTCTGCAATAAGCGGAGATCATCCTGTACGTCATCTCCTTCTTGTAAGGCGTATAGTCGACCACGAAACCTCGAGACATAGCGAATATTTATTGGATGATGTATCCATTTCCGATTATCGAGGGGTAAATCTGTCTGGTATCAGCCATCTCCCGCATCCTTTTCCATCCAGGTTCGGGAACCGTTCTTTCTGGATTGCTCAGATTTCATCATCCAGGCAGTGGCAGGTATTGCTGGAGATAGCAATCTTTATAATTGAGATGCGTAATCTGGGCAATTACGCCGTGGTAACTCAGTTGGGAGAGTGCAAGACTGAAGATCTTGAAGTCGCTGGTTCGAGCCCGGCTCACGGCACCATGTTTCTTCCCAACGCATGCTGGTGATTTCTCTTGGAACCTGACAAGATTTTCATCGATATCCGCACCTGTGACCTGAAGATGTCACAGCTCATGGCGGAGATCCAACGTCTCCAAGAGGAGTATCCCGATTACGAGGTCTTCCTGGACGGCGATGCGTATGCCATCGTGGGCCGCAGGAGGAAGCAGCGATGGGACGCGGAAGGATCACCATAGGCCTCTACAACTCCTACGACCAGAACTTCAGAGAGCCTCACAGACGCGTCATAGCCCGCGCCGGTGACCTCGCGATGGCCTTCGACATGAATCTGGTCCTGTTCGGGTTCCCGATTCCGGAGGAGACGCGCACGCCTGTGGAGGTGGCGAACTGGATAGCGGGCACCACGAGCATAGGGCATCATGGCGACTATTTCGTGGATCTCGCCGAGAAAGGGCGCTTCCAGAAGTTCCCGTACCCCTCTAAAGGGTTCCCGCCCCAGCTGGGCGCTCCCGTGCTCACCACGTGCAGGCCTGAGCCTTCGAAGCAGATATCCGTCGCCCAGGCCGTCGAGATGATCGAGAACGGCCAGAGCCTGCTTCTCGTGTTCGGAATCGGGCCTCACGGCGTTCCCAAGGACGTCATGAAGATCCCGAAGTACAACCTGGACATAACTCCCGGAGGGTTCTCCTTGGAGACCTGCGCTGCCATCGGATCCGTTTGCGGCGCTCTGTACGCCAAGCTCAACTACTGAGTTCAGTCGCAGCCTTCGAACTGGCTGTCGTAGAGAGTCTTGAAGAACCCGTTCGCGGAAAGAAGCTCTTCGAAGGTCCCCTTCTCTTCGATGCGTCCGTCCTTGACGACCAGGATCACGTCCGCGTCTTTGATGGTGGACAGACGATGCGCGATGATGAACGACGCCTTGTCCTTGATCAGCTGGTCCATGGCGGCCTCCACCTTCTTCTCCAGGTTCGTGTCCACGGAGCTCGTCGCCTCGTCCAGGATCAGGAGGGGAGCGTCCCTGGCCATGGCTCTGGCGATCATCAGGAGCTGCCTCTGGCCTATCGAGAGCTGAACGGACTCGTTCAGGACGGTGTCGTAGCCCTTGTCCAGGGTCTCTATGAACTGGCTGGCGCCGATTGCCTCGCACACCTCCCTCATCCGCTCTTCGGAAACGCCATCGTTCCCGAGGGCGATGTTGTCCTTGACCGAGGAGCTGAACGTCCACGATTCCTGGGGGACCATGCAGAACAGCTTCCTGAGCTCCTCCCTCCTCATGTCGGCTATGTTCACGCCGTCCACGGATATCTTTCCAGAATCCAGCTCGTAGAACCTCATCAGGATGTTCGCTATGGTGCTTTTCCCTGCCCCTGTAGGCCCTACGATGGCCACCTTCTGGCCCGGCATGACTTCGAGGTTCAGGTCATGGATGACCGGCGAGCCTTTCACGTAGGAGAAGCAGACGTGCTCGAAGGAAACATGGCCCTCCACGGAAGGCACGGTGGCGGTCTTCTCGGATTCGTCCTCCATCTCCTCGGTCCTCATGAACTCGAACACCCTCTCGGCGGAGGCGGCTACAGACTGCATGGATGCGATGGTGTCCGACAGGCGGAGCAGAGGGTTGACGAACTGCTTCACGTATACTATGAACGCCACCAGGATTCCGAAGTCGATGCGTCCGTCCAGGATCATCATGGATCCGAAGACGCACACCAGGACGTACCCCAGGTTCATGATGAAGTCCATGATGCGGGGCATCAGGCTCGACACGAACCTGGTCCTGAACGCGCTCCTGTAGAGGCTCTCGTTGATCTCCTCGAACCTCTCCATGGCGCGGTCACGGTCGTTGTAGGTGTTCACCACGTCCATCCCGTAGTAGAGCTCCTCCACCAGGGCGTTCATCTGTCCGAGGCTTCTGGCCTGCGATATGAAGTAGCTCTGGGAGCTCTTGACGATGCCCAGGATCATCACGAAGCCTATCGCCACCGGGACGATGGAGATCAGGGCGAGGTCCGTGTTGGTGATCAGCATCATGACCATGGATCCGACCATCATCATTATGGCGGTGAACGCGTCGCAGATGCATTCCGCCGACTGGGTGCGGATGGTGTCGGTGTCGTTGGTGAACCTGCTCATCACATCGCCGGTGCTCATGCGGTCCAGAATCCTCAGAGGAATCCGGAACATCTTGGAGGCCAGATCCCGGCGCATGGTGTTTCCGTTACGTTCGGACGCGCTGGGGACGATGTAGTTCTGCAGGGTGGAGAACAGCATGTTGACCAGATACAGGGCTACGAGGGCGATCCCGGCTCCGGTCACTATGCCCATGTCGATCTCGCCGGTGTCTATCCCGGAGGCGATGGCATTGGTCACCTGCGAGAGGTATTGAGGAGCCAGGAGGAGGGCCAGAGAGGCCACTATCGAGAACAGTATCCCGCCGATGATGTGCCATTTGTACTCCCCGATGTAGAGGAAGAGGGTCCAAAGGGTCCTCCAAAGGTTCTTGGGCTTCTCGGACGTGGCCCAGTGGGGCGCTCCCGGCGGCATCAGCGTTCCTCCATCTGCGCGATCGCGGTGTCGCGGTACATCCCGCAGGAGCCCATGAGATCCTTGTGCGTTCCCTTTCCGAGGACCTTCCCTTCGTCCAGGACGATTATCAGGTCCGCATCCATGACCGTCCCCACCCTCTGGGCCACGATGACCTTGGTGGTGGCAGCCATGGAGCCCTTGAGGGCCTGGCGGAGGGCCTTGTCGGTCTTGAAGTCTAAGGCGGAGAACGAGTCGTCGAGGAGGAGGGTCTCCGGGTCCTTGCAGATGGCGCGGGCGATGGTTATCCTCTGCTTCTGCCCGCCGGACACGTTCTTCCCGTACTGCGAGAGCACGGTCTCGGTTCCTTCAGGAAGCCTGGAGACGAACTCCTCGGCCTGGGCGATCCTCAGCGCGCGCATGACGTCCTCGTGGTCCCTCTGCGGCGCCGTCTCGCCGTAGTTCACGTTGTACTCTACAGATCCTGTGAAGATGATCGGCGTCTGGGGCACGTATCCCAAGCGAGCGAACAGGGCCCTGCGGGTGTAGTCCTTGACGTTCCTTCCGTCGACCAGGACCTCTCCAGAATCGGGATCGTACTGCCTGAGGATGAGCTTTATCAGGGTGCTCTTCCCGCTCCCGGTGGAGCCGAGCACAGCCAGAGTCTGTCCTTTCTCTATCTTGAAGCTGACGTTCTCCAGCGCCGGAGCCTTCCTTCCGGGGTAGGTGAACGTGACGTTCCTGAACTCTATCTCCCCTTCCGCGGGCGTCTTCCCGTCGAAATCCCCCTCGGGGACGCTTCTCTCCCTCTCGATTATCTCGGTGATCCTACTATAGGCGACCTTGGCGCTGGGGAATCCGCGTATGATCCCGGTGAACATCATGAACGCGGTCATGACCTGCATCGCGTACGACGAGAACACTATCATGTCCGAGAAGAGCTGGAACTTGGTGTCCTGGTCCGAAACATCGGTGATGAGGAACGCTCCGGTCCAGTAGATGGCGATGGTCATCACGTTGATGACGGTGCTGGACATGCTGCCCATCGGCGCCATGCGGGTGAATATCCTCACGTTGTTGTCCAGGAGGGCCTCGCTGGCGTCGTATATCTTCGATGTGCGGTACTCCTCGGCGTTGTACGCGCGGATGACCTTGGATCCGGTGAGGTTCTCGCGGACCTCGCGGTTGACGTCGTCCTTCAGCCATTGGACGCGTTTGAAGTACTTCATCACGGACCACATGACTATGGCGATGGTCGCGGCTATGATCAGGACTCCGACTATAGTGATAAGGGTCCATTCCCAGGTGGACCCGGATATCTTCAGGACGGCCCATGTGGCCAGTATCGGGGATTTGACGATGACCTGCAGGCTCCTCCCTAGGAAGTTCTGCAGCTGGTAGGGGTCGTTGGTGCTCCTGGTGATGAGCGAAGCCGCGGATATCTCGGATATGTCCTGCGACGAGAGGTCCTGCACCCTGGAGAACATCCTCAGGCGGAGGTTGCGGGTGAACGACGCGGAGAACCTCGCGGCGAAGAATCCTGCGCAGACGGACGACACAAGGCTGAGCAGGGCGCAGAGCAGCATCCCGAAGCCGTCCCTCTCCACCAGCTCCTGGCCGCTTCCGGTCTGGATGGCGTACGTGATGTCGTTCATGTACTCGGGGATCCTCAGGTCGAGGTACACCTGGAACACGATGCATGCTGTGCATAGAATCACATACGCCCATTCCATTCTGGTGAAGTACCTGAAGAACATCGTCCGACCTCTGCGATTATTCGATGAACACCGCGTTCATTAATTTATTCCCGCAGCGAATTCGCTGGTCTCCTGTGCCATATCGAAAATCAATCGAGAAGGAATGGTAAGACGTTTCCCGGGCTTTCGCGCAAGATCGCCCGGGCATGAATCGCGTTTTCACTCGTCTTCGGGGCTGTTGCCCGCTTTGGAGTGGGCAGGATAGTAAACGACGTTCAGCATTCCCGTCTTGGGGTGTCTGTCGACCGAGGCCTTGACCCCGTATATCTCCTGGATCATCTCTTCGGTGATGACCTCCTCCGGCACTCCTTCTCTTACGATTTTCCCGTCCAGGAGGATGTAGATCCTGTCGCAGTACTCTGCTGCGAGGTTCAGGTCGTGGAGGGCGCACAGGGTGGTGCATCCGAGCTCCTTCACGATGTCCAGGACCTCGAGCTGGTATTTGATGTCCAGGTGGTTAGTAGGTTCGTCCAGTATCAGGCACGGAGTCTGCTGCGCGAGAGCCCTCGCCAGGATGATCCTCTGCTGCTCTCCTCCGGACAGGGACGAGAAGTTCCTGTTCTTCATGTCGAGCATGTTGACCTTCTTCAGGGCGTCCTCGACGATGGCGCGGTCGTTGTCGTCGTCCATCTCCATGGTCTTCTTGTGGGGAGTCCTTCCCATCATCACCACCTCCTCGACCTTGAAGTCGAAGTTGTAGTAGTTGTGCTGGGTGACGACGGACATCAGGAGAGCGCTCTCTTTCAGCGAGAGGTCGTCCAGATGCTTCCCGTCCAGGACGATGTCCCCGCTGTCCCTCTTCATGGTGCGGTATATGGTCTTCAGAAGGGTCGACTTCCCAGAGCCGTTCGGCCCCAGAAGCCCTACGAACTCGCCCTCGTCCACGTGGAGGCTGGCGGAGTCGACAATCCTCTTCTTGGGC
>JAEEGI010015187.1_pt1 | contig 16066 bp, 15 predicted proteins | sample 8958751 | NCBI WGS metagenome assembly JAEEGI01 (sample SAMN16246545, study PRJNA631951) | gut metagenome | biome: gut microbiome; feature: rumen; material: KS-attached | host: Bos | place: Iran: Karaj | collected 2018-10
CAAGTACGCCGAAGAGCAGGGCTTCGCGATGGTCCTCACCACCCAGGGTGACGTCCTTCCCGCCCCCGTCGTCTGCGGTGACCCCGACCTCGACATCACCCAGGCCATCATCGACGGCCTCAACGAGGAGTATGTCAAGGAAAAGGCCAAGGCCGACAAGGAAAAGAAATAATCCATCGGATTGAGAATCGCCATTCTTTCCTGCTTCTACCCTTACAGAGGAGGGATCTCTCAGTTCAATGCAAGCATCTTCGGCGAACTGGGCAAGCGGCACGTTGTCAAGGCTTTCAATTTCAAGCGGCAATATCCCGAATTCCTCTTCCCCGGCAAGACGCAGTATGTGACCGACACAGATTCAGCCGTACCCGTGGAGTCCGTTTCGCTCCTGGATACGGCGAATCCTTTTTCGTATGCCCGTACTGCCCGTGAGATCGCGGCCTGGAAACCCGACCTCCTGGTGATGCGGTACTGGATGTCCTGGTTCGCGCCCTCGCTGGGATATGTGGCCAGGCGCCTGAAGCGGAAAGGATGCAAGGTCGTCTCGATCCTGGACAACGTCGTCCCGCACGAGCCCCATTTCTTCGACAAGCCCTTCACCCGTTACTTCCTGTCCGGCCAGTCCGGCTGCGTCGTGATGTGCGAAGAGGTGGCGAAGGACCTGCTGGAGATCCGCAGCGACATCCCCCACACAACCCTTCCCCACCCCCTCTACACCCACTTCGGGGAGAAGATGGACCGCGCCGAAGCCGAGCGCGCGCTGGGTCTGGAAAGCGGAAAGAAGACCCTGCTTTTCTTCGGTCTCATCCGTCAATACAAGGGGCTGGACATCCTCCTGGAAGCCTTCCGGGGCCTCGGGGACGACTACCAGCTGCTCATCGCCGGCGAGCCTTACGGTTCGTTCGAGCCCTATCGGAAGATCATCGACAGCCTGCCCGGCAAGGACCGGATCCACTTGATCCCGGAGTATATCCCGGACTACGAAGTCAGCAAGTATTTCTCCGCCGCCGACGTGACGGTACTCCCCTACCGGAGCGCCACGCAGAGCGGCATCAGTTCCATCTCCTACCACTTCGAGGTCCCGATGATCGTCACGGCGGTCGGCGGCCTGACCGAGACCGTGGGCGGCCGGGGCACCGGCCTCGTCGCACCGGAAGCCACGCCGGAATGCGTCCTGCAGGAGATCCGCCGCTATTTCGGCGATCCGCAGGTCCGGGAAGACTGCATCCGGAACATCCGCCGGGAAAAGGAGCGCCTTTCCTGGTCAACTTATTGCAACGGACTCGTCGAGTTCGCCCAATCTCTCAGCGTATGAAAAGAACCCTGACATTGATACTGACGGCCCTGTGCCTCGCTTCTGTCCCGATGACCGCGCAGGAGTACAAGAGCACGCCCGTAACCGTCTCCCAGGAAAAGATCAGCAAGGACGGCAAGGTCTATTTCGCCCACAAGGTGCTGGAGCGCCAGACCCTGTTCTCGATTTCGCGGGCCTACGGCGTCTCCTACCAGGACATCGTCGACGCCAACCCGGAGACGGACCTGTCGAGAGGGCAGATCCAGGCCGGGCAGATCCTGCTGATTCCCGAGAAGGAACCCGCGGCGGAAACCGTCGCCGTACAGCCTGCGGCGCAGCCCGCCCCGCAGCAGTCAGCCCCCGCCGTCACGCAGGAGCCTGTCCAGACGACCCCCGCCGCCTCCCCCGAATATACGGTCTATACGGCGAAATGGTACGAGACCCTCGACATGATCGCCGCCCGTTACAATGTCTCCAAGGATGTCCTGATGGCCTACAACGGGCTGACGAGCGAGACGCTCGCCCGTCGCCAGCGTCTCCTCATCCCCACGAATCCCGAGAAGGTCGCCGTCCCTGAGAAGCCGAAGCCGACGGAGGTCACCATCCTCCCCGTCACGGTGCCGGAAACCCTGCCCGAGACGGAGGTGGAGACCCTGCCCGAGCCCGCCGAAACGGCGGTGGACGTCCCGTCCGACACGGTACAGACCCTGGCCGAGCGCCTCGGCCTGTCGCTCAAGGACCTGTTCCACCGCAAGGAGGCGGACGGCAAGGTCCGGGTCGGCATCATCCTGCCCTTCAACGTCAAGGGACAGCTGGTCCATTCTTCCTTCGACCTCTACAGCGGCATGCTGCTGGCCGCCCGCGACCTGGGCAAGACCGGAGTCAAGGCCGAGTTGACCGTCATCGACAGCAAGGACCCTTCCACCCCCATCACGGCCGACCGGCTGGAGGGCTTCGACCTGATCATCGGTCCCGTCGCGCCGGATGACCTGCAGGAGGTCCTGGACCTCAGTCCCCGCACCACGGCGGTCGTCTCTCCGCTGGATCCCAAGGCCGTCGAGCTGGCCGAAGACTATCCAAACTTCATCCAGGCGCCCAGCCCCGCCGGCGCCCAGTACACCGACATCGTCGACTGGGTCCGCGACAGCTTCCAGCCCGGTGACCGCATCCTGCTAATCACGGAGAAAGAAGCCGCTCCCACTCCCGTGGCCGATTTCCTGGCCGCATCGGGTCTGGAATACACCCCGATTGAATACGCCGCCCGGGAAACCGGCGCCGCCCTCGAGCGCATGCGTACTTCCCTGGCCCGTTCGGGCAACACCACGCACGCCGTCGTCGCGGCCGACCGGGAAGGCTTCGTCAACGACGTGATCCGCAACCTGACCCTGCTGTCCCTGCGGGGCTCCAACGTCATCCTCTACGGTCCGTCCAAGATCCGCACTTACGACATCGTCGAAGTGGAGAACCTCCACCGGGTCAACGCCCACCTGAGCTGCTCCTATTTCATCGATTACACCAACCCGCGCATCAAGGATTTCCTCCTGAGCTACCGCGCGCTCTTCGGCGCCGAGCCGACCCAGTTCGCCTACCAGGGCTATGACGCGGCTTATTATTTCATCCGCAATTTCGCCACTTCCGAGCGCGACCGGGAACGCATGACCCGCCTGGAAGACCGCAAGTATACGGGCCTCCAGTCCGATTTCCTGATCTCGGACGAGGGCAGCGAAGGCCACGTCAACCGGGCCGTCAGAAGGGTGGTGTACGGGAAAGATTATACGATTTCCCTACTCAGCGATCTGTAAGCAGGCGCCGGGCGTTCGCCACGGCTTCTTCGGATACGACAGACCCGCTGAGCATGCGGGCGATTTCGAGAACTCTCTCCTCCGGGGAGAGTTTTTTGATGGTGGAACCCGCCTCGCCGGACAGGTCCTTGCTCACCAGGAAATGGGCCTGCCCCTTGGCAGCCACCTGCGGCAGGTGCGTGATGGCCAGGACCTGCATGCCTCGGCCCATCGAGCAGATCATCGAACCCATCTTGTCGGCCGCGCTGCCGGATACGCCGGAATCGATCTCGTCGAAGACCAGGGTCGGCATCTCGGTCAGCGAAGCCAGGATGGACTTCAGGGACAGCATCAGGCGGGACAGTTCGCCGCCGGAAGCGCAGCGCGCCGCATCCACGGGATTCTTGCCGGAGGCGGAGAAGAGGAAGCGGACCGTGTCGGCGCCGTATTCCCCGGCCGGGGCCGGGTCCAGGACCACCTCGAACACGGAGCGATCCAACTCGAGGAAGCGCAGTTGCTCCTGCATGCGGGCGGCCAGCTGGGGCGCGGCCGCCGCGCGGGCGGCGTGCAGGGCGGCGTGGAGCTCCTCCAGCCGATGTTCCGTCGCTGCGATTTCCCCGTCCAGGGCCGCCGCCCTTTCTTCCAGGGCGGTGGAATCGAATAGCAGGGAGGAAAGGGCGTCCCGGGCGGCGATGAGTTCGCCTTCCGTGGCGCAGCCGTATTTCTTCAGCAGGTCATAGATCTCCCCCATCCGGTCCTCGACCGCCTCCAGACGCTGCGGGGAGACTTCCACGCCCGCGTCGAGCCGGGACAGCTCCGAAGCGATGTCGTCCAACTCGATGCGCGCGGCGTCGAGCCGGGATGAGAGATCACGGGCCTCGGGGATATAGGATTCGGAACGGGACAGCTGGCGCGACGCCTCCTTGAGGGTGACAACCACGCCCGGCCATTCCCCGTCCGAAGGGGAAAGCATCCCGCCGACGGCGGACAGGGTCTCCTTGATCTCCTCGGCGTTGGCGAGGCGCGTCTGCTCGGCCTCCAGCTCCTCCAGCTCTCCCTCGCGCAGTTTCGCCTCCTCCAGGCGCCGGTAACGGGCCTCGTTGTACGAGCGGTCGGCCTCCATCCGCTCCAGTTTTTCCCGGAGCGCGCGCCGTTCGGAGCGCAGCGACTGCAAGTCGCGCCAGGTCTTGCGCGCGGCGTCCAGGGTCCCGCCGTCACCGGCGAAAAGATCCAGGGCCTGCCGCTGGAATGCGGGATCGGAAAGCGCGAGATTCTGGTGCTGCGAATGGATGTCGACCAGATGCGTGGCCAGCTCGGACAGGACGCCGACCTGCACGGGGCAGTCGTTGACGAAGGAACGCGAGCGCCCGCTGCGGTGGATGACCCGCCGGATCAGCAGGCTCCCCGCTTCCCATTCGACGTCATTCCCTTCCAGGATCGCGCGGACCTGCGGGTCGTCGGTGGCGAATTCGCCTTCCACGATGCAGCTGTCCGCCCCTTCGGAGATGACGGCGGCATCGGCCTTCGACCCGGTCAGCAGGGACAGGGCGCCCATCAGGATGGACTTGCCCGCGCCGGTCTGTCCGGTAATAATGATCAGACCCCCCGGAAAGGAAACATCCAGGGAGTCTATCAAGATGTAATGGTTGATATGAAGGGCCTTAAGCATCCTCCTCGCCCGCCTTCCGGTAGAAGAGGTCCCCGTTCTCGAATTCGGAGATCGCTACCAGGTCCGGCTTCGGCTGCTTCTCGTAGTATTTGGAGATTTCGATCTGCTCCTTGTTCTCGAAGACCTCGTCCATCGTGTCGCGCTCGTTGCGGAAATCCTCCAGTTTCTTGTTGAGCTCCTTCTTTTCGGCGAGGGCGATCTGGTTGGCGCGCTTGTACAGGACGACGACGGTCTCGTAGATGTTGCCGGTCGGGGCGGCCAGGTTTTTCGTGTCCCGGGTGATGGTGTTGGTCGGGACTTTCTTAGTCTTGTTATCCATGATTAATATTGCTTGTCTAAAATAAATACTCCCGCCTCGCGGCGGGAAGTTTCAAAATTTTTATTTCTGCTCTTTGGCGTCCTGGAGGAGCTGCTTGCGCTCTTTCTCGAAGTCCTTTTCCTCCTCGCCGGTATCTTCCTCGTCGGAGGCGCCGGCGCGGCCCAGGGCCCGCTGCGCCCGTTTGTAAAGCACATCCATCTCGCGGCGGTACACGGACGACTCGAACTCGCCCACGAAGTTGAGATAGTCGTCGACGAAGGTCAAGTAGCGCTCCCGCTGCTTCTCGGGCACACTGAGCTGCGCGTACTTGTAGGAAGACTTGGCCGCGTAATAGAGGATCTCCTCGCGGAACTTATTGTCGGCGTCGTCCTTGAGCACATTCTTCAGCGCGATGCGGGACGCCAGGTAATCCTCCATCTTATAATACAGCTTCGCGCCCTCGTAGGCCTTGCGGTCCATCCGCTCGCCCAGGTCCGCCAGGATGTCCCGGCAGGCGTCCAGGTGCTGGGTCTGGGGATAGTTGGTCAGGTATTCCCCGATCGCGGAGATGGTCTGAACGGAAGAGGACTGGTCCAACTCGTAACGCAGGGAGGAGTTGTACAGGCAGTCGATGCGCAGGTAACCCGCCTCCTCGGCGAAGGGGCTGCGGGGATATTTGTCGATGAAGTCCTTGAAATTGGTCTCCGCCGTGTAGAAATCCTTGTAGCGGTAGTTGCTCAGGCCCCAGTAGAACTGGATGGTGTCGTCGCGCTCGGTGCCGTTGGTCGTCACCGACAGGCTCTCGAAGAGCTGGGCCGCCTTGGCGAACTTGCCCTGGTTGAAATAGTCGAAGGCCGCCGCATACTTGGCGTCTTCATCATAACCCTCCAGCAAGGTCTGGAATTCGGACTTGCAGGATGCCGCGGCCCAGAGGGCCAGCGCCACAGCCAAAAATAGCTTGAAATACTTCATACTCTTACTTCTGTTTCAGGAAGCGCTCCGCATCCAGGGCGGCCTTGCAGCCCGAAGCTGCGGCGGTGATCGCCTGGCGGTACCTCGGATCCTGCACGTCGCCGGCGGCGAACACGCCCTCCACGCTGGTACGGGAGGACTTCCCTTCCGTCACGATGTAGCCTTCCGCGTCCGTCGCTATCCAGCGGGAGAAGACCTCCGTGACGGGATGGTGGCCGATCGCGAGGAAAAAGCCGTCGAGTTCCACATCAAAAACAGTACCATCCTTGCGGAGAAGCCGGACACCCGTGACCTTTTCGCCGTCGCCCAGGACTTCCTGCGTGTTGCAGTTCCACAGGATCTCGATGTTCTCCATCGCGCGCACCTTCTCCTGCATCGCCTCGGAGGCGCGCAGCACGTCGCGGCGCACGATCATGTAGACCTTCTGGCACAGGCCGGCGAGGTAGGTGGCTTCCTCGCAGGCGGTGTCTCCCCCGCCCACCACGGCGACCGTCTTCCTGCGGTAGAAGAAGCCGTCGCAGGTCGCGCAGGCCGACACGCCCCGGCCGCGGTACGCCGCCTCGGAGGGCAGGCCCAGGTAGCGGGCGGTCGCCCCGGTCGCGATGATCAGCGCCTCGGCTTCGATCTCGGTCCCGTTGTCAATCTTGAGCCGGAACGGGCGGGCGGAAAGGTCGGCCTCGACGACCGTGCCCCGGCGGATGTCCGCGCCGAAGCGCGCCGCCTGCTTCTTCATGCCTTCCATCAGCGGATAGGCCTCGATCCCTTCGGGGAATCCGGGATAATTCTCTACCACCGTCGTGGTCATCAGCTGGCCCCCGGGCTCCATCCCCTCATAAAGGACGGGCGACAGGGAGGCGCGGGAAGCGTATATCGCCGCCGTATAGCCGGCAGGCCCCCCGCCTATGATCATACATTTGACTTTTTCCATTTTAGCGTCTTTGCAACTGACAAATATAGGAACTAATGTGTATCTTTGGAAATGTTTACCCGCATAACCATGACCAAACGTCTGTTTCTTGCCCTGATCCTCGCATTCGCCCTGCTTCCCGCCCGGGCGGCCAAGCCTTTCTTCTTCGTCCAGATCACGGATCCCCAGCTGGGATTCAAGGAGAAGGACGCGATGACGGAGGGCGTGCGCCTGCTGACGGAGACGGTTGAGGCGATCAACCGCATCCACCCGGCCTTCGTCATCGTGACCGGCGACATGACCAACAACCGCTTCAACGAGGAGCAGTGGGCCGCGTATCAGCGCCTGATCGGGCAGATCGACAAGGATATCCCGGTCTGGCACGTGCCCGGCAACCACGACCTCAAGCCCCGCGAGGAGGGCGACCTGCAGCACTATCTGGACCGCTACGGCTACGACCGCTTCTGTTTCCGCTACGGGGGCTGCACCTTCGTCGGAATGAACACCTGCTTCCTCAAGGACGGCCTGATCGAGGAGGAACGGGAGCACTGCGCGTGGCTGCTCAAGACCCTCGCCCTCAACCAGGGGGCCCGGTTCCTTTTCGTCTTCACCCACTGCCCCGTCGTCAAGGAGGCGGTGGATGAGAAGGAGGACTACTTCAACTTCCAGGCGCCCTACCGGCAGTTCTATCTCGACCAGTTTTCGAAATACCGGGTGGACGCCGTCTTCTCCGGACACCTGCACCGCTCCCGCTTCTGCGAGTCCGGGGGCGTACCTTATTATACCACCAGCGCCTCCGGCCTGACGCTCGGCGACGGCATTTCCGGCCTCAACATCGTCACGGTGTACAAGGACCGCTTCACCGCCGAATTCGTCCCGGCCGCCGAGGCCCGCAATCCCCTGACCCGATAGCCATGGCACCCCTCAACCGCACTTCCGACCCCGAGGCCTTCAAGAAGGCCCTCAAGGCCCACGGCCTCAAGGCCACGGACCAGCGTCTCGCCATCCACGCCGCGATGCTGGAGCTGGGACACGCCAGCGCCGACATGGTCCGGGAGCACATCGTCTCCCAGGGCGGCAAGATCACCGTCGCCTCTGTCTACAACACGCTGACGCAGCTTTCCCTCCTGGGCATCTACAAGCACAGGCTCAGCGCCAACAACAAGATGTACTTCGACGTCAACACGGTCAAGCACATCCATCTCTACGACGTTTACAACAACACCTATAAAGACATTATCGACGAGGAACTCACGATGACCGTGGAGACGGCCCTGAAAAAGCGCCGCTTCAAGGGATTCCGGGTGGACGGCATCGACATCCAGATCCTGTGCCACCCTTCCCACCGCAAGGCCCCCCGTTCTTTTTAATCCCATAAAACATGAAAAAAATCTTCATCCTTCTCCTTCCCATCTTGATGATCGTTTCCTGCAAGCTCGAAAAGGACACCTTCAAATACCAAAACTTCCAGGCCATCGGCAATGTCGACATCACCGGACAGATCGTCATCCCCGAGACCGGCGCCACTTTCCTGATCACGGATGACAAGACCGACGGCAAATGGATTCAACAGCAGTCCATCTTCTTCATATGCGACTTGGACGGAATCAGTGAAACCGGCTCTTACCTGACCACCCTGAAGGAATACCGGCCCGTCCTCCGGAAAGCGGCCCTGAAGAAGAGCACGACCGATCCGGCTTTCTACGGCGACAACGCCGTCGCGCTCTATCAGGACTGGGGGGCGAGTTCCAAGGAGCGTTGGATCTGCGTCTCCTGCCTGGCCACCTCGCTCAAGAATTCCCAGACGTCCCATTCCATCAATCTGGTCTACGACGACATTCGCACCAACGCCGACACCCTCTACCTGGAACTGCACCACCAGGGCTCCGGAGAGTCGTACGAGAACGACGCCTACGACACCTCCGACTTCCAGATCGACACGCACTTCCTGCGTTTCGACCTCGCCGAAGCCATTCCCGCCGAAGCGGGGGAATCCATCGTCCTGCATGTCGAATGGGACTGGTTCGAGACCCAGAATGACCAACTCGCCCGGAACAAGCCCAAGCATTGCGAGGCCGAAGGAATCCTCTACCTGAACGAATAATCACGCTTCCACATGGATACACAGAAAAGGTACAACCTCTGGCAGTGGCGCATCATCATCGTCTCGATGGTCTGCTACGCTATCTTCTATTTCGTAAGGAAAAACTTCTCGATCGCGATGCCGGGCCTGACGGCCGAATACGGCATCTCCAATACCAGTTTCGGTATCATCATCGGCCTCGGCTCGATCGTGTACGGCCTGGCGCGCTTCATCAACGGATTCATCGTCGACAAGGTCAGCACCAAGGTCTTCATGGCCATCGGCCTCTTCCTCTGCGCCCTGGCCAATTTCTGCTTCGGCTTCGGAGCGGACCTGAGCTACCTGATCACGGGCGTGCACGACGGGCCCCAGTTCGTCAACATGCTCATCCTGGTGATGGGCATTACGATCGTGCTGAACCAGTATTTCCAGGGCATGGGCTATCCGCCTTGCGCGAGAATGCTGCCGACCTGGATCCCGCCGGGACAGCTGGCCACCAAGATGAGCATCTGGAACACCTCCCACTCCATCGGGGCCATCGCCGCCTCGGTCGTGTGCGGCCTGATCATGTCCAACATGGGCGCCGACATGACCGGTGATTCTTCCATCGTCCACTCGATCACGCAGAACCTCGCCGGCAGCATCAAGGGCTGGGACGGCTTGAGCGCCGCGGAGCAGACCTCGCGCGTCCTCTCCTACGCCGGCCACTACGGCGCCTGGAGGTGGTGCTTCTGGATCCCGGCTATGTTCGCCCTCGTGGGCGCCATCCTGATCCTCATCGGGCTGAAGGACCGTCCCCAGGACGTCGGCTTGCCCGAGGTGGAAGGGACGCACACCGGCAAGGACGACACCGCCGGCCAAAAGGGCGCCCACAGCGCTTTCCTGCGCCACATGGTCTTCAAGAACCGCTGGGTCTGGACCCTGTCCATCGCCAACATCTTCGTCTACGTGCTGCGCGTCGGCGTGCTGGACTGGGGTCCGAAGTTCCTGACCGAGCACCGAGGCATGGACATCAAGAGCGCCGCCTGGTCCGTCGCCTTTTTCGAATTGCTGGCCATCTTCGGCACCATCTTCGCCGGCTGGGCCACCGACCATCTCTTCAAGGGCAAGGCACACCGGATGTGCGTGTTCAGCATGATCGGCGCCGTGGTCTTCTTCGGCCTCTTCGCCCTGCTGCCCAACATCAACCCCTTCCTGTCCATCTTCATCCTGGCCCTCGGTGGCTTCTGCATCTACGGCCCGCAGGCGCTGATCGGCATCGGCGCGGCCAACCAGGCCACCAAGGAAGCCTCGGCGACCGCCAACGGCCTCACGGGCATCCTCGGCTACGTGGGCTCGGCCCTCGCGGCCATCGCCATCGGCCTGATCGCCGACAAGCTCGGCTGGAACGCCGTCTTCATGACCTTCATTTTCGTGGGCATCATCGGCGTGTTGATCTTCCTCTCGATGTGGAAGGCCCCGCGCGACGGCTATGCCCGCGCCCAAGCATTCACCGCGTCCCTGATCGGGGAAGCGAAGGAGCTCGTCTCCGGCGCCAAGGCCCTCGACAAGGAGATCGCCAAGGAAGAAAAGGAAGGAGCCAAGATCCGCGAGCAGGAAGAGAACTCCTAGCTCAACGCCAGATCCGGTAGAGCCCCATCGAGGATTCGGTGCTGTGGCGGCCGGTATTTCTCAAGACGTCGCTGTATCGGTAGGATGCGGCGGCGTCTTTCTTTTGGGACACCACGACCACGGCGCCCGCCGGCACGACCGAAGGATCGGCCAGGAAGGCTTCCGGATCCAGGACCTGGACATCCTGGTGGAGGTACACGTCCATGGCCTCGGGGCGGTAAACGCCCAGGGTATAGACGTCGCAGACAGGGCCTCCAGCGTCCCGGACATCCTCGCTCAGATGCCGGTAGCCGGAGAGATCGTTGACCCGCGGCAGGAGGGGCGTGAGCGTCAGGGCGCAAAGCAGGATCCCGGCGCCCAGGGCCAGCACGGGCAACTGCCAGCCGTCCTCAGCGGCAAGGAACCCGTACACGCCGGCCGCCACCAGCAGGGCGCCCGCCGGGAAGAGCAGCGGCGTGCGGGCGAATTCATATTCCTCCGGAATGCGCAGGCTGTCGAAGACGAAGAAGCCCGCGATCGCAGCCACGCCGGCCACGCCGACCAGGACCGTGGCGACCCGCAGCGCGATCTGCATCCAGGGCTGCCATCCGATGCGTTTCTCCACCAGGACGAAGACGGCGACGAGGAAGGGCATCAGCGGCAGGAGGTAGATGGCCAGCTTGGAGCTGGACAGGGTCAGGAGCGCAAAGGTGACGATCACCGCCCAGGCGAAAAGGCGCTCGCGGCGGGTGCGGTGCGTCGGATTGCGGTGTGAGCGGGAGCCGCTCTTCTCACGGAAAGAGGCGACCAGCGAAGGGATCGTGAGCACGCACCAGGGGGCTGCGACGCCCCAGATCGTAAGCAGGTAGAACCAGACCGGCTCCCGGTGCTCGCTGGCGCGGAAGGCCCGCCCGGCCGTCTGGCCGATGGTCAGGTCCCAGAGGTATTCCGGCCCGCTCTCGTAATAGACCAGGCCCAGCCAGGCCAGGATCAAGAGAAGCAGGACGGCGAAGAAAGTACCGTTGAACGTCTTGCCCATGCTGCGCCAATGGCCGGTGGCGAAAAGGTAGGCCACGACCGTCAGAGGCGGGACCAGCAAGCCGACGGGGCCCTTGGTGAACAGGGCCAGGAAGGTGGCCACGGCGAACCAGATGATCTTCCCTTCCCAGTAGGCATACAGGGCCAGTACGATCCAGAGGCACATCAGCATGTCCATGCGCACGTACACCGACATCGCCAGGAACAACGCGGTCGTCAGCAGCATCATCGCGGCGGCGGCCCGGGTCAGCGGGGCCTCCTTCCGGAAAGCCCAGCGGTCCATGATGGCCGTAATCCCGAAGGCGGGCAGCAGGGAGAACAGACTGAGCGCGAGCATGACGTGCTTGCCGAAAAGCAGGCGGCAGAGCATCACGATCCAGAGATAGAGCGGCGGCTTGTCGGCGTAGGGCTCTCCCTGAAAGGAGAAAGTGAACCAGTTGCCTTCGAACAGCGCCTCGTCGGCGATGCTCAGGTAGCGGAGCTCGTTGGCGGGCGAAAAGTCGCGGAACGCGAGGACCGGCGCCACGCAGAGCAGCACCAGCAGCATCACGGAAGCGACGGGGTATTTCTCAAGCCATTCTTTCATCCGATTGGTGTGCCAGGGCGATCATGATGTTGCGGACGGAAGCGACGATGCCGATCTGGCCGGCGACCAGCACCCAGTCGTGCCGGATCAGGCCATAGACGATGATCATCAGCGAGCCGACCACGGAGATGATCCAGAAAACCAGGGGCAGCGAGGACTCCTTGTGGGAGACGCTGTAGAACCACTGGAAGATGAAGCGGGACTTGAAGACGATCTGGCCGGCGATGCCGAAGACCAGCAGCGGACCCGTCAGGTCGTCGCTGCGGAAGAAGTCCGTGCTGAAGGAGGAGAAGTCCCTGAGCATCAGCGCCAGGGCCGCCAGCGGGACCAGTGCGATCAGGGTCGGGACCAGGCGGGGCGTCTTGTCGAAGAGGCCCTTCGCCCGAAGATTCCAGAGATAGATGTAGAAGGAGATGAACTCCCCGATCAGGATGGCGAAGTCCCGGCGCAACCAGCCGTAGAAAAGCAGGATGAGCGAGCCCAGGATGCTGAAGATCCAGAAAAGCGCGGGCGACTCGACCTGGCGGTGCTTCTCGGACAGGTACCACTGGACCAGCACCCGGGCGGTGAAGAACACCTGGGCGCTGAAACCGATGCAGTAGATCCAGAGCGGACTGTCCATTTACTTCAGGTTGGATTGGCGTACAAGATACGAAATATGCCGGGATTTCATCCACTTGTAGGCAAAACAATCGGCGAAAGGTCCCCAGAGGCGGTTCCAGAGGTGGTATTTCGACTGTCCCGCCGTGCGCGGGAAATGGCGCACGGGGACTTGGGCGTAACGTCCGCCTTCGAGCAGGACCAGCGCCGGCAGGAAGCGGTGCATGCCCCGGAACATCGGAAGCTTTCGGGCCATTCCGGTACGGAGGATCTTCAGCGGGCAGCCGGTATCGACGGCCCCGTCGTGGGTGAACATCCGCCGCCAGCCGTTCGCGAACCGGCTCTGGAAACGCTTCCAGGCCGTATCCTTGCGCCCGGTGCGGATGCCCGTGACCATGTCGTTGTCCTGGATCAGCGGCAGCAGCAGGTCGAAATCCTCCGGCGCCGTCTGCAGGTCCGCGTCGATATAGCCGCAGAGTTCCGACTCCGCGGCGTCGAACCCGGCCTTCAGTGCCGTGCTCAGCCCGTGGTTGCGGTCGAATTCCAGGTAGAAGAAGTCCGTATGGCGGCTGCAAGCCTCCAGGATGCCCGCCGCGCTCCCGTCGGTCGAACCGTCGTTCACGAACAAAACGCAGGCCTTTATCGGGCACTTCGGCAAATAAGCCGCCAGCCGCTCCTCCAGCGCCGGCAGCCCCTCCCGTTCGTTGTACACGGGCACGATGATCGTCAGTTGGTAGTCAGCGGTGGCGTTCATGGCTTCGGTTCCAGTTTTTTCCGGGCGGCGGCGCGGAGCATTTCGTCGGCTTTGAAGAGGACGCCGGCGGCGCCGCGGTAGGTGCCGGAGCCGACGGGGGTGCCGTCCAGCTTGTACCATTCGTAAAAGCCGCCCTGGTCCGCTACGCGTTGCAGCATGGGTTGTAGCTCATCATAGGCCTCGTGCAGGAAGCCTCGTTGCACCAGGGCCTGGATCATCCGGGCCCCGAACCAGGTCCAGTCGCCGCCGTTCTGGTACTGGTAAGCGCCCATCATCGGGTTGGCGAAAGTGCCGGACGGGTAGGCGGGATAGAGGGTCAGGCCGATGCTCTGGGCTCCGGCCGCCGCGACGTTCTCCAGCATGCGGGCATTGGCTTCGGCGACTTCCTCGCGGCTCAGGATGCCCGCCAGGGCCGCCACGGCGGTCCCGCCGTGGTAATAGATGGCTTCTTCGTCCAGTTCCTCCGGGAAGGGCGAACCGTCCAGGTAGATATGGGGGTGGAACTTGCGCCGCTCCGGGTCCCAGAGGTATTTGCGGACGTTGGTCTTGACCTCTTCCTTGAGCGCGAGCCACTGCGTACCCGGGCTGTTCGCGCCGGCTTCCCGGCACAGTTCGGCCAGGTCGCCGAGGGCGAGGACCCACATCGCGTTGTCATAGATGTCGATGGCGTAGTGCGTGTGCTCGTCGATTTCCACACCCCAGCCGTGTTCGGGCTGCACGTCTCCCCAGTCGGCGGTCGTGGCGCCGGTGATCAGGCCGTATTCGTCGTTCCACTTGCGGTTGCGTAGATAGGACATGGCGTCCTCCAGGCGCTGCAGGACGGTTTTGCCGCCGCGTTTCGAGGCGAGCCAGGCCGTGTCGCCCGTCATCTTCACATACTGGCAGGCCGCCTGGACGAGGGAAGACTCCTGGTCCGTCTCGACGGTGTTCTTGTGGGCGGCCAGTTTCGGCCGGGCACGGCTGTAGCGGTAGCGGTAGGGCACGGCGGAGGTGTCCACGTCGGACACGAAGGCATCCGGGATGTCCCCTTCGGGGCCCTGGAAGTCCAGGAAGGTGTCCAGGGCGTCGCGCACCACGGTCGTGTCCATCACCTGCAGGGAGAGGCAGATGAAGGTATTCAGGTCGCGAATCCAGACCTCCTTGTAGCCGTCGCCTGCGTTGAAGCCCGTCGCCGCGACGGCGCGGGCCATCGAGTCCACCTGCGCCATCAGAGGGTCGTCCAGGACCCCCTGCAGCCACAGGGCTTCCTCGTCCACCTGCTTGCAGGAGAATGCCAGGAAGGAAATCAACAGCAGGAGCAGCCGGCGTTTCATGCGCTTAGTCCTTGAACAATGACGCGGCGCCGATCATCGCAGCCCGGTCCAGCAGGGTCGAGGTGCGGACCTCCACGCCTTCGGGGATGCCGGCGAGCAGGGTTTCGCTGAAATGCGGGAAGTTGCGGGAAATGTTGCCGCCGAGCACCAGGGTGTCGGCGCCGAACTTCTTCAGCCAGGGCGAGACGAACTCCGCCAGGCGCGCGCCGTATTCGCGGAACAGCTGCCGGGCTTCGGGCTCGGTCGGGACGGCCTGGGCAACTTCTTTCGCACCGGGCACGTCCTTGCCGGTCAGTTCCTTGTAGCGGCCTACGACCCAACGGGTGGAAAAGCTCGCATCCACGATCGTGTCGCCGAAGGGCAGGTTCCAGACCTCGCCGCCTTCGGGCACGCGCTCGGAGTGCTCGTCCAGCTTGCCTTCCGCGACGAAACCGGAGCCCACGCCCGTCCCGAGGGTCAGGGCGATCACCCGCTTGCGGTCGCGGCCGCTGCCGCAGAAGCATTCGCCGAGGGCGAAAGCCGAGGCGTCGTTGATGAACTTGAAGCTGGTCTTGGGACTGTCCAGCTGCTTGCGAAGCTCCTTGGGCATATCCATTCCATAGAGCTTCTGGAACTTCTGGTCCATGTAAGGGATGCCCTTCTCGTAGTCGAAGGGGCCCGGGAAAGCGAGGCCGATGCGGTTCACCTTGCGGCCGAAGACCTCCATCGTACCGAGGAGGTTCTTCTTGAAGCAGGAAAGGATCTCGTCGGCCGGCCCGCTGCTGTCCATCGGGGTCAGGACAGGGGCGCTGCAAAGCTGTTTCTTGTCGAGGTCGACCACGGCGGAGCAGAGGTGGGACCCACCCACATCCACGCCGATTGCGTAATTCTTGCGGTTCATATTGGTTTTGAGTTCTTTGTGTCTATCTAACAAAGATAGGAACTTTCCACTATGATTGCAAAACGGCGGGGAATCACCACAAATGGGGATTGGAAGGAGGGGAAATTTTTCGTATTTTTGGACGATGGACCACTATGATATACTTCGTTCCGGTCCCGGCGTATCCTTTGCCGAGACCCTGCTTTCCCTGCGGATCCAGATGGAGAATTACCTGGAGATGGAGGCCGCCCAAGGGCGCCGGGCCGTGTTCGTGCGCTTTTTCCTGAGTGACGCGCAGAACCAGGTGGAGGCCTTGCGCGCAATG
>JAEEGI010015188.1_pt1 | contig 16066 bp, 17 predicted proteins | sample 8958751 | NCBI WGS metagenome assembly JAEEGI01 (sample SAMN16246545, study PRJNA631951) | gut metagenome | biome: gut microbiome; feature: rumen; material: KS-attached | host: Bos | place: Iran: Karaj | collected 2018-10
ATGCGCGACCCGGTGCTTTACCGGATCCGGTATATCGAGCATCACCGTCAGGGAACCAAATGGTGCATCTTCCCGATGTACGACTTCGCCCATCCCATCCAGGACGCGCTTGAGGGCATCACCCACTCGCTCTGCTCGCTGGAGTTCGAGGATCACAGGCCTCTCTACAACTGGGTGCTCGAGAGCCTCGAGTGGCCCGAGCCGCCCAAGCAGATCGAGTTCGCCAAGCTCAACCTCGAGGGCACGATCATGAGCAAGAGGTACATCCGCAAGCTCGTCGAGTCCGGCCAGGTAGAGGGCTGGGACGATCCGAGGCTCTGCACCATCGCCGCCATGCGCCGCAGGGGCTACACCCCCAAGGCTCTTAGGGCGTTCTGCGACGCGGTCGGCGTCTCCAAGGCGAACAGCAACATCGAGATGAGCATGCTCGAGTTCTTCATCCGCGACGACCTCAAGGACAAGACTCCGAGCCGCATGGTGGTGCGCCATCCGGTCAAGCTGATCATCGACAATTACCCCGAGGGACAGAGCGAGCTGCTCACCCTCGAGAACGACGCTAACGACCCCGGGAAGGGCACCAGGCAGGTACCGTTCTCCGGAGAGCTGTACATCGAGGAAGAGGACTTCATGGAGGTCCCGCCCAAGAAGTACTTCAGGCTCTATCCGGGCAATGAGGTCCGCCTCAAGGGCGCTTACTTCGTGACCTGCACCTCCGTCGAGAAGGACGGCAAGGGCGGCATCACCGCGATCCACTGCACCTATGACCCCGACACCAAGTCCGGCACTCCGGGCGCCGATTCCAGGAAGGTCAAGGGCACCATACACTGGGTCGACGCGAAGACCGCGGTCGACATCCCCGTCAGGGAGTTCGGCCTGCTCGCGCACTACAACCCCGAGACCGGCTTCAACGAGTTCGATCCGAACTCCAAGACCGAGTTCACCGCCAAGGCGGAGCCCTGCGTGAAGGACGCCGCCGCGGGCGAGCGCTTCCAGTTCTTCAGGAGCGGATACTATATCGCCGACAGCGTGCTCAGCAAGCCGGGCGAGCCCGTGTTCAACCAGATCGTAGGGCTCAAGAGCTCCTACAAGCCGGGCAAGTAGGGCGGCAAGCCGCCGGTACGGGCGCGTCTGACGCCGCTGCGGCGCGGCGCCCGGCACAGGGAGATCTCCCATGCGCAACATCCTTTTGACCATCGAATACGACGGAACGGGCTTCTCGGGCTGGCAGCGCCAGCCGGGGAAGCGCACCGTCTGCGGAACGCTCGAGGAGGCTCTCTCGGCCGTCACCGGGCTGGACGTGAAGATAGACGGAACGAGCCGCACCGACGCGGGAGTCCACGCCCTCGGGCAGAGGGCGAGCTTTCTCCTGCCGGACCGCGGCATCCCCGCCGAGCGCATCCCCAGAGCCGTCAACGACCGGCTCGCCGCGATGTGCGGGGAGGCCGGGGCGGATGTGAGGGTCGTCGCCGCGGAGGAGGTCCCCGAGGGCTTCCACGCGCGCTTTTCGAGCCGCGGCAAGCGCTACATATACCGCGTGCTCTGCGGGGCCGAGCCTTCGGCCTTCGCGAGGACGAGGTTCTGCCAGATCGAGGGGACGCTCGACGCCGAGGCGATGCGCGAAGCCGCCGCTCATCTGGTGGGCGAACACGATTTTGCCGCGTTCCGGTCGTCCGGGGGCAACCCCGTGAACTCGACCGTGCGCGAGATATATGAGATAAAGATAGAGGAGCTGCCTGCTGAGGGCTTCGGGATCCGGAGCGCTCAGGGCGGAGCCGGCGCGTTGCGGGACGGCGCGGACGGCGCCGCGGGGCTTTCCGCTCCGCGCGAGCTGCGCATCTCCGTGAGCGGCAGCGGCTTCCTCTACAACATGGTCAGGATAATCTCCGGGACGCTCATAGAGGCCGGCCTGGGGAAGAGGACCCCCGGCAGCGTGCTCGAGGCTCTCAGGAGCGGCGAGAGGGCGAGGGCCGGCTTTACCGCGCCCGCGCAGGGGCTCTATCTTGACGAGGTCTTTTTCGGGGACCGTAAGGGCGGGGCTTCCCGCGCGGAGGATCCCAAGGACGGAGGCTCATTATGAACGATGAGATCAGAGCCGGCGCGGCCGGCGTGAACGCGGGGGAAGGCGAGGCCTTCGAGAAGAAGCGTCCTGACTGGGACGAATACTTCATGCAGTTCGCCGAGCTCGCGAGGACGCGCTCGACCTGCCTCAGGCGCGGCGTCGGCGCTGCCATAGTCAAGGACAACAGGGTCATCGCGACGGGCTACAACGGAGTCCCGCGCGGCATCAGGCACTGCTCTGAGACCGGCTGCCTCAGGCAGCAGCTCGGCGTGCCCTCGGGCAAGATGCACGAGCTCTGCAGGGGCCTGCACGCCGAACAGAACGCGATCATCCAGGCGGCGAGCATGGGGAGCAGCATCGAGGGCGGCACTCTCTACTGCACCACTCAGCCCTGCGTGATCTGCACCAAGATGATAATCAACGCCGGCATACGCCGCGTCGTTATCAAGGAATCCTATCCGGACGAGCTCGCCCAGCAGATGGCGGACGAGGCCGGACTCGTGATAGAAGTACTCGGAGAAAAACACTGAAATGAGCATGTACGTGAAGGTGTTCCTGCTGTCGCTGGCTGTGACCGCGGCGCTGACGCCTGTGTGCATCAAGCTGGCGCCGAAGGTAGGCGCCATGGACGTGCCCAAAGACAGCCGGAGGGTCCACAAGAAGCCCATCCCGAGGTTCGGGGGGCCGGCGATCTTCCTCGGCTTTATTTCGAGCGCGCTGTTTTTGCGCCCCATAGACGAGCAGATGCTCGGAGTCTACATAGCGGCGGCGGTGATGCTTGCCGTCGGCGTCGCTGACGATGTCTTTGACATACCTGCCAAGGTCAAGCTGCTCGGCCAGCTCGCCTGCGGCGTCATCCTCTGGGTGGACAGCCTGCAGATCCGCGGAATGGCGAACTTCCTGCCTATAGGGCCGGGCTACATCAGGTTCCCGTCGGGGGTCTCGCTGGTAGTCACGCTGATCTGGATAATCGCGATCACCAACTGCATCAACCTCATGGACGGGCTCGACGGCCTGGCCTCGGGGATAGTGCTCATCGCGAGCCTCTCGATCGCCTACATCTCCGTCCATACCGGGCGCGACATGACCCTGGGCATGATACTCGCGGTCGCGGGCGCCTGCCTGGGCTTCCTGATCTACAACTTCAACCCGGCCAAGATCTTCATGGGTGACAGCGGCTCGAACCTTCTGGGCCTGCTGCTCGCGTCGATATCGATGATAGGCGACGCGCCGACCAAGAGCGTTACGCTCTTCTCGACGGTCATGCCCATGATAATCATAGCCGTGCCCATCTTCGACACGGTATTCGCCGTCATCAGGCGCACCGTCCACCACCGCTCGTTCTTCGAGGCAGACAAGGGGCACCTGCACCACAGGATACTCGCGATGGGCTTCGGGCAGAGGCGCACCGTGCTCACGCTCTACTGCATCTGCGCCATCCTGGGCGTCGCGGGCATACTCTGGAGCATGAAGCTTAAGTTCGAGGCGCTGCTTCTCATAGGCGTCGCCGGCGTGCTGATCTTCATCTTCCTTGGCATAGGCATCGACGAGGACGACCAGATCGCCAGGAGAGAGGCCGCGGCCCGCGTCAACGAGCCCATGACCATCTACGCCAGCATGGAGGAGGCCCTCAAGGCCGAGGCCGAGAGAGAGGGCTCGATGGACTTCTTCGGAGGGGACGAGAAAAAATGATCAAAGTAATGAGCGTGTTCGGGACCAGGCCCGAGGCCATCAAGATGGCCCCGCTGGTCAGGATGATGGAGGAGGACCCCGGGATCGAGTCGGTGCTCTGCGTTACCGCGCAGCACCGCGAGATGCTCGACCAGGTCCTCGAGCTCTTCGGCCTGCGTCCGGACTACGATCTGAACATCATGAAGCCGAACCAGACCCTCGGGATGATCACCTCCGCGGTGCTCACGGGGCTGGATCCGGTGCTCGAGGCCGAAAAGCCGGACCTCGTGCTCGTTCACGGGGACACGACCACGACCTTCGCCTGCGCCCTGGCCTGCTTCTACAGGCAGATCCCGGTGGGGCACGTCGAGGCCGGCCTCAGGACCTACGACAAGTACTCCCCCTTCCCAGAGGAGATGAACCGACTTCTGGTCAGCAGGATCGCGGAGCTCTACTTCGCCCCTACCGAGAAGAACAGGCAGAACCTCCTGCGCGAGGGCATCCCAGAAGGCGGCATATACGTGACCGGAAACACCGTGATAGACGCGCTGCTCCAGGTCGCCGGCCGGCCCTACGAGTTCGAGGACGAGACCCTGAAGGGCATCGATTTCGGGGGAAAGAGAGTCATCACCGTGACCTGCCACCGCCGCGAGAACCTCGGCGAGTACATGGCCAACATCTTCAGCGCTCTCGCGGACATAGCCCGCGAGTTCGACGACGTCGAGATAGTCTACCCCGTGCACCTGAATCCGAAGGTCAGGGCTGAGGCTGCCGAGTACCTCGGCGGCCTTCCCAACGTTCATCTCATCGAGCCGCTGAGCTACCAGCCCTTCGTGAACCTGCAGGCGAGGTCCTTCTTCATCCTCACCGACTCGGGCGGGATGCAGGAGGAGGCGCCGGCTCTCGGCAAGCCCGTGCTCGTCGTGAGGCGCGAGACCGAGCGCCCCGAGGCCGTCGAGGCCGGGACCGCGAAGCTCGCCGGAGTGGAGCGGGAGAGCGTCTACGCCGCCGCGAAGGAGCTGCTGACAGACCCCGCCGCCTACGCCGCGATGGCTCACGCCGTCAACCCCTACGGGGACGGAAAGGCCTGCGAGCGCATAGTCGCCGCGATCAGGGAGAGATTCGGGGGCTGACAGGCGCCGCGCGGGAGCAAAAAATGCATATCGATCGAAAAAAGCGGCCCTTCGCGGGCTGCTTTTATATGATTTATAGCTTAATGCAATGAAACTATCATAAAATTCTTTTGCAATAGCCTGTTGTTTATAATATAATAACCATCAGAAAAACTGTTATCCCTCACAAGCGCCGCTTGTAGGCGCGCAGGGACGGCGGGTATATCGGCAAATATGGTGGGAAGTCTGGTCAGTGTGTTTGACGCGGCTTTCTTTTTTATATTTGAAGGCAGCCGGGCGCGGCGCGAGAGGCCGCGGCGGATATTCCTGCCGCTAAGGACCATGAACAGATACACAGACCTCGCCAAGGGAATAGCGATGTTCACCCAGATCGGGATAATGATCGCGGTCCCGCCGGTCCTGCTCGCGGTCCTTGGCGTAAAGCTCTGCGAGCGCTTCGGCATAGGCTACTGGCTGGTCGCCGTCATGATAGTCGTCGGGATGATAAGCTCCGCGGCGTCGGTGAGGAGCACCCTGAAGGGGCTCCACAGGGACCGCGCGAGGCGCGAGAAGGCCGACGGCGTAGGCAGCGGCACCAATTTCAACAAGCACATATAGATGAACGATCAGTCGATCAGAAACGATATAAAACAGATAATCTCGGGCACGGCGCTGTGCTGCCTGATCATGATAGCGGTCTACGCCTTCATGGGAAGGTTCAGCCTGGGCGTCGTCCTCGGAGCGCTGCTCGCGCTCGCGGCAGTCGCGCTGTACTACCTGCAGCTCGCCTCCTCCGTCACGAAGGCGCTGGAGATGGGCGAGGAGGGCAAGCGCTACATCCAGAGGAGCTACGCCGGCCGCCTGATGATACACCTGGGCTGCGCGCTGCTCGCGTACTTCCTGCCCTTCGTGGACACCGCCGCGGGGATCATCCCGCTGCTCTTCCCGAGGATAGTGCTCTACGCTATGCAGATACTGCCCGCTCTCAAGGCTAAAAAGGAGGGGAACGAATGAGCGTAAATATCCACGGTTCTCCGATACTCTATACGATACCGATACTCGGGGGGATCAACATCACCTCGACCCTCGTCATCACCTGGTGCGTGATGATCGTGCTCACGCTGCTGTGCCGCTGGCTTACGAAGGACCTCAGGGTCAAGGACATCAGCAAGCGCCAGGCGGTGGCCGAGTACCTCGTGAGGATGGCCGAGAACTTCGTCCTTCAGAACATGGGCGAGTCCTGGGGGCGCTACGTGCCCTTCATCGCGGCGATATTCAGCCTCTCGATCTGCTCGAGCCTGACCTCGCTTCTGGGGCTCCACCCGCCCACGGGCGACGTCTCCACCGAGCTGGCCTGGGCGATCGTGGTCTTCGTGCTGATCACCTACCACAACATCAAGTCGAGCGGCCTCGGGGGCTACCTCAAGGGCTTCACTGAACCGATATTCCTGATGACGCCGTTCAACGTGCTCGGCGAGCTCTTCAAGCCGGTATCGATGTCCTTCCGTCACTTCGGAAACATCGTCTCGGGCGTCGTCATCTCGGCCCTGGTCTACACCGGGCTCATGGGCGTGAACCACATGCTATTCGGGCTCCTGCCCGGCAAGGTCGGCGAGCTCCTCGGGAGCATACCCTTCCTTGCGGTGGGCGTCCCGGCGGTGCTCTCGCTGTACTTCGACTGGTTCAGCTCGTTCATGCAGGCATTTATCTTCTGCGTGCTGACGATGGTGTTCATATCATCGGCGGCCGGAGAGGAATAGCACATAAAGACAATGGAGGAAACAAAATGGAAAGAGCTATAGTACTCATGGGCTGCGCCATCGGCGCCGGACTCGCTCTGATCGCAGGTATCGGCCCCGGAATCGGCGAAGGTTACGCCGCGGGCAAAGCGCTCGAAGCCATCTCCCGTCAGCCCGAGCTCACGGGCACCATCAGGAGCAACCTGTTCATCGGCGTAGCTCTTGCCGAGACCACCGGTATCTACGGTTTCGTAACAGGCCTTCTTCTGATCTTCGTGGCTCCCGGAATGTTCCTGGGCATGCTCTAAGAGCGAAGGAAAGAAAGTTTTAAAGCGTATCGAAAAGGAGATCAAATGGTTTATCAGCAGCTGGTAAGCTTTGATAAATGGACCTTCGTGGCGCAGATCCTGAACCTCTTCATTCAGATCTGGCTCTTTAAGCGCTTTCTTTTCGAGCCGGTGAAGAAGGTCGTCGCGAGCAGGCAGCAGGAGGTGGACAAGCTCTACACCGAAGCCGAGACCGCAAAGGCTGACGCCGAGGCGGCGCGCGAATACTACGACGACACGATCAAGAAAGTCAGGCTCGAGGCTGAGCAGATCACCGAGAGAGCCGTCTCCAACGCCCGCTTCAAGGAGAAGGAGATAGTCTCGAACGCTCAGACCGAGGCAGTGAAGATCCGCGAGAAGGCGGAGCGGGACATCGCGCTCGAGAGGCGCAAGGTCATGAACGAGGCCAGGGGAGAGATATCCTCCATGGCCGTCGAGATCGCGTCCAAGCTCGTTCAGCGCGAGATCAACGCCGACGATCAGCAGGCCCTCATCGAGCAGTTCCTTAACGACTACGAGGAAGAGCTATGAGCAGGCGGGCCGAAGTATACGGAAACAGCCTCTACGACCTCGCTTCGGAGTCGGGACTCGTCCTGCCCGTCATGTCGGACCTGCAGCTCATCGAGAGCTGCTTCGACGCCGAGCCCGAATACTACAGGCTGCTCTCCTCGCCCGTCATCGGCAAGGAGGAGCGCTTCGGGATCATCAACGAGGCATGGAAGGGCGCTGTGCATCCCTACACCAGGAACTTCCTCGCGCTGCTCTGCGACGAGGGGCTGGTCAGGGAGTTTTCAGACTGCGTCAAGGCGTACAGGAAGCGCTACAAGGAAGACCGCGGCATAATCGACGTGAGGATCACCTCCGCGAAGCCGCTCTCCGAGGAGAACAAGGAGAGGCTCAAGTCCGCGATAGAGTCCAAGACCGGCAAGAGCGTGCTCCCGGTGTTCATAGTCGATGAGAGCCTCATCGGCGGCCTCAGGGTGGATACGGACGGCATGTCCTACGAGGCCTCCCTGAGCTATCACCTCGAGGAGCTCAGAAAGCTGCTCTCGGGCATGTAGGCCCGGGGCTTTGGCTGCGGCGCTCCCGCGGGATCCCGCGCGGCGCGAAGCGTTCATATCGGCATTAACTATAAGGTTGGTACACTTATGGAATTAAGACCTGAAGACATCTCGAAGATCATCCGATCTCAGATAAAGCACTACGAGACGAGGATCAGCCAGGCCGAGACCGGCATGACCATCATGGTCGGCGACGGCATAGCGAGGATCTCCGGGCTCGACGACTGCATGGCGGGCGAGCTCATCGAGTTCCCCGGCGGCGTCTACGGAATGGCCCAGAACCTCGAGGAGAACACCGTCTCGGCGGTGCTCCTCGGAGACGACCAGGGCATCAAGGAGGGCGACATAGTCAAGCGTACGGGCAGAGTCGTGTCCGTGCCGGTAGGCGACGCCCTCATCGGCCGCGTCGTCAACGCCCTCGGCCAGCCCATAGACGGCAAGGGACCGATCCTGCAGGAGACCTACAGGGCCATCGAGTCCCCGGCTCCCGGCATCCTCGAGAGGAGGAGCGTGTTTGAGCCCCTCCAGACCGGTATCAAGGCCATAGACTCCATGATCCCGATCGGAAGAGGACAGAGAGAGCTCATCATCGGAGACCGCCAGACCGGAAAGACGGCGATCGCGGTCGACACCATACTGAACCAGAAGGGCAGGGACGTCATCTGCATCTACGTCGCCATCGGGCAGAAGCGCTCGACCGTGGCGCAGATCAGCGAGAACCTGAGGAGCGCCGGAGCGATGGATTACACCATCATAGTCTCCGCCACCGCCTCCGAGCCGGCTCCGCTGCAGTTCATCGCACCCTACGCCGGCTGCAGCATGGGCGAGCACTTCATGCACAAGGGAAAGCACGTCCTCGTCATCTACGACGACCTCTCCAAGCACGCCGTGGCATACAGAGCCATGTCGCTGCTGATCAGGAGGCCGCCCGGAAGAGAGGCTTACCCCGGCGACGTATTCTACCTGCACTCCAGGCTGCTCGAGAGAGCCGCCAAGATGTCCGACGAGCTCGGGGGAGGCTCCCTCACCGCGCTCCCGATCATCGAGACCCAGGCGGGCGACGTCTCCGCTTACATACCGACCAACGTGATATCCATAACCGACGGCCAGATCTTCCTCGAGACCGAGCTCTTCCAGAGCGGCATCATGCCGGCGGTCAACCCGGGAATCTCGGTATCCCGAGTCGGAGGAAGCGCGCAGATCAAGGCGATGAAGAAGGTCGCCGGACAGCTCAAGCTCCTGTACTCGCAGTACAGGGAGCTGCAGGCCTTCTCCCAGTTCGGTTCAGACCTCGATAAGGACACCCGCGACAGGCTCGATCTCGGAGCCCGCATCGTGGAGGTCCTCAAGCAGAACCGCAACGCCCCGCTCGACGTGGCGCTTCAGGTCGTCATCATCTACGCCGTAACCAGGGGCTTCCTCGACAGGGTGCCCGTGGAGCGCGTAAGGGAATTCGAGAAGGAGCTCTACGGCTTCATGGAGGGTGCCTACGGCGAGGTTCTCGAGAGCATACGCCAGAGCGGCGAGCTCTCCGAGGTAGCCGAGCGCAGGCTCAGGGAGGCTCTCGAGATCAAGCTCGAGGACTTCCTCGGAACTCAGGAGCCGGTAGTGGACGAGCTCAGCGACAATACGGAGAAGTAGCATGGCAGGCGCATCCTCAAAAGCCATAAGGTCAAGGATACGGTCGATGCAGTCCACGCGCCAGATCACCAAGGCGATGGAGCTCGTCGCGAGCTCCAAGCTGCGCGCGGCGCACGAGAGGGCGCTGAACAACCGCAAGTACTTCAGCACGCTGCTCGACGCCATGAACCACATCGCCGTCTCGACCCCGGCTTTTACGACAAAATACATGAGGGAGGGCACGGGAAACCCGCTCTACGTCATCATAGGCGGAGACCGGGGCCTCGCGGGAGGCTACAACATGAACGTCTTCCGCTTCGCGCAGGAGAGGCTCCCCGACAACGCGGTGCTGGTCCCGGTCGGGAAGAAGACCGTGGAGCACTTCGCCTCCAGGCAGTGGCCTCTCGAGATCGACGAGCTCAGGGCGACCGCCGAGATGGACTCCGGGCAGTGCTACACTCTTGCCAGGGTCCTCTGCGAGGGCTTCCTCAAGGGAAACTACTCGCACCTGAGGATCATCTACACCAAGGTGGACTCTCTGCTGTCCCAGACCCCGCACATGATCGAGGTCCTTCCGCTCTCCGACTTCAAGTCGGGCGCCGAGCCGGCCAGGACCGAGATGCTCTTCGAGGGCGGCGCGGGAAGCCTCTTCAACAACATAGTTCCCGAGTACATAGGGAGCCTCATATACAGCGCCGTCAAGGAGAGCTACGCCTCCGAACAGGCGGCCAGGCGCATGGCGATGGACGCCGCGTCCAAGAACGCCGACGAGATGATCGCCAAGCTCGACCTGGAGTACAACAGGGCGCGCCAGGCGGCGATCACGCAGGAGATAACCGAGATAGTCGCGGGCAGCGAGGGCTGAGCGCGGGCCGGGCAGGGGCCCGGCGGCGCAGAACTCGCGGATATCTGAAAGGAGAACAGCTTTGGAAAAAAGAAGGATCGGAAAAGTGGTCCAGGTCATCGGACCTGTACTCGATATCAAGTTCGCGGATGACGATCTTCCCGATCTGCTCAACGCCGTGGAGGTCGGCGAGGGCTCGAGCCCGCTGATCGCCGAGGTCTCCCAGCACGTAGGCGGCGGAGTGGTGAGGTGCATCTCCATGAGCTCCACCGACGGGCTCGTAAGGGGCACCGTCGCCGTGGACACCGGGATGCCGATCACCGTACCGGTCGGCGAGGACTGCCTCGGGCACATCTTCAACCTGCTCGGAAGGCCGCTCGACGGGACCGTGCTTCCTGCGGACGTCAAGCGCCTGCCCATACACCACGCGGCTCCGTCCTTCGAGGACCAGGTCACCTCGACCGAGATCCTCGAGACCGGCATCAAGGTCGTAGACCTCATCTGCCCCTACGCGAAGGGCGGAAAGATCGGACTCTTCGGCGGCGCGGGCGTAGGCAAGACGGTCCTCATCCAGGAGCTCATCTACAACATCGCGACCGAGCATAACGGCTACTCCGTGTTCACCGGCGTAGGCGAGCGCTCCAGAGAGGGCAACGACCTCTACTACGAGATGAAGGAATCGGGCGTTCTCAGCAAGACCGCCCTGGTCTTCGGCCAGATGAACGAGCCCCCAGGGGCCCGTATGAGGGTAGGCCTCTCCGGCCTGACCATGGCTGAGTACTTCAGAGACGAGAAGCATCAGGACGTGCTCCTCTTCATAGACAACATATTCAGGTTCACGCAGGCGGGCTCCGAGGTATCGGCGCTGCTCGGCAGAATGCCCTCCGCGGTAGGCTATCAGCCGACCCTCGCGACGGACATGGGAACCCTCCAGGAGAGGATCACCTCCACCAGGAACGGCTCCATCACCTCCGTCCAGGCGGTATATGTCCCCGCGGACGACCTCACCGACCCGGCCCCGGCGACGACCTTCTCCCACCTCGACGCGACCACCGTACTCGACAGAGGCATCGCCGCCCTGGGAATCTTCCCGGCTGTGGATCCGCTGGCCTCGACCTCCAGGATCCTCGATCCGGGCATCGTCGGTCAGGAGCACTACGACGTCGCGCAGGCGGTCATCAACATCCTCAACAGATACAAGCAGCTGCAGGACATCATCGCGATCATGGGCATGGACGAGCTCTCCGACGAGGACAAGCTCGCCGTAAACCGCGCCAGGAAGATACAGCGCTTCCTCTCGCAGCCCTTCCACGTCGCCGAGCAGTTCACCGGCATGAGCGGCAAGTACGTCCCGCTCTCCGAGACCGTCAGGAGCTTCCGCGAGATCCTCGACGGCAAGTGCGATGACCTGCCCGAGTCCGCGTTCCTATTCGCGGGCTCCATCGACGAGGTCCGCGAGAAGGCAAAAGGAGCCTCTTCCAATGAGTAGCTTCAAGCTCACCATAGTATGCCCCGACGGCTGTCTCTTCGACGGCGAGGCGGAGTTCATAAGGCTGAGGACCACCGGCGGGGACGTCGGCATACTTCCCAACCACATAGCCTACGCCGCGGCTATCGGCATGGGCGAGTGCGCCGTGCAGTTCGAGGGCAAAAAGCGCTACGCTGCCTGCATAGGCGGCATGATCACCGTCGCGGACAACGTCGTGAGCGTTATCACCACGACCTTCGAGTGGAAGGACGAGATCGACCTTCCGAGGGCGAAGGCCGCGCTGAAGCGCGCCGAGGAAAAGCTCGCGTCCGAGGATATCACCGAAGCGGAGCGAAAGCTCTTCGAGGCCAAGCGCCGCAGGGCGCTCGTGAGGATCTCGGTGGCGGAGAAGAAGGAATAATTCTTCAGAGACTGTCAGGCCCCGGCAGCGCCGGGGCTTTTCTTTGCTTTCGGGCGCGTTCGTATGTTATGATACACGCATGAGTTACATCGTAAGGCTGGATGTCTTCGAGGGCCCCTTCGACCTGCTCGTCTATCTGATAGAGCACGCGAGGATGAGCGTCTACGACATCCGCATATCGGAGATCACAGCTCAATACCTGGAATACGTCTCGGACATGAAGAATGCCCGGTTTGAGCTTGCCCAGGAGTTCATGGTGCTCGCGGCCGAGCTCATCGACATCAAGAGCCGCATGCTCATACCGAGCGAGACCATAGACCCCGAGACCGGCGAGCCCGAGGACCCGCGCAAGGCCCTCGTCCAGCGCATACTCGAGTACAAGCGCTTCAAGGAGGCGGCATCGATGCTTCAGGAGCGCGAGGAGCTCATGCAGCACGTGCGCTTCAAGCCGCAGGAGGACCTCTCCGCCTGGACAGGCGAGGAGGACGAGCTCCTGAAGAGCAGCACCGAGCAGTTCGTCGCGGCCTTCGAGGCCTTCCTTCTCAGGAGGAGGCGTCTCGACGAGATGCGCAGGACCTACGAGAGGGCACGCCGCGACAGGCAGAGCATAGAGGAGCGCAGCGTCCAGATCAGGACGATGCTGCGCGGAAGAAAGAGCATGATGTTCTCCGAGATGATCGAGAGCGATCCTTCCGTCTACGGCAGGGTCATCACCTTCATGTCGCTGCTCGAGCTCCTCAGCGAGGGCAGGATAGATGCGGAGCAGAGGGAGCGCTACTCGGACATCAGGGTAATACCGAAGAATATCCCCGCGGAGGATGAGATATGACAGACCAGAAGATAAAATCGGCGCTCGAGTCGCTGCTCTTCGTCTGGGGCGAACCGCTCGAGGCGAAGGCCGCGGCGGAGCTCTTCGACATAACCCCGGCTGAGATGCTCAGGATAATGCGCGAGCTCAAGGCGGAGTACGACGAGCGCGGCGGCGGCATCAGGATCGCCGAGGCGGACAAGGCCTTCAGGCTCTGCACCGATCCCGAGAACGACGATTACATAACCCGCTTCGTTACCCCCGTCAGGGAGAAGAGGCTCAGCCAGGCGGCGCTCGAGGTGCTCGCCGTGATAGCCTACAAGCAGCCCGTCACCAAGAGCGAGATCGACCAGATCCGCGGCATACGCTCAGACCGCGTGCTCGAGGGACTCATGAGGCGCGGCCTCGTGGAGGAGAGGGGCAGGAGCGCGGCTATAGGGCGCCCGATACTCTACGGCACGACGAGGCAGTTCCTGGAGCTCTTCGGCTTCGAGAGCCTCGACGGCCTTCCGGAGATCGAGGACGCAGAGATCCTCGCAGGGGACGGCCAGCTCACCATGCCCGCGGGCGCCGAGCAGCTCGAGCTCGGAAGCGGGACGGACGTTTAGGCGCCGGGCCGCGCGTGGCACAAGTTTTAGTTAATAGACAGCACACGATGTTTCTCACCCAAGAACAGAAAGACAAGATAAAGATCATAGCCTTCGACCTTGACGGCACCCTGCTCAACAGGGAGAGCCGTCTTTCAGAGCGCACCATCGAGGTCCTCAACAGGGCGGCGGAGGCGGGATATATACTCGTTCCAGCGACGGGGCGGGTCTTCACAGCGCTGCCCAAGGATCTTCCCTCGATAGAGGCCAGGTACGCGGTCACCTCCAACGGCGCCTGCGTCGTCAGGCTCCCCGGGGGCGAGAAGCTCTTCGAGAGCCTCATCAGGTGGGAGGCGCTCGAGCCCGCAGTAAGCGTTCTGATGGACGACGCGGTCATCTGCGAGATATTCTTCGGCGGGAACGGCTACATCGCCGAGTCCGGGCTGGAGAAGCTGCCCTATTTCGTGCGCGACGAGAGGCGCCGCGAGTACGTGCGGACCACCCGCAGGCCGGTCGCCGACCTCGAAGCCCTCATGCGAGAGCACAGGGACGAGCTCGAGAACATAATGCTGCTCTTCGCGGATCTGGAGGTCAAGCAGGCTTACTATAATTATCTGAGCTCGCTGAGGGATCTGAGCGTCGTATTCTCGCAGAGCTTCAGCCTCGAGATAGGAGGAGGCGACACCTCTAAGGCGAACGGCCTCAGGGAGATCGCTGAGCTCTACGGCCTCGGCCTTGAGAACATACTCTGCTTCGGCGACAGCACCAACGACATCGCGATGCTCAGGGCCTGCGGCGTCTCCGCGGCCATGGGCAACGCCATACCCGAGGTCAAGGCGGCCTCGGACATCACCGCGCCCCCGAACAGCGAGGACGGCCTCGCCGCGGTGGTGGAGGAGCTGCTGGGCTAGGGCGGCATCAGCCGATCTGAGGCGGGCGGCGGGACGGGCAGCCCGGTCCGGCAGCCCGGCCCGGCAGCACGGCGCAGGCTGTACTATATAACTATATAAAGAAAGACAGGAGATCCCCCGGGATCTCCTTTTCAAATGAAATATTATTGTAACCCTGCGGAAATTGAGCTGCAAAATTGATGTGCTATGATGCAGTCATAAAAGGGCTGAGCCCCTGAGGATCCGGTGTTTTTCGGATGTATTTCCGGAATGTTACGCTTTCTTTACAAGTGCCGCGCGGCACTTGTATTGAGGGAAACGGGTCTTTATACTAAACAATGTCTTATATCGCTCTGTGCGCGGCGGAGCAAGACTGAGTATCTCCGCGCTATCTAAATTCTTAAGGAGGAATTAAGAATGAAGAAAATTCTCTCATTTGTCCTCGTACTCGCTATGGTCCTGGGTTCCGTATCCATGGCCTTCGCAAAGACCGAGACCTTCCCTGACGTGAAGGGTCTCGCTTGCGAAGAGGCTGTGAACGTGCTCGCCGGACTTGGCGTAGTACAGGGTTATCCTGACGGCGAGTTCAAGCCGGCCAGGAACATCACGAGAGCCGAGGCTGTCAAGCTCATCGTCGGCGCTCTCGCGATCCCTGTAGACGAGAAGGGCTCCTATGAGACTCCGTTCACCGATGTTCCTGCCAACGAGTGGTATGCCGGCTATGTCCGCTATGCTAACGCTCTCGGCATCACCAAGGGAACTTCCGCGACCGAGTTCAGCCCCAACGCCATGGTAACTTCCGATCAGATGATCGCGTTCACCATGAGAGCTCTCGGCTACAACGAAGCGGTTCTCCAGGGCGAGTACCCTGCCTGCTTCATCAACAAGGCTGTTGGTCTGAAGGTCCTCGATGGAGTTTCCACCGGTTCCCAGGCCGCTCCCCGTGGTGAGATCGCTCAGCTCATCTACAACACCCTGCTCAAGCAGATCGGTACTGTAGGTGCTGACGGACTCTGGCACGGCGCTATGATCGCTGATCCGTACAACTACACTGGTGAGAAGGTCGACACCATGCTCAACAGACTTGGTGCCTATGAGGGCGACGAGTTCGTGCTCATCACCGAGGAAGTTATGGAAGGCGCTCTCGTAGACCTCAACCCGTACTACGGCGCTGTTGCTAAGCTCTATTACACTCAGGATGACGACGAAGTAGTCGCTATCTCCGAGGTAAAGACCACCTTCGTTGAGGGCAAGCTCGACAAGGGCAAGCTCGACGGCTACAAGATTCTTGGCGACGAAACCGTTCTCGAGCCGGAGCGCTTTGAGGACTATAACGACGGCGGAATCTACATCACCAACGGCGCTGAGGCTGATGCTGATGAGTTCGATCTCGCTAAGCTCGCTGAGGACAAGATCGAAGGAAAGTTCGCTGTCACCTTCAAGAACGGCAAGATCAATGC
>JAEEGI010015201.1_pt1 | contig 16058 bp, 10 predicted proteins | sample 8958751 | NCBI WGS metagenome assembly JAEEGI01 (sample SAMN16246545, study PRJNA631951) | gut metagenome | biome: gut microbiome; feature: rumen; material: KS-attached | host: Bos | place: Iran: Karaj | collected 2018-10
GATGTCTGCAACCACACCGTCGAATTTAGGGCCCCAGTCTACACCAAGAAGCTTATCCTAAACCGCACGGCTGGTAGTGAAAGAGGCAACAGCACCATCCAACGCGCCGAAATATTCGACATGAATATGGCAACCTACCTTTGGAGCTACAACCAGATGTCCCGCTACAGCCAGGCAGTGACGGTTGAGCAAAGGGAACTACCGTCAAGATATTAAGCAACAGCTAAACAAAAAGTGCAACTGTCATAAATGGGTTGCACTTTTTGTTGGCATAAAAAATATACTTATGCTAAAATTATTTCAAATGGGAGAAATTTTGAGTGAGGTAATAACTCTTATCGCGCTTAAATAAAATATGGGCAATGAACGAGGATAACAAAGATACAAGTCAAGTCGAGAAGGAAAGAATAACCGTCTCGCCAAATATCAGCGTTAATTCAGACGATTTGAACGAGCTACAGGAAACCATTTCCGTTAGCTCGGAGAATCCCGAAGCAACGAAGCCGGCGGCCGAACAACAAACCGAGATGAAATTCCGCTCTGCGGATATTAGTCATCTCGACGGTAAGGATCTGATGGTTAACATTGAAGGCTCCCAAAAGCGCAAAATTGAAGAAGCAAAACAAAAAAAGAAAGATCAACAAGAAGCCGAAAAACGCAAAAAAACCGAAGAACATAAGCGTAAACACGACGCACAAGTAATCAAGCGCAACAAACGCATCAATAATTTAAGAACTATTGCCCAAAAGATTTGGAAACTGAAATTCGTATTTCTTGGCGTAATTTTAGCCATAGTAGCTATCGTATTGACAGTAAAGGTTATCATTCCGCTTGCTAGGAAGATTGAGACTGAAACTAAAAAAGCTGCAGAAGAAAAAATCATCACCGAAAAGAAAACTACCATGATAGAAATTTACAAAGAATTGACCGGTAAGGAATTCACAAAAGAGGAACTTGAAGAAATCGTCAATTCAAAGAACTCGGGCTTAACCGTGATATACGCAGGCGAAAGTGGCAATATTAGCGTTATTGAAGGCGACACAGAGTCAATTAAGTTTAGTATTAGTCAAGACGGACAAGATACTATATCTAACTTCTACTACTTTAATTACGTTGACGATGCAGAAGTCATGATTTTCGGATCAGGCAACAATTATCATTACAACTATGGCAAAGAACTAAAAAGCTTCAGCAGCGCCGACGAGACGATCAATGAATATATTCTAGATATGCATAAAGCAGGGAGAGAAATATAAATGAAGAAAAAAATAATGTCCATTTTTGCAAAACGCCAAAAATATACAATTAGCAAACCTCTTAATTTTTACTTAGTGGCCATCCTTTTGTTCAGCTTCATTATGGTACTTGCTCAAGCAAAACTAGTTGCCGCCGCCTCGTGCTCTAATGTCACTTGTAGCAAAACTATGCCAGACGGTACAAGCATTGAAAAATGGGGCCTAAGCGGCGTATCCAGTACAAACATTGTCCTAATCGCCGAAAATATGGGTCTCGCGGACGCATCCATAAGTTACGACATAGATGACGGCACTGGCGTTCATCAGATGACGGGCAGCACCGTAACGTTTAGCACAAGAAGCATGTCTGGCGTTTACGATATTAGCCCTACCACCCTCTATGGCGGAAGCAACATGTCGATCTCATGGAATAAAAGAATCACTTCCGGCAGTGGAGATATCCCAGGCTCAATTTACCTGAAATTTACTAATGCCGCCAAATCAATCCAAGGCGAAGAGTACGATTTACTCATGAAAATTTGGGGCATGAAATATAAAACTACCGGAACTAGGGACTACGGCATACCGATCGTATGGGGTAGCGCCACCATGCTTAAATTCGGCTCTTTCCCATATGATGGAGATGAAGACTATAGCGGAAACCACGGAATTAAATATAACGTCAACATCAAATTGTATAAATCCGGGACAAACTTCGGAACGCGCATAGATAGCACCGGCAAATCAATGATCTGGGGCTTTGACGACATCGATGTTGGCGATAGAACTAACGGAGACCACGTATACGACAGTAATCATACGTGGGCAGAACACGTTGCAATTCCTAACGACCAATACACTGCGCCATTTTACGTATCGTCAAATACTAAATTGAATATTAGTAAAGGCGGCAGCTATACGTACATATATAATTCCGTATCAGATATCGGCGAGTCGGGAAGAGAAGACGTTCTATATAGAGTTAACCCCTATAGCTTTAGCTATACTTGGCAAGGCTCAAACTGCGGAACCACTGCAGCCCCCGTCACCGGCACCATATATACCGGCAGATCATGGGTAGACGTTGGAAATCATTTTGGATCCAACTACACTAGTAGTGGAGTGGCAAACAACTCAAAGATAACTATACATAAAAACTCCGAGACGGTTGCATTTTGGCACAGGATTATCCATAACAATATCGGGCCAGACACAGATAATGAGGAGTATTACGTTCAAGTAAAGATGAATGGCGACAATCCCTACTACTCAAATACATACGCTAGACAGCATCTATCATGGGGCAACTACTGTCTTTCAAACGCACACTGCGCATATAACTCAGATAAAAATACTAGTAAAGACGTGTATAGACCAAATACTCCCTACAATCAACCTGGCGGTAACCCAATGACCGTACCTGTCCGTCCTGGAGAAACGGTTAGTGTATGGCAAAGGTTATGGTTCCAAATGTCGAACGTCCATACGGATTTAGGCGCATTATCGTATCCGTATGGAGGTGGTGAATGTTCGGCCGTCTCTTACTATAAAAGAAGCACAATCTGCGTTCATCTCTATCGTCCACCTGCAACATTTACAGGAAGCGTAGCTGCGAAAGTAAAGCTAGACGGATCCAACTTCGTAGACCCCGTTAACGAAACTACCACTCCTGCGGGCAACAAGGTTACCACAAGCGATGGTTCATTCACCGTTAGATTTACAAATACCATCACTCGCGTTAAGACTAACAATAACGACAACGACGACGCTGGAGGCACTGTATCTACCCACTGGTATACAAGGATGCGTTTTGATAATGGGATTGACGGACCAGAGATTCCGAACAAACGTGTTCCAGCCTACGGCGCAGGTGGCGCTTTTACGAATAGAGTAACAAGTGAACTAGTGGCGGGTGCAAGCGAAACGGTTATCGACACAAGCGACAACCATTCATATACGGGCACCCTCAAATACGGCGAAACAAAAGTAATCTGTGATGATTTACGATACAATAACGTAATCAACTACGCGCTTGAGAGCAATGTCGAAACTACAAATGCGCGCAAATGCGTCAAAGTCTACCGCGACCCGAAACCATGCGACATCAATACGGGCGTCAAGTTTGGCATCCATAATGGTGAAAACCTTGGCCGCATCGGTGCCGTCAACTACAGCGTAAGCGGAAACGACAACTTCTCTTATACACCCAACGACGCAGCGTCCTATTTGAACGCCTCCGATCACACTCAAAGAGTTACGGTCTGGGCACGTCCTGGCGACTCTATTAAATTCGAACACGGCGGATGTGCAGGTGCTCAATATGCAATTAATAACAATTCTGGCCTCTCGAACGTAACCAGTTATAACTCTACCGGTAGGCTCAGGCACTACACAATATCGCAATTGTCAGTACGCCCTGAAGACGTAAACGCCAACGACTACCTATTCGGTGAAAAGATTCCGGCAAAAAGCCAAAACTCACCATTAAAATACAGTTCGTCTAAGACCTGGAGTAGCACCGACACTGGCTCTGCCTTCACGGTTGGCGACAACGTTGAGTTAATTGAGCAATCCCCATCGAATACTACTAATTCCACTTATGCACGCGATACGTACAACAACAAGAGCTATTCCTGTCTTACCCTAAATGAAAACGCACCGTTCCAAAGCAATCACTACCAAATTGCGGGCGTAAAAAGCACTAACGACACCTCCTGCCATGCCTACTCAAAGACTACTGTTGCTAGCGATGTTGGTCACATTATTACGCAACGTCTAAACTGGAATTACCTCAAGGTGGTCAACGACAGCCTTAGCTCAAGCGGAAGAAATACAAAACTTACAGCCGAAGCTAACGTTATGGTCCCATACAACTACAATGCTCAGCCATATATTAGCGGTCCAAATACTAACGTTGTCTATCGCGGTTCTAGCATGGGCGTTAACTTAAAGGTCTTTGTAACTCCACGCAAGAATGGTGCTTTTGGCACGGGGGATACCGAACAAGATAAGGCGCTCAACACTTATGCTACCATTACCAAACCGACCAAAGTTACCGCCAAATACTATTACCGCTCTAAAAACAACTTCAACTCCGAATTTGGCGAAACCACAATTGACGGCGCTTATTACCACAATCGTCTCAACCAAAATGGCGCCTTTAATGGTAATGCCGACGATTCTAGCTCTTTGGCCAACGGCGGCAGTACCGTAGGAAGCTTCTCTATTCCAGTACCAGACGGACTAGAAATTGGTGACAAAGTCTGCGTTAGCCTCAACGTCACGCCAGCAGATAGCCACAATAAGTTCATGCAATATGTAGCTGGGTCAGGAGATAATTACGTCGCCGTCATGGAAACCGGCACTAGCAGTAAGACTGCTGAATTCTGTCGCACTGTCGCTAAATTACCAACCATGAGCGTAGAAGGATCTAATGCTTTTGCTGGCAATACTGATCCTAATGGCTCCGGCTTTAATACCTCTAGATTCAGCAAAAGATTTGACGACAGCGGCATTAGCTACATGTTTGGCTCATGGTCGGAATATGGCGTTTACGGTAAGGTCGCCGTAACCAACAACCATGGCTTTGCCTCTGGCGCAACCTTCGGCTACCAAACTGGCAATAATGGCAATATTGCCATCAACCAAACGCGCTCCAATAGCGGGGAAGTTGCCAAGAGCGGCGCCGCCCATAGCAGCACTTGCGTCTATTCCACTCAGACTTTCGTGAACGCAAACTGCAACAGCAACAATGTTGGCAAAGCCGGCATTGGCGAAAATGCGGCAAGACAATTCCGTGAGCGCATCGAGGATCGCTTCACTTCTGGCTCATCTCCTTGGATTAGAGAGTCCGAATATGGCAACGACTGCGTAACAAGCAATTACTACCATACTCACAAATGCATCAGCGCTAAAGGCGACTATGCAGATGGTGCTTACCATAAATACGCAGATTACGATGTCTACATGAACAACAACAAGGATGAAAACGGCGAATATATCCGCGATGAAAACGGCATGATCCACGTTCGCATCGATGGCGATGCCTACTTCGGCTCCGCTACATCGAGTAACTCTACCAAGCTCGACATGGTCATGAACCATAACTTCTGGAGCGATACCGAGACCTTCAACTGGACCTACGTCTACGAGATTAAAGGCACCTTCGTTCTAGATGGTGACATAAAAGTTGGAGACATTCGTGACGGTGGAAACAACTACCGCGACGATCCAACCATGCAAAGATTAGGCAACGTCCGCGTACCGATTATCTCCGTCGACAAGTTACATCTTACCAACCGCGTTACCCGTATCGATGCCATCATCTTGGCTAACGAGATCGATACTTGCGCCTACAACACTTTCGCAGACTTCGTCAGTGGCAACAAGATTAAGGCCGACCGCAGCAACTTGAATGCAGATGTCTGCAACCACACCGTCGAATTTAGGGCCCCAGTCTACACCAAGAAGCTTATCCTAAACCGCACGGCTGGTAGTGAAAGAGGCAACAGCACCATCCAACGCGCCGAGATATTCGACATGAATATGGCAACCTACCTTTGGAGCTACAACCAGATGTCCCGCTACAGCCAAGCGGTGACAGTTGAGCAAAGGGAAGGCGCACCGAGGTATTAGAAGACACGAGAAGTGTGATATAATGCTAACATGCTAGCGGCAATTCTAATATTGGTTCTTATATTTTACACTGCATTCGTAATCCCTAATTACAGCACCGAACCAAGCGACGATGAAGTAGACATCAGCAGAACCCCTCAGATGAAAAAACTGTGGAGTCTTGCTCAGACTGCAATACGTGAGCGCAAACCGCTAAAAGCCGAGAAGGCATTACTCACTATTCTAAAGTTCGACAAAAAGAATGCCGCGGCGTACAACCGCCTCGGTATTCTTTACGCCAAAGAAAAGCATTACAAAGAGGCCATCGAGTGTTTCGAAATCGCCCAATCACTAGACAACAACGCTTCGAGCCTTCACAACGTTGGTCTAATCTATCTTGAAACCGGCAAATTCGAAAAAGCAGCAATGGCGTTCTCGCAGGCAATTGAGCTAGAGGGCGATCAGCCGGGCCGTTATATTGCCTATGCAAAAGCACTAGAAAAGATCGGCGAGCGCCATAAAGCCACCGAGGCACTCGAAACGGCATATAGTCTGAACCCATCCACAGTGGTATTAAGGCATCTGCTAGAGCTATACGAGAATGCCGGCGACGTCGAAAATATCGAATTGACTCGCAAGCGCATCGATGAACTACAGGCGGCAAAAGAACAAGCCACCACCAAGGCCGCCAAACCAAAACGCCGCATCATCAAGCGCGAACCTAAAGCGCCAAAACCACCAAAAGTGCGCAAAGCCAATAAGGCTACTAACGACAAGCAAGCCAAAAAACGAAAAATAATTTGATTATGAGTAAAAAAGCGGCATTGCCACCAAAGGTAATAATATTTGGATATATCGTCTGCGCCATTATTGCTATTGCATTTGTTGTTACGGGTGGCGTCAAAAGTGGAACCGTTACGCAAACTGGCACCGATGAGTGTTGCGACCAGGGTATCACATATATTACAAGTTCAACCGTGAATATAATTGTCTGCCATATTCTTTTGATTGCAAACGTGGCGCTATTCATCGTTCCGATAAACAAATACAAACACAAATTACTAATAGCTGTACTGCTATGTCTCCCAATATTGCTCATTCCCATCCAATTTACGACATTTACGGGCGGAATAGGAGGCTGGACGATTCAGCGCACTATTAGTCCACTGCTAGTAATCGAAAAAATGAACGAAGAAATTCGCATTTATCCACATATTATCCTATTGTTCAATTAAAATCCGCCACGCCTTGCGTTAAACTAAAAAATCTATTAGAATAATCATATTGCATGCCGCAATAGCTCAGTTGGTAGAGCAGCCGCCTTGTAAGCGGCAGGTCATCAGTTCAAGTCTGATTTGCGGCTCCAAGACTAGGATATTTTCCTAAAAACATCTTAATCTTGGAAGGCATATTGCTTCACTAAAAAGCATCTGGAGGGAATTGGCATGGATAAACGAGAAAAACTCGTCAACAACAAAGACGCTAATAATGGTTGGGACGCCGTCGCGCACCCAGATACCAGCGAGGAACAAGAAGTTGAAGCTCCCAGAGCATTCGAGTTTTATAACAATATCGCAGATGAAACCGATATTCCGATTTTAACCCATCTAAACAGCACGAACCCCGAAGCAAAGACGGAATTTTTATCAAATCCCACACTTGAACGCCCAAATAATGAGTGGGCCAAACTCGAACCTTCGCTCTACAAGGAAAATATCGCCAAAATAGAAGCAGCAGAATCACAGTTAGAAAGTGACGACCGCCTATCTCATCGCGAAAAACTTCTACTCAAAATCGAATTTAGCTATATCAAGAAGAAAAACAGACTAGCATTAGCAACCGCCGAGTATAACTCCGCCACAACGCCAGAAGAACAACAGGCGGCCCGAATAGAACATCAAAAAGCAAACGCCGAACTATACGGCGTACCCGACGAAGGTACTTTCTATGCTTTGCTCAAGCAAAAAATTGACAAAATCGACGTAGACTCCTTGTCGCCAGAAGATCGACAAGAGTACGACGAATTAATGAGCATGCTCGGAGACTTGCCGACGAGCACCGAACCACTATACGCCCCGCAACAAAGCACCATTGACCGTTTTGGCGAAATGGTCAAAATCTTTTACGAACCATTTCTACGCCACGTCCCAAAAGACAAAGAATCTTTTACGGCTCAAGACGCTGCTGATATTGTCAATGAAATAATTCGTGACGAGATAGGCGAGGAGACCGCGTGGCACGCAAAGGTTAAACCGAAAGCAGGAATGGCCAGCGTAGGATCAAAAAGCAAAGTTATCAATTTTCCTGGCGCACGCAGCAAGGGCGATTATACTACACGAGAGCTAGAAAAGATTATCGTACACGAGCTCGGCACACACGCGCTTCGAGGCATAGCCTACGAAGACTCCACTATTCAGATCTTCCGCACTGAAAGCCTCCCCGGGCGCGAAACCTTTGAGGAGGGCATAGCCAAGGCCGTAGAGCAATCTCTGGAAGGGAAATTCGAAGACCCAGACTCTCCAGCTCCATCAAGATACATCATGATCGGGTTAGCAAACTTCCGCCAAACGAATTTCCGCCAAACTTTCGAAATTATGAAGCGCCTAGAACATCTAACCGGCGGCTGGAGCGAAGAACAACTCTACGATAATCTCCAACGCGTATATCGCGGCACTGGCGCGCTACCAAACAACAAAGACCTTGCCTACTACAACGGCAACGTTGATGCCTGGAAATTCATCGAAAAAAATATCGACGACCCAAATCTATTTGACCGCATCTTTTTATCGGGCAAAATCAACTCTGAAGATCCAGAACAGGAATATCTCTCCTATGAGATGAAAACCGGCGCAATGGAAACCGGCAATAACTAGCACCCCCCTTCCAAAATATACTCTAATTATAGCATACATAAGCATAATAGTCAAGTATCTCCTTTTGTGTAACAGAGTATAACATGTTATAATATGCATATCGTTCATAACCCACAAAACCAGCTTAGGAGGTGAAGCATGGTAACTTTTACCGAGGAACAGTTAAATAAAGATTGTCCGGACTGCGTAGAACAGTTTCGGCAGATCAGGGAAATTATCAACGAAGCAACTTTTAAAAACGTCGGCAAACTGAGCTGCCACGTGCTCTGCATTGCGGTCGGAGAGCTTTTTGAGCCCAAATTCCTGATCAAGCACGGCTATTATACACCGGGCCTTCAGCACTCATGGCTCGTCGATCGATATGGGAACATCATCGATTTATATCCGTGGGGCGCAATTAGTGGGCCTATACTAATCGCAAGAACCATCGCGGGCATCCTTTCGGGCTATAAGACGCCTAAGGGTGATAGCTTTATGTACTGCGAGGACGATACATTGGAAGTCCTCAAAAATCCCAAAACAAGGGAAGATGCCGACATCGCAAAGGCAGAACTCGCCAGATTGCTGGAAACCCACAAAGCCCAATAAGGCGCCATCAATGTTGCACAATGAACCAGAGCGAGAATCACATGAAAGGGGTGATAAATAGTGATAACTAAAAGCTTTAGAATCGGAACAGAGACGGTGCAGATTAAGTATCGTCCACGCGACTGGACAAAGTCGCAGCTCGTAAGAGAATGCAACCTTACAGATATCGCAAAGTGGCTCGTATTTTACGATTTCATGGACAAGTTCACCTACGTCAGCGAAGATGCTCCGAGCTGGTACGTAGACCTCGCCTGTCTGCATGAAGAGATTTGCATTGGCGGTCGATATGACGATATTCTGAAACTTCCGTCCAGCGACTTTCGCCGTAAAGGCGTCGAAGAATTCATTCTCAGTATCGCCGGCGAGCACCGCGAAGAGTACATCCGTGCACGAATCGAGATGTATGAGCAGCTGCTCGAAAAGAAAGGATACGCGCCTGGCATGGATATACACATGTACTACGCGCTTGCCATGCTTAAGACGATGCAGAAATGGCAGCCACTGCTCGACCAACAGTCAACCTGAGCCTCTATATGGCCAGAAAACCAAGCCCGCAAATAATTGCGGGCTTTTACTTGCACATGTCTCCCAAAAATGCTAATATATATCTATTCGCTGGGATAGCGAAGTGGTCAAACGCATCAGACTGTAAATCTGCCGGCTTCGGCCTTCGTAGGTTCGACTCCTACTCCCAGCACCAAGGAAAAATCCTGAGCATCAGCTTGGGATTTTTTCTTATTAAAGTAGGAGGAGAACCGTAGGTTCGGACGAGGTAGGAGACGAGTGAAGCAGAAATGCTTGCATTTCTATTTCCGAGTCGACGCCCCGAGTTGAGCAACTCAACGAGTTGCGTTCTCCTACTCCCAGCACCAAGCAAATAGCCCGAGTTTTAGCTCGGGATTTTTGCTTACCGGAATAGGAGGAGAACCGTAGGTTCGGACGAGGTAGGAGACATGGCGCAAATATTGTTGTATAATCATAAGCAAGAAAAGGCGAGGAAAATGCAACAAAACTATATAAATTTGGCCGGAACGACGAGCCAAAAACCGAAAAATAGCTTTATTAAGCCAATCATTATATCTGCAATCATCATTGCGATCATGATAATCGCCGCCATCGTCGCCGTTAATATTGTGCCTAAAATGCTCATCGACGACGCGCAGAATCAGGGCGACACAATCAATCATGCCGACTACTACACAACCATGCAAAAGATCTTCACGAAGGTTTGCGGTAGGGAAATTGTCATCGACACGCTCAGAGACGAGCTAAAGGATATTTCCAACGAAATCGACATCGAGGACTACAACAGCTATGGCCGAATCGTCCTGGCGGAAACCAAAGAATATGTCCAATTTTCATCCGTCAACGAAGAGTCTGATTCACCCGACACGGCCGTAGATTTCGTCTACCATGAGCCAATCCAAAACACCGACACCTTCATTCTCCAATCGGGCGAAAAAGCTTTCCAACATTTTAACGGAAGCTTAACTAATGAATTCGAAACCCTCGACGAAGCCATCATGGACCACCAGCTATTCCAAAAGTAATATGCCAAGCCAAGAATCCTACCAACAACCAAAGGAACCCCCGCAAAGCGAGTGGAGTGCGCTAGAGTCGCAGAAAGACACTGCGGCAGAGCTAAAGCAAAAAATTGCCACCGCCGCCCAGATAGAGATACCCGAGGACGTCGTCGACAAAGAAGCCTATCGACACTCTCAGGACTATTATGCAAACATGTGCCAATCGGTTTTTGCGGCCGCGTTCGATAATCCGCCCGAAGGCCTATCTGAAGACGACATCAAAACAGCCACTATCGACGTACTTGTCGATGAATCGCAAAAATTTATCGCAGATGGTGGCAAGATGTCCGGTAATTTGGATGAGTTATTATTCCCAGACCAAGACCTTACGGAAGAAGAATCTGCCATGTTAGCTCACTACGAAGACAGTTTTAAGGTTTTACGCGAAGCTAGACTAAAACAATACGCCAGCGAATCGATGCAAAGTTTCCAGAGCTTAGCCCAAAGGTTCGACGAAGCAAGAAAAAACGGAACCGAAATGCCAACTTTCCGCTTTTCAGAACCCCTAAGGCGACTAAAGCAACTCAAACAGTACGATACCGATAACACTTCAGGTCTCGACTCAGTCTTCAATTACGTCCAAAAAAATATCGTACCAAATTTCTACCCAAACCAAGCCGTGCCGATAAATGGCCGACGTTCTCGACTACGAAGACACTCTTCGTCGGAAATAAATTCCTACAGCCATTTGCGGATTAATCGCGGGTTTTATATGGACAAATTGCTCGACTTCGCTGAAGGAATGCCGGAGCTCCTCGACGATGCCCCCGAAAACGTACGAAGTTGTATAAGATTTTTGAACAACTCTAAAAACGAATTAAGCAACCAGGATTACAATTCAATTAAAAGAATTACCGCACTAGGCCTCTACGGCAAAGGCGGCGAGGCGACGTTGTTTGACGAGAACGGCAAACCTACCGAAGAGTTCCAGGTCGCCATCATGCTAGATCCTGTAACAATTGGCACTATTTCTCGCCACAGTGACAAGCCCGACGTCCAAGAGTTTATAGATAGCCGCAAAGAGCTGTGCGAAAAAAATCTCAACGAAAAACAGCTAAAAGTCATGCGAGATTTGGCCGAGCAAAACTTAGAAAAACCACTTCGTGACGAAATTTTAGCCTCCTTATATCTTGAGAACAACCCCGCTATTTATGCCGCAAAACTTAAGGCTGCCAATAAAATTAACAACGCGGACTTTTTTGGCACTGATGCAATAGAGATATTGGCACAAATTAATACGCCGGAAGACGCCGATTTGCCAATTGAAGAATTGAAAAAACGCGCCGAAAGCAAACTATTTCATATAGGCTACCAGCGCGAGCACTTCCCAGACACTAAACCATACGACAGAATGCATATCTACAAAGCCTACGAGGAACTAATAAAGAGATTCGACAAGCAGACCATCAAAGGTCCAGACGGTTTTCTCAACTACGACAATATCGGGACAAATAGACGGATTTTTGAACAGTATCTTCTGGCGGCCATCGATGGCGAAAAGAAATTCCACCAGGATGACCTAGATGCATTCATCGGCCAGATAGAAGCAATCGAGCAGATTTACAACGACACCGACATCGACTTAGTCAGACGCATGCAAATTCTCAGGCAAATTGCGCAAAGCAACGAGCCAATCAATAACAATTCTGCGCATAATACTGAATGCCTATATAAAAATGCTAAGAACTTCCTAGCGGCCTACAATAGAGAATACGACCCATTTGGAGACGATAGTGTTTTTACGACCTTTTTGGGCTTAGAAGAAACTGGTAAATATGAAATATCAGAAGAGTCCATCAATGGCATTGAAGACCTAATCAATCAAATAACCTATTCAAATTCAAACAGCCTCCAGCGTTTGATGGCGCCAATTATCTCAGAGTTTCTGCGCAGCGGCAACTATAACATTGGCGAAGATGGCAAATTATCATTCGATTACACTAGCGCCAAAGAGAAGCTCGAAAAAATCGAGACAATTTTCCTACGCAACAATCTCCCACCAGTAGCAAAGAATTTCTTAGTCTTCAAAACCATCCACCCAATGGAGCAATTCAAACGCGACTTCGTCGAAGGTGCCGAATATAAATTATCGCCAACCCTTGCGCAGGCAGAGGTAGAGGGCCCATTCGGAAGTTACGGCATAATTTTGCGCAACCTCATCAAAAGTTCACTCGAGTCTAACGATATTACCATGCGCAAATATCTCGAAAACATGCGTGATGGTCAAAAAATCTTGGACAACATCAAAAGTGGCGAAACAACCTACGACGAACTAGACGAGGCATCGCAACAAACAATCACGAACTTCATCAAACATATTGCCACCCTCTATAATCAGACCAAGAGCGGACAAGAGAGCCCCGTCGATGCCAACCTCGCACTAACCAAAGAAAACATCCAGACGCTCGAGCAAACGCTCCGCGTCAGGGAGCGCGACAGCATCGCAGACCGCGCCGTGCGCTATTTCGGCTTCACGGCTGGCCTACATGGCGTAGAAGACGCCTTGCGCAGGATGGACCAAAACAGGGAAGCTGCCAACCAACGCAACCGCGAAACCGCCAAACATCCTCTAATCATCCACAGAGGTGACCTAATCAAAAACGTCAACGGAAAATACCTCGACAATATCCTAATGTATGGCTCAAACTCCAAGGAGTTCCTTGGCGAAGATGCCGACACCGACCAAACAGCGCTAGACACCGACGTTACGATGCGCCTAGGCGAAGATGCGGCTATCCAAGATTGTACCGAAATTCAAGACAACCCCAACGGTAACTACGGCTATGTATGGTTTGTCATAGAAAACACACCAGACAGATTTAGAACAACACGTCAAGACGATGGGCACCCCGGCGAAGTAGAAGACGTAAAATTATCAGACAACCGCCTAGAACTATTCCAAACGGGCGTATTGGGCGAAAGCCACTACGGCATCGGTGTCGGCTTCGGTTCAGAACATATTAAGGCAATGGTAATCGAGCAGTCCGACAGTAAAAATCTAGACGAAGAAATAATCAAAAAAGGCGAATATCTCGACCGCACCTGTTTTAGAATTGTCAAAAACGGCTTTTATATCCCAGTCTACGACAGAAAGACCGGCCAACTCTTATTCACCGAGGAACAATACGACAAAATGCGCGCACAACTGTCTGGCAACCCCGAATACGAAACTGGCCCATATCGCGCTGCTAGCACCGAAGATTTCAATAACGACGTCGAGCGTATCGCACAGCTAGGCCTCGGCCAAGAAATCGACACTGTCGCCAACAAGGCAGAAGTCGACCGCAAAGACAAAGCTATTCGGGATGCCATTACCGCAAAGCTCCTCGAAAGCGATCCAGGATTACGCGACTATATTGACGGCGACGTTGTTCCGGGCGTAATTGAAGTCAGCAGTACTGGTTCCACTGGGCGTGGCACCAATATTCCTGGCGACGGCGATTTTGATTACATCTTCCGCGTCGATCGAGATATCTATGCCGATAGTGAAAGAATGAGTCAACTGGCGAATCGCATTAAGTCTGCCATCCATATGACCGCAGGCGTTAGTAAATCTCGCAGTGGCGGCGTATCCCCCTACGATATTCGTACTAAACACGTACACGTGGATGGATTAGAAGACGAAGTCGACATCGACATTACTTTTATCCAACGCACCGACAAGATAACCTACGCCACCGAAAATGCCGTCAGAGATTATCTGGACAACCTAGAGGGCGCTGAACACGACCAAGCCATCAAAAACATCATTGCTGCCAAAAAACTATTCAAGCAATACGAATGCTACAAGCCAAAACACGCTGGCGACAAGGATGAGGTTACCAACGAGTCGCTAGCACAAGGCGGCCTAGGCGGCATCGGCACCGAAAACTGGATTCTTCAAAATGGCGGCTCGCTCACCGCTGCAGCGCGCAACTTCCTTCAGGCTGCCGGCCTATTAGACCAAAACGGCCAGCGCATCTCCAGCGCAGAACCAACCAGCTTTACTGATTTCGTAAATAATTACCAAATCTGGGACCTTGGCGCCAATCATACTTCAGAAAGAAAAGGCAGATATCCGCACGACAATTTCATCGCCAATAACCTCGACGAAACCGGCTATCAAAAAATAACAAAAGCATTATTGGATTATCTTGGCGTATAATAGTTAATAAGGAGTTACATGGATAATAATCAAGTCATTCAGACGCCAACATCTTTCAACCAGCAAGCGGTACCGGCGAATACTCAAAACAACAATAATAAACATGCCGGTCTCAAAGTTGCCGCCATCTTAATATCCGTCATTCTAGTTATCGTCGCCAGTATCGTTACGATTACTATTCTCACAAAACCAACACCGCCCGCAGAACCACCCAAGACCGGCGACGAAGACGGCGAGGATTATCATCCGTTCGCCTCTGGGCGCAAAATCTTCGCAGACAACGAAGAGCTAGACAAAGATTACAGTAATAAATACGACAAGATGACCAAATTCTACCTTGAGCTAAACGGAGAAATGACCTTCGACCAGCTCAAAACGCTTGCCAACTCGCACGGCTTCAACTCCGTCAAAGCCAATGGCGACAATGGTAGTATTAGCCTCGGCGAGCTAGTCTTCGTCAAATTCGACGTTACCGAGAAAAATGGTACCCAAATGGTCAGTCGCTATACCCTTAACCGCGAAATGAACGGCCACGAAGATATCCGCTTTGTTGTTCCGCTAGACGAAGACGGCAAGTATGAATACTACAACGGCATTGATTACGTCACCTACAGCAGTCGCAAGCGTGCCGTCAACGCCTTCATCCTCGATCTCGAGGAGGCTCCAGTAAAGAATACCAACACCGGCAACGACAACTACGAACCAGAAGAGAATTAATCAAGAAAGAGGTGCCTTGCTGCGCCTCTTTTTTCATGCGCCATACTTTTACCACAAAAGACCATATTTAAATGGCGCTTATACTTTCATTTATAAGAAGAAAGTTGTATAATTAAAGCAATTATTAACCAAAGTGAGAGTGTTGAAGAAATGAGCGTAAACGAAGACTCTATGTATTCTTCTGAATCTGCATTTGCAGACTCTATTTCTGTGCGCAAAACTTCCACCGCTCAAAGTAAACTCCGCTCCATACCATATCTTGCCACCAAACGAATCTTCGACATCTTCGTCGGTATTATCGGAT
>JAEEGI010015202.1_pt1 | contig 16056 bp, 19 predicted proteins | sample 8958751 | NCBI WGS metagenome assembly JAEEGI01 (sample SAMN16246545, study PRJNA631951) | gut metagenome | biome: gut microbiome; feature: rumen; material: KS-attached | host: Bos | place: Iran: Karaj | collected 2018-10
ACAATATATGATTCTCATCGGAATACTTTTTCAGTATGTCCAATAAAAGCATGTTGGATTGTTTCTTCTCGGCCATGGCATATACCTCTTATCAATCTAATCTTAACATCGATGGCATCTTTTTTGCACCGTGTCTTTTCTATGATGAAAGCAACTGAAGCGAGGGTTTGCATATGGAAGACAGAAACATTTACATAACGATCGATCATCTAGATGATTTCGAATGCACATCGATACTAAGACCGGGAGACAGACTGGTCATAAAGAAAGATAAAGAGAACATCTATGATGACGAAGCGATCGTCGTTTATAAAGAGAATAAAACCAAAATAGGGTATGTTGCCAATTCCGTTCATTCGGTCGCAAGAGGAACGTATTCCGCCGGAAGGCTTTATGACAGGATGAAGGATGAAAGCAGGTGCACTGTCAGGTTTGTCCTTCAGGAAGACGGATATGCCATTGCCGAACTGGAATAAAAGAAAAGGCCTGGATGATGATATTTCTTTCGCTTGTTTCTGTATAATAAAAACATGGTGAAGCAAACGAAGCAAACAGAGGAAATGCAGGATGTTTTGCGGTTATATATTCCTCATCCTGAGGACGGCTGCTTTTATGTGAAGATGATATCCGATCCGGAGACGATGGCTTACAATGCGCCATGGTTCCCTCCGGATGGATGCATCCCTGAACCGGAATCCGAATGGCTGAACATTCAGGAGAACTGGATCGGGAAAGGTCCGGAACGCTTCTACGCCTTCCTGCAAAGGAAAAGCGATGGCGCTTTTGTCGGAGACGTAAATTATCACTATAATCCAAAACAGGACTGGTACGACATGGGGATCGTGATCTATGCTCCGGAGAGGGGGAAAGGATACGGCAAGCAGGGGCTTCGTCTGCTGCTGGATCAGGCATTCAAAGTGGATGGCGTTGCCCGTCTGCATAACGAGTTTGAGACGACCCGGGAAGCCGGATACCGCGTCCATAAAGCAGTCGGTTTCCGGGAAACAAGCCTGATCGACGGAAACATTCAGTTGGAAATCACAAAAGAGGAGTATCTGCAAGATCATGCAGCTGATCCTAAAAAATCACAATAAAATAGCTAGAATCGCTGATTGCTGCGAAGGGATCCTGGGTGATTATGACGACTTCGATGATCTGGAGGAAGTGACTGGCTGTATCAAGACCAGGGAAAGATAGATCGAAACATATAACAATCGATATAACAAACGTTGGGAGATACAGAGATGAAACGGTACATCGTTTTCTTAAGAGGGATAAACATCAGTGGTAAAAACAAAATCGGTATGCCGGTTCTAAAGAAAGAACTGGAGGATGCGGGGTTTTCTGATGTCTTGACCTATCTTAACAGCGGGAATATCCTGCTTTCCGCCGAGAATGGCAATTTAAGAAAACAGATCGAAGAGATCATCAAAGACAAGTTCGATCTGGATATACCGGTCTATGTCATCGAAAAAGACAAGCTTAAGGATCTGCTTCGTCATGCACCGAGCTGGTGGAACAGCGGCGACAAGGCGAGGTACGACAACCTGATCTTCATCCTTTCACATGACCGTCCCGAAGATATCTGCGAGCAGATCGGCGAGCCTTCCGACGGACTGGAAGAGATACAGATATGCGACACCGTGATCTTTTGGACCTTCGACCGGACCCGATACCAGAAATGCAACTGGTGGAAAAAGACGGCAAGCAACGGCATTGCGGAGAAACTTACCATCAGGACTGCCAATACGGTCCTGAAACTGTGCGGTACGGCTGAGGGAAAGGATAGGTAACAATGAGCAAGAAAATATACATTCACTATGTGCGGCATGGCAAGACGTTGTTCAACCGTTTGGGAAGGATGCAGGGCTGGTCCGATTCGCCGCTGGAACCGGATGGCATCATACAGGCCAGGCAGGCCAGGGAAGCGCTGAAGGATGTGCCATTCAAAAAAGCATATACTTCCACCAGCGAGCGCTGTGTCGATACGGCACATATCGTTCTGGAAGGAAGAGATATTCCGCTGATCTACACCAAGAAACTCAAGGAGATCTCCTGGGGCGATTACGACGGCTTCCTGATCAGCGACGATCCCGGAGAGATCGATCGAAGACGGCTCGGAGATTGCGATTGGACGGATGTAGGCGGAGAGAATCCCCAAATCGCCGTAGCAAGGGCGAAGGAGATCTTCGATCAGATCTATGAAGAATCAAAAGACGGCGATCGCATCCTGGTGGTATCCCATGGGGCGATCCTGATGCATATGATGAAGATGCTGATGGGGATCGACCTGAGCAGGATGATCGCGATCTTGCGTAGCAAGGGAATCACGGACAGCCCTGTGATTAACGGTTATGCCGCCGATATTCTGATCGAAGATGGTCAGTATCATCTCCTTGATCTCAAAGGTCACGACGGACTCTATGAAGAATACAAAAAGGCAATCAGTCAATGATTGTTTTTTTGTCATAGGATCCGATAGCCAAACCTTGCCGCTGCTGTATTGTGTCGGCGCAGACGGCTTTGCGTCCGATGATGTTCCGGATCACGTTATAATCATCACCCATGAGAAACGATACAGCCGATCCACTCGATGCTGCCGGGCTTTCTGCTATGATAGAAGTAAAGAATAACGGAGGAACAGATATGATCAAGATCTACGGAATGCCCACATGCCCTTACTGCGATTATGTTCATGAACAGATCATCGGACGGGAAGATGAATTCGAATACATCAACATCGGCGAGAATATCCGCAACATGAGCGCTTTTACGAGGCTTCGCGACAGCAGTCCGGTCTTCGACCGCTGCAAGAAGATCGGCGATGTCGGAATTCCGGCTTTCGTATTCGAAGACGGAACGATCTCCATCGACCCGGCAGATGCGGGACTGATCGAATACGGCTCGCCTGATGCCTGTTCGATCGAAGACCATCGCAGCGGAAGAAAAGGCTGTTAACCATCGTCGTTTGTGACCTGCATCGCCTGAAATGCGAGTAGATAGGCGAAGGGAGATGCGTATGAAGAAAATGATCCTAGGCTGCCTGATTCTGCTGCTGGTCAGCGGATGCGTAGAAGAGGCGCCGTACAGAAGAAAACCGGATGCGGAAATCCCCGAAGTGGATGAAACGATGGCTCTGCCATGCCATCCTGCAGAAGATGACGGGATCTTCATCGCCGTAAACGGTCCGGCTGTCAGCGAAGCGCTTCAGGAAGCTTAAAACTGATGAAGAATAAAACGTAATCAGATCCATACATCTCGACCAGCAAAACGATTGAATCTTGAAACAAGAACCCACTTTTTTAGTATTCTTGCAATAGACCAGATCCTATAATGAAAACGAATCGAAGGAGGAACGAACAATGGCATACATGTATGTGAAATTCTTTTCGATGGGACTGGTCCGTAACGGCGAGTTCCATCTGTATCTGCCGCCGAAAGGTGCGGGACCTTTCCTGAAAGACAATCCCAACTACCAGCGTCCGGCCAAGACCCTGATCCTGCTGCACGGCTTCAACGGGGACTGCGACGACTGGATGCAGCACACCCCGGTCAGCGAATGGTCGATGAAATACAACCTGGCGATCGCCATGCCGACAGGCGGCGTCAGCTTCTTCCTGGACAGGGAAGCGACCGGCCACAAGTACGCGACGTTCGTGGGCGTCGATCTGATCAGGTTCCTGCGTGAGACCTACGGACTGGCGATGAACAGGGAAGATACCTTCATCGGCGGCAACTCCATGGGCGGTTTCGGAGCGATGCATGCGGCGCTGATGTTCCCGGAGACCTTCGGGGCATGCATGGGGCTTTCTTCGGCAGCGATCGCCAAGCAGCTTCCGGCCATGAAGGAGAACTTCCAGCCCAACCGCATGGCGAATCTCGAATACTACGTCGAACAGTTCGGCGATCTCGAAAAAGCGCCGGAAAGCGATATCAACGCGGAATGGCAGTTCAATCAGAACAAGGAAAAAGGCATCGAAAACCCGAGGATCTTCATGGCTTGCGGAACGGAAGATTTCGGTATCGCGAACAACCGCGATCTGGCGAAGTTCTTCAAGGATGCGGGAGCAGACTTTGAATTCTATGAAGCCCCAGGCATCCACAACTGGTCCTTCTGGATCCCGGCAGCCGAGAAAGGCATCGAATTCCTGCTGAAATAGCGTATACTACAGGTATACTTACATTTTGAAAGGATATCTGTTATATTTAGTGCGTAAAGGAGAAAACGCGATGACAGTAAAGTTGACTAAGAACAGACTGTTTGACTTAAGACAAGATGAACGACTGATACTCTGTCTGTCAGATGATCAAGTTTTTTACATGCTTTCTGTTTCAGAACGTTTGGGGTCGATGGATTGACCGCTCCTGTTTTTTCCTGGAGGATACGGACCGCTTGCTGAAACAGAAATGAACTCGGCAAGCGGTTTTTATTTGAAAGGAATTATCATGTGCACGACAACAAGGATCAATATGATCGCAACGGGAAACAATATCGCCCGTTTGCGGAAAGAAAAAGGGATCTCGGTGAAACAGATCCAGGAGGTCATGGGTTTCAATACTCCGCAGGCCATTTTCAAATGGCAGAGGGGTGAGACGATGCCGACCTTGGACAATATCGTCGTTTTATCCGAGTTATTCAATACCACGATCGAGGAGATCGTGGTCGTAGAGAGGTGAGGCCTGGTCAGGGAATCAGGCCTCAAGGCGGAAGAAGCTTAGTTTAAAGGGAAAACGGGCGACTTATAATCGTCAGTTGACTGGTTCAAGTCCATCAGCTTCTACCATGGTGCCATCTTCTAACGGTCAGGAAACAAGATTTTCAATCTTGCAATCCGGGTTCGATTCCCGGTGGCATCGCCAATACGGTCTATTGGAGGATAAGTAAACTTGCTGCGCTGTCAACGCAGAGACAACGGGAGCGTTACCCGTATAGACCGCCATAAGATTCCGTAGCCAAGCAGAAAGGCAATGGCCTGCAAAGCCATGATCGTGAGTGCAAGTCTCACCGGAACCTCCAGATAGCCCGGTACGCGAACAGGTAAAGCATGCTGTCTTAGAAACAGCCGTCTGCGGGTTCGAATCCCGCCCGGGTTACCATCTTCTTTGTCGTCTAACGGATAGGACAGCGGACTTTGAATCCGTCAATTTGAGTTCGAATCTCAACGAAGAAGCCATTTCAAACTGAAAAAACTCTGAATAGGATTCAGAGTTTTTTTATTGCAAAAGAAATGGAAGGCCATCATTGAATAATGAAACCATTCGTTTCATTTGCTTTATGGCATAAGAGTCAACCCGCTTCCGCAGGACCCGGGCTCTGTTATAATGTTAGAAACGGGAAGGAAAAGCACATGGAATTTGATCTCAGCAAGAAATACAACTACTATTTTAAACAGATTTCGGATATCCCAAGAGGCAGCCGCAATGAGAAAGCCGTCAGCGACTATGTCGTGGATTTCGCCAAGGAACACGGCTACGACTACATCCAGGATGAGGTCTATAATGTCATCATCAAAAAGCCGGCGGCACCGGGTTATGAAAACAGCGAGCCGATCATTCTGCAGGCGCATATGGATATGGTCTGCGAGAAAAACAAGGATGTCGAACACGATTTTGAAAAAGACCCGCTGGATCTCTATGTCGATGAAGATGGCTGGCTGAAAGCAAGAGGCACCACCTTGGGTGCCGATGACGGACAGGGTGTCGCGTACATGCTGGCGATACTGGATGACCGGGATCTTCCGCATCCGGCTTTGCAGTGCACATTTACGGTTATGGAAGAGATCGGTCTGTATGGGGCGATCGCCTTAAAGAAAGAATACTTCCACAGCAAGCGTATGATCAATCTGGATGCGGGCGGGGAAAACTGCACCTGCGTGACTTCTTCCGGCGGCGCCCATGCGGTCATGTCACGCAAACTTTCCTTTGCGGCCAATCAGGATCCTGTCTATGCCTTGCGGATCCGAGGGCTGAAAGGCGGCCACTCTGCGGGCAAGATCCATCTGGAAAGAGGCAACGCGATCATCCTGGCAGCCAGAGCCGTTTATGCACTGGCGAAAGAATTCAAAGATCTTAAACTGATCGATCTCGATGGCGGCATGAAATTCAATGCGATCCCCAGAGAAGCGGATATCACATTCGCTACCAAAGCCGATAAACGGAACGTGCTGGCTAAGGCGGAAGAGATTTTTACTATGTTCAAGAAAGAACTGGAATTTTCCGACGAAGGATTCAAAGGAGAAATTGTCGACAAGACAGGCGATCAGGCTCTTTCCATAGAGGAAAGCAGGCAGATCCTGGAATTCCTCAATGTGATTCCCAATGGCCTGATGCATCGGTCGATGGCGATCGAAGGCCTCAGCGTCGCTTCCCTCAATGCCGGGGTCATCTATGTGAAAGACGGCGTCCTATATGTGGACGATCTGATCCGCAGCGCCATGGCTTCCCATGGCGATGAGATCATCGGCAAGCTGGAGATCCTTTGCGACAGGTTCGGTTTTGTCTTTGAACTCAGCGACCGTTACTATGGCTGGAACTATGAAGCCGATTCGCCGATGCGCGAAATACTCCGGGAGGTGCTCAAGGAAAAAGGCATCGAGATGGAAGAAAAAGCGACGCACGGCGGTCTGGAATGCGGCATCTTCAAAGGCCTCATTCCGGAACTCGATATCATCACTTACGGTCCGATCTCGGAAGGCGCGCATACCCCGGAAGAAAAACTGGATCTGGCTTCTTTTGATCGGGCTTATGAAAATCTGCTGGAAGTCCTGAAAAGAAGCAAATAACAATAAGCGGATCAGGAAATGATATGATGATAAAGGCTTCTTCTGATGATAGGAAACTCAAGTAGAAAATCATGAAACGGAAAACAAGTAAATGGCTGCTGCTGATGATTCCTCTTCTGCTTCTGGCAGGCTGTTTTGTCTATGTTTCGGATCGTTATCAAGCCGATGAGAGAGCTTTGGAGGCAATGTCTTCGGATGAAGTGATCATCGGGGAGACGGATTATGGCTGGTTCTTTGACGGAGCGGGGAATGAGGATGCGCTGATCTTCTATCCGGGAGCGAAGGTGCAGGAAACCGCCTATGCGCCTTTGCTGCATGAGCTGTCGAGAAAGGGGATCGATGTCTGCGTGGTCGATTCTCTGTTCGATATCGCTTTTTTCAATATGAATGGCGCGACAAAAGTCATGAACGAACTTGATTATGATCGCTGGTATCTTGGCGGTCATTCTTTGGGAGGCGTGGTTGCCAGCCTGTATCTGCAGAAACATCCGGATGCCTTTGAGGGGCTGATCCTGTTTGCCTCCTACACGAACAAGCAGATGCCTGAGGGAATCAAAGAGATCGTCATCGTCGGATCCAATGACGGCGTCATCAACTGGGAGGCGTTAGAAAAGGGCAGGGAGCTTGCTTCCGATGACTATGAGGAACATATCATAGAGGGCGGAAATCACGCTCAGTTCGGCTCCTACGGTTTACAGAGGGGAGATGGGCAAGCTGGGATCTCTCCACAGGAACAGATCAGAGAAACGGTGGAAATCATCATCGAAGCCATAAACAGATAAATAAGAAAAGGAGTAATTGTATATCGCTTGGTTGGCATATTTTTTGCATATTGATATGCTATAATGAAATTACCATAAAGAGTACGGGAGAGACAAGCTCTGTGAACGTACAGCAACCCTTGCCTGGCAAGAAGGTGCTAAAGCTTGCATGATGGGACGATAGATTGTTTATGGACTCCTGTCATGGCGATGGGAGTTTTTCTTTTTCTGCTCTTTAGGGATGCAAGAAGGAGGAGAAACAAATGACTAACACATGGAAAAACTATTCAAAGCAGAATGATATTCCAATCAACGATCAGTACTTCCTGATCTATTGCGAAACTGTAGATAAAATGCATGAATTCGCGAGAATTCTTCATGACAGCTATGGTTTAACAAAAATCGATGCCAACCCCGGAAGCATACCCAGGGGTCCGTGGATCTATGCAAATCTGAATACGAAGCTGATGTTTCATGGGAATATCGGGGTCGATGTTCTGGGAGGACCGGTGGTAGGAGGACATGCGATCCTGATGGAGGAATTCATTGATATCCTGGAGATGTTCAAGAAATTTGACGGTCTCAAGATGCTCCAGTTTGATGATATCGTTCAGAATCTGAAACCCAATGCCCGTAAGCTTGAAGAAAGCAGGGACTGGTTCGATGAATGCAGCCGGTTCGTCAAAGAAAACAAGGACACATTGTTTGTCCAGATCGGACCCAGACCGATGTACGATATGCTGGATGGAAAAAAACTGACCATATCGGATGCAGACCGTCTTTTACGGATGAATGGCTATAGAGGGAAAACGATCATTGATGACCGAAGCAGCATCCACATGCTGATGATCAGCATGTCTTCCATGAAGATGATCAGCGTACTCAGCCATTATGATTTCTTCCGCGATGCATGCTATGATAAGCGGACGATCGATTTTGAAGTGTTCCTGCAGCTGCATATCCGCTTCAGGGGAAGGATCAGAAATCAGACAGTCATCGGAGATCGTAAAGTCACGTTCGATATTATTGGGAATTATTAATATGTATTTCTATGCATCATCAGGGAGTGATACAAAAGAGTTCCTTAGGGAACTCTTTATCTGTTTATGGACTGTCCGATCTTGTGATAGGTATGTCTAACGCCTCGTATAGCGATCGAATAGGCCAGGATGTTTTCGGGCAGAGCCATGCCCACATAACCCGAATCGCCGATGTGATGGATATCCGCACCGGCTTCTTTGCAGCTTAAGGCGATCCGTTTGATGGTATCGGTATCGGAGCCTTCCTGGGACGTTCCGATGGCCGTCATGGCGAGTTTTCCCAGCGAATGGATATAAGAGATCAGATCGTGAATGATCTCCAGAGTGAGCCCCGGAATCGTTCCTACGGCAGGAACCATGATGATGTCGGCGCCTGCTTCGACGAACTGACGTATCATATCTTTATCAACGATCTTTTCTCCGGCTTCCGTGATGCTTCCGGAGGCATGCATCTTGCCGGTGATCAGGATGATGGAATCTCCCAGTTCCTTGCGGATCTCTCTGACCGAAGAAACGATCGCCTCATTCGTGACTAGGTTTCCGGGATTGCCGGTAATGGTGATCATATCCACGCCCATTTCTTTGGCTTTCCGGGCGTTTTCGGCAGTAGCCATCCTGCCTTCGGTCATCATCCACAAGGCTTCGCTTCCCTGACCAGGTTCCACCGGTTCCAGATTGATGCTGACGGAACGTCCGATCAGTTTCTTCAGCGTGCGTATCGTCTCGTTCTTTTCGCAGGCAGGCAATCCTGCTACATAGGGATCCTCCACATCGAACATGTTCAGCACTACGAAATCGGCAGACAGGGAACTGACGACTTCGGCATTGCTGACATCGTTCAATAACGGCGCTACGGAACATACACATTCGGCTGCCAGCGTCCTGCCTTCGCTCAAAGCGATCGCTTCCAGCAGCTGTCTTGCATCCAGCTTTTTGACTTCGCTGTAAGGCATGCTGATCAAACGTTTGCTCATAGGACACCTCCATGGTTCTTATCACTTCTTGTCAGTTTCATTATAAAAGAACACGGAAGCATTTCAAACAGAAGCGTTCGTAAATTAAACGGTCCTTTCGACGCATTTTATGGCATACTTAAGAAGATGAAACAAATACAGCTGGTCATCTTCGATATGGACGGTCTGATGATCGACTCAGAGACAGTTTATATCCGCTGCGCAAAAGAGGTCCTCAAAGAGATGGGAGTCGCTTCCAGTGATTTTCTGCCGGAAACCCTCGGCATCAACTGGGTCAAGTCCAGGGAAGTCACGCTGAAACACTGCCCGGATCTGGATTACGATGATTACATGGACAGGCTCAGAGTCTACCAGGACGCCTATCTCAAGGAACATCCTTATCAGATCAAGAAGGGACTGATCGAGCTTCTGGACTATCTCGAAGAGGAGAAGATCCTGAAAGCGGTCGCCACTTCGACCGACCGGGATCGCGCGATACTGCGGCTGAAGAACACGGGGATCTTCGGACGTTTCGACTATCTCATCTGCGGCAACGATCTCTCCGAAAGCAAGCCTTCGCCGCAGATCTATCTCAAAGTCCTGGAACGCTTCGGTGTTTCAAACGAGAATGCCATGGTCTTCGAAGACAGCTACTACGGGCTGCTTTCCGCATGTAACGCAAAGATCCGCTGCGTCGTCGTTCCGGATATCTGTTTCATTCCGGAAGATACGCTGAAGAAAGCCTATGCGGTCGTTCCCGATCTGGAGAAAGGGATCGGCATCATCGAAGGCTTGAATCATCAGTAGCAATCTTTCCCAATGTTTGCTTTACAATAGAAGTGTCGGTAAAACCTGCACTTTTTTCTTTAGAAGAGGTATCCCTATGATCTATGAAAGAACACACAAGCCCGGCATCGATGAAGTCAACAGGCATCTGCAGATGACCAACAGCGCTCTGATCGCGCTTTTGCAGAATACAGCCTGTTTCCATGCGGATTCGATCCATTACGGCGTTTTCGATATTCCCAGAACGAATCTGACCTGGTTCATCATCGACTGGAAGGCCGAGATCCTCAAGCGGCCGCGCTATGGCGAAGAGCTTGCGGTCAGGACCTGGGCCAGGAATGTCCAGGGACATTTCTGCTACCGGGATTTCGAGGTCTATGCAAAGGAGGAACTGTGCGTCAGGGCGACTTCCAAATGGGCCCTCTTCGATGCAAGGAACATGGCTTACGCGGAAATGCCGGAAGAAATGCTGGAACGTTTCGGCCATGACGAAAGGGAACCCGTCTTTCAAGAGAAAGAACTGGAACATCTTTCCATTCTGGAAAACTATGACGAGAAAACAGAGATTAGGATACGCAAGACCGATCTGGATTTCAATCGGCATGTGAATAACGTGAAGTATCTGGATTATCTGATCGATTACGGAAAGGGAAAAGACTATGACCGTTTCCGGATCGCCTACCGGAAGCAGATCAGGGAAGAAGAAAAGGTCTATCTCTGCCACAGCCTGATCGGTAATGTGCATCATTATGCGATCGTGGATGAAGAAAACAATATCAAAACGATCATCGAGGCGGAAGACAATGAATAACACATATAAAAAAGCGTTCATCGCGAATCTCTTTCTCAGCCTGATGGAACTCTTCTCCGTGACCTGGATGATGTCCGGCCTCAGCAAGGGCATTCTGTCAGGAGGAGGTTTCCGGGTCCTGAAGTATTTTACGATCGATTCCAATATCTATCTGGGGATCGTGTCCTTTGTTGCTGCTTTGGAGCTGTATCGGGTGCCGAAAGGAAAGAAGGAGGAGGTTCCTTCCTATGTCTATCTTCTGAAGCTTTCCGGGACGGCGGCGGTCACGGTGACGATGCTGGTGACGGTCTTTTTCCTGGAACCGACGATGGGCAGGTATTTCGGCTGGTTCGCGCTGTTTGCGAATGCCAATCTGTTCCTACATCTGCTGAATCCGCTGGCGGCCATTGTGACTTGGATTAGCTTCGAAAAGAACGACAGATTGACGAAGAAATCGGTACTTCCGGCGATCGTACCGACCTTGTTGTATGTGATCTATTATGTCGTGGAAGTGCTGACGCACATCGAGAACGGCGTGATTCAACCGGGCTATGATTGGTACGGGTTCTTCGTGCCGGGACTGAAGTCGGCGATCATCGTATTGCCGGTGTTTGTTCTGTTTACATACCTGGTATGCCTGGGATTATATAAATCAGGAAGCGATATATAAGAATATAGCCCATCATGAGCTTTATTATGGTTAATCGAATAGTAATTGAACAAGATATTTGTTTTATTTGAATAAGGCTTCAGCCCAGAAAACCGGACCTTTAATCTTTCTTTTTTTCCGTACGAGTGCAATACCAATCCGGTAGGAAGCATATAGAAGGATGTGTTTGGAAAACACTTCTTCAATAATGAAATTGAATATTTTTTCACTAGGCGTCAACAATAAGACGTCGTATGAATACTTACTGTTTCTGACCTCAAAATAACCGTAGGCGATATCTGCTAAAAGTTGTCTAATATAAGCTATTATTTTATATTTGTCAACATTTACAGCAATCGTAGAAGTTATATCCAGTATGCATACAAAACAAAGTTTATCGTCTTTATAGCACACATAGTCAACGCGTGGATATATTGTTATTGATTCGTTTCTGATTGATGTCTCGATATTAATGAAGTCCTTACTATAGAATGAAACGGGATTTTTAATAGCTTGATTGATTAATGCATCTCCTTCAGGAACGGTTTTGTCTATATCCTTATATCCGAGGGGAACAAGATATTCATCTATTATTTTATTAATCATGCTCCTTTTGTTTAATACAATTTTTGTACCGATATTCCTGTAAAGATGTCTTTTGACTTCATGGATGAAATCGTCATTATAATCTATGGTGTCAACTTCTTCCATGACAGAATCAATATCCAGATTGTACTTTAAAATAACTTTGGCAAAGTTAAGAGGGGAAGGATCATCGTATTTTCCGCTTTCTATGATGGAGATGTAACTGTGAGAACAGCCTAATTCTTTGGAAAAATCGTAAACGCCTAATCCTTTTTCATTTCTGAGTTTTCTGCAGTATTCAGATAATTTCATATGTGTACCGGTTATATTTTTATTTTACATAACATATATGCAAGTTTTACACCAAATAGGCATAAGATATATGATATTTTTACTGGAATTTTCATTGTAAAGATACAATAATGCAAATATATAAAACAAAAAATATTGACACTGAGCTGTTGTGTGTGTAGAATAAAAATTAATAAAACAGTAAATATGGAATGAATATGGAGCTTGAGATGAAATCGACTGAATGAAATCCCTTAGCGATAATATGAACGATGTATCGTATTTACAATTTTATATAGATATTTATCTTTTCAAAGTGGATATATAGTTGGCGGTATTCCGACAATGACGAACTTATTCTTCCCATTTTGCCTTTCGCGTTAGGGACCCGACGTCAGAGCTGTTGCAGATAGCCTTTGCGAAAACAACAGCAAATACCAAACAAGTACCATTCTTCAGCAAATGCTTTTTCAGCATTCAGCGCAAGGATGGTATGGCTGCTTGATTATATTGCAGCAGAATTGGCGGGTGTCAAATCCTGCTCGACACACATAAGTCGATAACAAGTGTACTCTTTCGGTATTTTCAGCGAAAGAGGCGAAAGGCCTGAACAGGAATGGGAAGAAAAGATAAGAATTATTCAATTGATCTGCGCAGTCAGTCATATAAACGATTGACTGCCATGCTTTCCTTTGGCGAAAGCAAAAGGGCGGCCAGATTCGAAGGAACTGATCGCGGAAAGATTTTTGCCATCAGTACGTACAAGACATACTGGAAGTGCATTAAGTGGTTCATTAAATATGTTGAAAAGTTTCATCCGGAATGTACCACGCTAAAAAAAGCGAGAAAGTATGTTCCCGCCTATTTGAGAATGCGGGAAGAACGAGGTTTGTCCGCGTGGACGATTCAGACGGATGCAAAAGCCTTGGGGAAACTGTTCGGAATAACTCCGGATGATCCCGATTACTACAAGCCTCCGGAGAGAAAAAGAAGAGATATCAAAAGGTCTAGATATCCGGTAAAAAACGACGCTAAGTTTTCCGAAAAGAAAAACCAGGAGTTTGTCCGTTTCTGCCAGAGCATTGGGCCCAGAAGGAGCGAATTAGTCAAAATGAAGGGAAAAGATCTCGTCAGCAGAGAGGATATCGTAAGAGAGCTTGAGCACACAGCAGATTCGGCAGATTCATTGCATTATGCGGCATTGCGAGATTCCCTGATGTTTGATGTCGATTATTTTGTCCATATTATCGGAAAGGGCGGCAGAGAGCGCTATTCACCGGTGTTCGGCGAATATGCCATGGACGCCGTACGCAGGATGAAAGAAACTGCTCCGGAAGAGAGAGTGTGGAAACATGTTCGTGCCAACGTAGACATTCATTCATACAGATCGGATTACGCTACAAAAATCTACAAGTATTATGCCAGGGATATCGATTCCATTCCCCTGGACAGATTCCATAAGGGCCTTCGGTTTATGTATAGTTCCGAGGTTTACTGCTGTCAAGGCGATCAGAAAGGAACGAAGCTCGATCGCAGGGCGATGCGTTTTTGTGCTGTCAGTCTAGGCCACAACAGGATTACAGTAGTCGCAAGCAACTATATACGAGGGCTGTAGATGAAGACAGTAGAGGATATGGAGAGCAGGATCGATGAACTTAAAGCTGAGATTGAACAGCTCAAACGTATCAATTCAAGTTTCATTCGGCAGGTAAAAGAAAGATCCAACGCTGAGAAGGGACAACACCCTAAGAAGCAGCACTCAGGATATTCGCTTGTACAATCGCAGCAAAGAGAATACCGGTTCTACGATGATGGCAAAACCAGAACGGTATGGGTTTTCGATACGATATTTCAGACTCCTTATACTATCGATTTTTTGTATGATGACGTACTGAAAATGGTCAAGGATGATTTTGTTTTGGAAAATTCCGAAAAACACAACAGGATCAAAGAGCTCGGCTTCGTGATCTATCTCGATTGCAGAACATATAAGGAATTAACTGAAAAAGAAAACCAGAAGGAACTCGTCGAAGAGCTGACAAGCATATACAAGCAGCAAACACATAAGGAACAAATCTATCCCGAAGATAGGAAGAAGATATCAGCCGCATATGATAAAGCGATTCAGAACTCGTGTTTTAACCTGAACATTCGCATGAACGGGAGAGACGGATACTGGGAAATGACATTCAACCATCTTCAGCCTCTGGCCGAAGTCCCAGAGACAATGCGGTTTCCGAACAAAAATAAGAAAAACAGAAAGAAAAAAGATGAGAAGATCGGAGAAGATACAGATCCAGAGAATAAAGACCAGTAAAGGCAACCGGGCAGAACACCATGTCAGGAAGGTCATTGGCGAGGCCATAGCAACTTTGGGAATAAGAACCTATGTTGTCAACAATCTGTGTATGCAGTTTCCGTCGGTATATGGAAACGACTATGGCGCCACTACAGAAGTAGACCATATCGTGGTGACAGGAGAATACATTTTCTCGATAGAGACGAAGAACCAGCACTATGCGAATTGGGTTAACCATTACATGAATTCCGATTCAGATTTCTGGTACCTGAACAACGACGATCAAACGCCGGTACTGAATCCGATCATCCAGAATTACTACCATAAGCTGATCCTTGCAGAAAAGCTTGGTGTGGCCAGAGAGGCCATCATACAGGTCGAAGTTATGAAAACAGTTCCGAATTTCAGCCGGGAGTTGCATGAGCCGTGCTATGGGATAAATGACCACATCCTGAAACTGGATGATGAAGATCTCGAAGACGAGCTGTGCATGCTGTTTATGTCGGAAAACAGAAAGTATAGATATGATTTCGATGATGTGGTAAGAAGGCTCCGGAAGATAAGAGACAGTGAATACCTTTATCGGCAGAATCATATCAACAACCTAGAGGAATACAGAAAGATCATGAAATACCAGCCCAGTATACGCTGTTTCGACCCCGATTACTGCGGAGACAGAATAGAGTATACAGATACCGTATATTGCCCGTTGTGCGGGAGTGAAATGAAGATCGGACTTATTGACGGTCTCGTAGAACCCGGAAAAAAGCGCAGAAAGAGCCGTTATGTTCCGATTCTGCGCTGTACCAATTCCCGGTGTTGCTATATGGAAGATTTCGATCTGAAGGGATTTGGGGTTGTAATGAAAAGGGGAACTGACCCTCACTTGAAGGAAATACCTGAATCAGATGTAAAAATCAAAACAATAGAGGAAAGGATGGGATATAAAATGCCGGAAGAGTATCAGGAAATGGTACTGGATCGTATCAAGACGCTGGAAAATGCGAAGAAAAATCTAGAGTCGCAAGCATCATGGTGTGAAAGGACAATAGATGATCGCAAAAAAAGGATCGAAGCCCTTAAAGACGAGGCATATGAGAAAAATAAACTTTTGAATCAG
>JAEEGI010015204.1_pt1 | contig 16055 bp, 13 predicted proteins | sample 8958751 | NCBI WGS metagenome assembly JAEEGI01 (sample SAMN16246545, study PRJNA631951) | gut metagenome | biome: gut microbiome; feature: rumen; material: KS-attached | host: Bos | place: Iran: Karaj | collected 2018-10
GGGAGCTGGACGGAGAAAACCACCGCCACGCTTTCGGCATCGGGTACTTCAGTATTGCCGTTGAACATTTCGGGCTGGCAGGCCACCAGACCCATCATAAGCGCAAGCGCTGCAAAATATTTCGTTGCTTTCATCGCTGATACTGATTCTATTAACGTTCGTGCATATTGGGGTGATAGTAGTCGGCCCAGTGGGCTTTCCAGTTCGGCGTTACGCCATCTTCAGACATGGCCTTTTCCCAGTCGGTCATCATATCCGGCGTGCGAATCTTATCGACACCGTCAGTGGGCTCGTCACCCCAATACCAAAGGTCGTAGACCATTCGGATGTAAACAGTTCCACTATTGCTGTCCGTAAAAGGATATATATTACCGCCTGTGCCAACATGAATCTTTCTTCCGTCAGCAACACGATAATAGCAGTTGTCAGCGAACAATCCAGGCAACGTGCCATCCGACTGCAGTTTCATCATAAAGGCGAACTCGGCCTCAGTAGGAAGGCGCCAACGACCGGCCGGATAACCAGCTTCCTGATACATAGCACAACGCTGGACGATGCCGGTGCCGTCGCTGTTGTTCCAAGGAACACCTCCGGTAATATTCATGTGCGAGGATACAAGCAGGCGCGGGGCGATGATATTCTGGTCGTCGCCATTTTGGGACGCAATCAGGATCTTAAGCGGCTCCTCCCAGGCTCTCGTGACGTCTGCGGCGTCTTGATACTCAGTACCTGAGGCTGTGCGTTTCGCTTTATCACTATAAAGATAGGGTTTGAGAACAAATCTAGGGGTGGTGCCTGAGGAAGTCGTAGATTTGTAATGCTTGCTGGCGGGGACGCGCGGGTCGCCAAGACGATATGACTTTGTTGTAATGTCACCATCATTGCCACCAGCACGCACTTTATATTTGTTGTTTTCCGCATTGAAAGCGGAAACGGAAACTACCGTCAAGAAGAAGTGGTCAGCTCGTACGGAAGTGTTTCCGCCAGAATAAAGAGACCCATTGCCACTATTACCTGAAGTGGGTGTCCATGTGGTGCCGGAACGCCAATAGTCAATATGGGGCATATATGTATTTCCTGTCGGATGGTGCTTATATCCTGTAAGATTGCCGTCAGCATCGCAGACGTCTTTTGTTCCCAAATTATAATAACCGTCCAAGAATGCGTTCTTGGAATTTATGGTATTGATTTCGATAGCCGGATGCTGGATAATGGTAACTTCGGCTGTGCGGCCTTCTTCGTTCTTAAGCAGGACTTTGATGGTGCGTATAGTGAAGACATCCGTCAATTTGTGTGTGAATCTCACATATTTTGCGAATGGCTCAAGCTTATATTCATTCAAGTCCTTGGCGGCATCTGTCGGTTCTCCATTGTATTTATTAACATTCAGCGACTGATTGTCGGAGTCCTTGTCTTGCGGCAGGGTCATTTGGTAAACCGAGTCGGCCACAGGGTAGCGGAAATGATAGTGCGTTCCGTTGGTAGAACCATAGAAATGATAGGAAACTTCCGTGAAAATGGCGCTGACTGCGGAGTTCGAAGAGAACGGAATGTCTACGGTTTCATCGCTGTACAGGATGAACTCCCTTTTCGGCACGTCGAAGAAACGCGCGGCAGCCATACCGGAGCCGCCCTTCCATTCATTGACAGCCCATTCGTGAACCGTGTAGTGCGCGGGATCGACGACGACATATTCGTTCTCGGTATCGATGACATCGAGGTTCACGTCGACGACGTAGCAGGTATTGCGGTCGATGGTGACGGTTCCGTCGGTGGCCGGCTTGGGGACACAGATCTTATAATAGAAGTTGGCCGTACCACGGACGTTGCTCCACCAGGTTATCTGGATCTTGAAGTACGGTTCGCCGTTTTCTCCTCCGGTCCAGGTCTGCGGATAGGTATAAACATCGCCAATGCTGAACTCATATTTATAATCGGGATCCGTAATCGTCAGCGGATCGGTGACAGTCAGCGGATTGGGCGAAATCGGATAGTTCGTCGGATAGCTGAAATACTGGTAGTTGTCTACGGCTGCGTCAGGGATGGCGCTGCGCTTGACCGGCGTTGCGCCCACCGTCGAGCGGTTGTTGAGGGCGTTCACATAGTAGGCGCGGAGGTCCTTGAGGACCGGCGTCCACTTTTCGTTCTCACCGGTCATGCTGCCGGGCACGCTTGCCGGAATGGTGAAGTTCAAGGCCAGTTTGGAGGCGATGCGCGTCAGGCCGATGTCGACCGTGCGAGCCTCTTCCACTCTGGCGGGAGTGAGCTCTGTCAGGTAGGAGTCGGCGGTTTTATTATAAGAGTCCATCACCATGTCGGTGAAGAAGGTCACGGCGCCGGTTTCGTTATCGACGGCTGTGACAAGTTTGGACTCGAATTCGAGGGCTTTCAGCTGTTCAAGCGTCCAGGCTCTGTTATGGGCGATGTTCCCGGGGAAGTTCGCAATGATATAGACGTAAGAGGTCACTTTGCGAAGTTTCACGAAATCTTTGCCAATACCCGTTTCGAACGTCTTGCTGGAACCGGTAGCCCGGCCCTGCATCGTGACGTCGATAAGTTCGGTGCCGGTGGCATCCTTGAAGAAGAAGTAATCGAAGTGATCGATCGTCGTTTCGCGGGTGGGATCGGCTTTGGTCTCGGGCTCGTCGCTGAAGAGGGTGATCGTCAGGCCTTTTGTATTGAGCTCGACATTCTCGTTGGGATAGCAGCCCGGAGCGAGGAGTGCGGCGGTAAAAATGGCCGCGATAATCAGGATATATTTTTTCATATGCTTCATCTCCTATTTAGATTAGCGGGTCTACAGTCACGAAATAATGGTAGCCGCGGATGTCGAAGAGCTGCGTCTCCGAGTCGATGTTGTAGGTAACGCCGCCGGAAGTGACGGTGGTGTTGAAATGGAGCGACTTGTTTGCGGTGGTGGTAGGGGTAATCTGGAAGGAAACGGTCCGTGTGGTTCCGAGGTCCTCGATATTACCGCTCAGGTTGCCCGTGACCGTGAAGCTATCGGTATCGCCGACCGGGGTAATCGTGTAGGTGCCGGTTTTGGGCGTGATGATCTTGAAGCTGACCGTGGCGGTCTTGCCCTGCGGGATAACCCAGTACTGACGATATTGCTTGCCATAATCCGGATCGGACGGGTCTTCTCCTTCGTGCTTGTCAAACACGTTGAAAACGCCGTGGTTCACGCCATCGTCGTCGATGTCACCGGGCTGCGGCTTGACGTTGAACTGGCTGGCCTGAGGCATGAGGGCGGGGGTCACGGCTGTCGAATCCCAAGCGGCGACGGTCCCGTTGATGGTGATGGTCTTGAAGCAGATATCACCCTTGACCTGGACGGCGTTGATCTTGGCGAAGTTTCCGGCAGGGAAGGTGAGGTCATCGTTGGTCTTCTTCAGAACGAGTGTCTTGGAGTAGCGGTGAGAACCGTTCACCGAGAAATCGACGGTGAGTTTAGGGTTGGTGTAAGCCCGAGGCAGCGTGAAGAATGCGAGTGACAACGTATCCGTAGGCGAAACGCTCTTGCCGGCGGTGCCAAAATCGAACTCGATCGAGGTCTTGCAGCTGGTGCCCTCATAGTCAATCAGATTGTTGGGCAGGAAGTGCGAACCGGTCGGAAGTTTGTTCAGGTCGTAGTAGCACATGCCGGTCACATAGTCGGTGTCCGTACCCGAAGAGAACTTGACCGAGTAGATTGTCATGTCGCCGTCATAGCTGACGAGTCCGAACTGGTAAGTGGAGAAGGCGGGATAGAAGTCGAGCGTTACGTCACCGCCGTTTTCAACGGTCTGGATGGCCAGCAGGGGCATCTTGGACACGTCGTCACGGACGCCGGTCTGCCCGCTGGTGCCGGCATCGGGGATTTCGACGGCAAAGCGGAGTTTGTTATCGAGGCTCGCGCAAATCAAGACGTCTTTCGGATAGGCGCCATAGAAAGTGGCGGTCTGGTCGCTCAACCAGGTGAGGCCGTTCGTGCCGACGTTCTTCAGCGTGGCGCTGCTGACGTGGCCGGACGTGGTGACGGCGTCGATAGAATAGTCTGAATAGCTGTAGTTCAATCCCTGGCTCGGATCGGTCGGGACGGTGGCTGTACCTGTGGAGCCAGATACTATACCGGTATTGGGGGAATAGATGCGGATCTGATCGTCGGTCACCCAGTTGATAGTCCAGTAGTCGGTTCCCAATTGACCGTTGGAAGTCTTTGTCAACGGAGAATTGGCCGAACTGACCGTGAATTTCACTTTGCGACCGCCTTCGTTGTTGAGCGTAGGATCGCAACTCGACAGGACCGTCAGTGCGACGGTCAGCAGGAGCGTGGAGAATAATGCTTTGTTCTTCATGGCTAGTTCTCCTCCCAATCGTGGTTAAAGCCATCCGTGTCCCAATCGTAGGTAACGACCTGCTGACCCTGCGACCTTACCGTCACGTGGTCGACGATCGAACCCGCGAGAAGTGCCTCGTGCGGGGCGTAGTTCACCAGCCGGAGGATGGCCGGTGCTGAATAAGTTTTTTTCGTACCCATCGTGTACATATTATTTATATTGTTTTGTTTCAAATTAGTATGCGTGCATATTCTCTTGGCAAGATATGACTTGCAAAGATACACCTCTTATTATTAACTGCAAAGAAAAAATAAAAAAAAATGCAATTGGCTATGAATCTGCCAACTGCAACCACGATTTAGGGACCCGTGCACGGGCATAAAGAACACCCAGGAGTTCCACGGCGACGTACCATTTGCCCGCATCCCCGACAATCCGTCCCCTGACGCCCGAGAGGGGGCCTTTGACGACTTGTACCGGGGCGCCGAGGGCAAGCGGACGCTCGGTCGTAATCTCGTCGAGCGAGAGGTCGAATACCCGTCGGAAGTCGTCCATTTCGCGGTCCGGGACCACCATCAGCCGGTGTGTAGCATGGTCGAGCATATAATCGGCCTGGACGCCGCGGAAATGGATGAGGTCGAGCGCGTCAGTTTTGGTGGCGCGCACAAAGCCCAGGCAATTGACCAGGGGTTTTTCGACGGCGCGGCCCCGCGCCCCGCGCGTTTTCTGCGTCGGAATGAAATGTTCGACGCCCAATGCGAGCAGCCGGTCGCGGACACGCAACTCGCGCCCGTGCGTCATGCGGAGCACATACCAGCAAAGAGGTTCTTCCGCCATCAGAATCGCTTGCCTGCCACGATGCGCAGGAAGGTCAGGCCGAGTACGCGGATATCCGTCCAGACGGAACGGGTGCGCAGATAGTAGAGATCCATGTCGAGACGGGTGAGCATCTTCTCGAGCGTGGAGGTGTAGCCGTTGTAGAGGGTGGCGTAGGAGGTGATGCCGGGACGCATCTGGTAAAGGAAGCGGTAGCGGGGATTCCGCTCCATGATCTTGTCGATGTAATAGGCGCGTTCGGGGCGGTAGCCGATGAACGACATGTCGCCTTTGAACACGTTCCAAAGCTGCGGCAACTCATCGAGGTGATGCGCCCGCAGGAAGCGGCCTACGCGCGTAAGGCGCGGGTCCTCTTCACCTTCGGCCAGCTCGGGTACGCCCGCGTCCTCGGCATCGGTGCGCATGGTGCGGAATTTATAGATCTTGAACGGTTTGCCGTGCAGGCCGATGCGCTCCTGCGCATAGATCACGGGGCCGCCGTCGCCCAATTTGACGGCAATGGCGCAGATGAGGGCCAGTGGTGAAAAGAGGATGATCAGGATGCCGGAAACCAGCAGGTCGAATGCGTGCTTGATCACATGGCCAACCGTCGACATGGCGTCGGCGTGGTATTCCTGGGAATCGTCGGTATCGGTGTTCGCGTCAAGAGATCCTTCTTCGTCTTCATCAGCCATCCGGTCTTTGGGGAAGAAGATGCAGTCAATGCCGCCCAGACGCCACTGTAACTGGTCGATATCGTGATTGTTCTCGAGGTAGCAGACCAGCCTGTCGGCCACGATGCGGCCGGACATGGCACGATCGCGGGTTGTCAGTGCGACAACCGTATAGAGACCGGTTTTTTCCAGTTCAGCGGCCAGACGGAGCGAAGACTCGCCGGTGCCCACAACCAATGCGGTTTTGCGCTGCGCGGTATCCTGCACGCGGATCGGTTCCCGGGCGAGTTGCCGGGCGGCAAAGCGGCTTGCGATCAGCAGGAAGGAAGTCATCAGGAAATCAGAGAGCAGAGCCATCACCGCGTAGGCCGGAGAAGGGAGGCGGATCCATCCGAAAAGCAGCACAAGCCCCATGATCATTTCCTTGATGGCCGCGGCCAAAACCAGGCGCCCCGAGGAGCGGGCCGTGAAATAGCGGCGTACGTCGCGCCAGGTGCGGGTAAATGAAAAGGCGAGGAGCACGGCGACCAAAGCCACCGCAATCCAGGTGAAGAGCAGGGTGCTGAATCCGGGAATCGGCTCACTCAGCCAGCGTACCAGCAGAATGGCCAAAAGCGAAGCCGCCGTTGACAAGGCGAGGTCTTCGGCGACGATTACGCCGATGCTACCGAATTTTTGTCCGCTCTCTTTTTTCATCAGATTATCCTAGGGGCCGCAAAGTTATGGGATTTCTTTGAAATACGCAAACATCTGTCGTTTTAACACTTCCGGAAGTTTCCGCACAATAGCGACGCTATCGTGGCGATTGTCTCCCGTGGCGCGTAGCGGAGCGAAAAGGGGAGGCGGTGGAGGAAGCGGGCGAGCGTGTTGCGCTTGCGCTTGCGCTTGTCGGCCTGCAGGGCTTCGGTGCGGGCTTCCGCGTGATGGCCGAAGTTGCCGCCTTCAAGGATGATACGGAGCAGAGGCTCGGATGAGACTCGTTCGTCGGCGAAAAGTGTTTCGTTGAGACCGAGATGCTCGGCCAGGAAAGAGAAGAGGAGGCGGTTCCAGCGTATCGTGCCGGTTTGGCGGAAGATTTCACGCATCTCCTTCGGATCAATGGACGGGGAAAGCGTCTGCCAGGCGGCGGCCAGGTCGCAGCATTGGCGGAGGCCGACGCCGGGGCCAATGGCATGTTTGAGGATGTGGCTGGAAAGAAGCAGGATCGTCGCCTCTGGGGTGCCGACCGCCGGCAGTTTGCGGGCGGAGCAATGGAGGTCGAAGTATCGGTCGTGAATGTCGATGTCAATCCCGCTTCGACGGATGTGACGGGATCCGTCGGGAGCGACTTCTCCGCCCAGCAACGTCAGCGCTCGTGAATACTCTTCCGGAGGAAAATACAGGTCGATATCGCCTGAATAACGAAGTTCGGGATGGGCATAGTAGGCAGCGACGGACTGGCCTTTCAGTACCGTGGGGTAAAGACCGGCAGCCGCACATTCGGCGAAGAGTTGTTTCGTGACGGCGGCTTTCGCCTGGTTTTCCCGGGCTAGTCCTCCGGCGACCGCCATCAGGTCGATGACGATATCACCCGGAATCCGGAAGTCGGCCGGCAGATGCGTAATCGCCCGGTAAAGCAGACCTGAAACGGTCTGCCGCCGGGCGATCTCGACAAGCGCAGCCCACTCGGCTTTGCCGAGCGCGGCTGCCACCGCCAGTTCGCTGTCCGCGAGCGGCTGTTCCCACAGCCCGCTCCGCAGCAGCGCGAAAAAGAGGGGATTCATCGCCCGAACAGCCGGAAATGACGCCGGCGCTGGGCCTTGTGCTTCTCTTCCCGAATGCCGGTAATCATTTCGTGGATTTGACCCCAGTCGGGCAGGCCACCGATGTTGCGGTCGTCAATATATACGTCGGCCACAACCTTGCAGGACTTGCCAGCCTTGGTGGTAAACAGTGCTCCCGGAGGATAATTGCTGTTGACGGCATAAAACTCCAGCCCCCGTTCCCTACAGAACTTAAGGGCCTCTTCGAGCAACTCTCCGTCGCGGGAGGTCCACAAAATCAGTTTGTGGCCCTCCCCTGCGAGGGTTTTGAGCGTCTCGATGGCAAAGGGGAGTTCCTTGCCGATTGCCGGATACTTATGCTCGACGATGGTGCCGTCGAAATCAACTGCAATAGTCATCGGCTATCTGTGTTTTCTCCGGATACGATGTTTCTTGTCATCGTCTTCGCCGTATCCGTAACCATAACCGTATCCGTAACCATAACCGTAACCATAACCATAACCATAGAGGCCGTGATAATCGGTGCCGTTGAGCACGATACAAGGGTTATGGAGCGTTTTCTGATCGTAGATCCTGTCGAGGGCGGGCAGGTTTCGCTGGTCAATCTGGCCGCTGCGGATCACGAAGAGGTTCATGTCCACAACGCTCTGTGCGACAAGCATATCGGCCACTGCGGTGAAAGGAACGCCGTCGAGGATGATGAAGTCGTAGTCACGGCGCAGTTCTTCGATCAATGCGGCAAATCGCTGACGGCCCAATAATTCGGCGGGGTTCGGCGGAATGTGGCCGGCAGGAATGAAGTCAACGCCGTCGAGTACATCTTTGTGGAGGATATCATTCAGAACGAGGGTCTCGTCATTCAGATAGTTACTCAATCCCACCGTACTGTGCTTGAGCGCGAATTTTCCTGAAATCGTCCGCTTGCGAAGGTCGATGTCAATCAACACCACTTTTTTCTTGGCATCAGCCAGACAGGCAGCCAGGTTCGTGGTCACAAAGGTTTTACCGGCCGATGCATTGAACGAAGTCGAGGCAATCACGGGATGCTGGCAGCCTTCCGGTTTCATATAGTTGAGGTTGGTCGCCATCAGACGCATCGATTCAGTGAGATTCTTGTTGCCGGAATGGCCGTAAGCCGTATATTTCGGATCCTCTTTCTCGCCGCGTTTCTTCTTGGTCTTGACCTTCGGCAGCTCCGACAGGAAGGGAAGCCGAGTCCCGTCTTCCAGGTCTTTACGGGTGCGGATCTTCGTGTCGAGGAACGTTTTGGCCACAAGGATTACGCCCGGAATCAGCAAACCAATCAGCAGGCCGATTAGGAGAATACGGTTCCTATTGGGAGCAATGGGTGTGTATGAACCCGAAGCCGAGTCGATCATACGGGCATTGTTGTCCACCATCGACTGGGTAAGTGCGTTTTCCTCGCGTTTGTTCAGCAGATAGAGATACAGGCTCTCCTTAATTTTCTGCTGGCGCTCAATGGACAGGAGCTGGCGGGCTTTCGACGGCATGGCCGTGAACTTACGGAGGGATTCGCGTTCCAACGCTCCCAAGTCATTGCGGCGAACATTGAGCGTAGTGAGCAGGTTATTGATCGAACCCAGTATGCTTTGCCGCAGGGGAAGGAGTGTTCCTTCTACCTGCTTGACAGCAGGGCTCTCGGCGCTGGAAGCTTCCAGTAAACGTTCGCGCTGCAGAAGTAAAGTGTTATACTGGGTGATTTCGTTGCTGATTCGAGCGTCGTCGAGACCGGTATTGACCGGAATCGGCTCATAAGATTCGAAAGAATTAGTAATATAATCACGGAGGTACTCAGCCAGTTTGATTTGGGTCTCAACCTTTATGATCTCTGAATTATAGGCTTTGTTTTCGCTGAGGTACTCGTTAGTAGCCTGGTCGACGTTCATAATGCGCTCCGAAGTCTTGAAACGGGCAATCTCGTCTTCCACGCCACCGAGTTCCTCTTGGATGATGAGAAGGCGCTCATTGATAAACTGGGCTGTGTTGACGGCGATGCGGTTCTTTTCTCGGATAGCGTCCTCGTTGTATTTTTCGACCAGTGTGTTGAGGATGTCGCAGGCACGTTGGGCCGAATAATCTTGCATGGAAAGCCGTAAGATTGTGCCGTTGCTTTGCTGAATCTGGAGCCTTGACAGGAAATCCTGTGCAGCACTCATTACAGGACGCTTTGTGATGGTAACGGGCTTGCCGGCAGATTCCCCATTGTAGTGGGTGGTTGGGGAAAAGACAACACGCGCGCCATATACAGGTATTGTGTCGCCCAGAGATACAAGGGCGCTGCGTCCATCATTCAGGTCGATACGGATCTTGTTGGCGTCGACCGTAGTAGCTGTCAGCTGAAAGGCTGACGGTGTCTTCTCGTCACGGATAATCATCATTCGGACGGGCGACAGGTTGTATAACTCAACTGTTCTCAGTTTGATGGGGACTGTGTAATTGATGTCTGCTTCGAGTGTTTCTACCACCTGGCTCATCAACTGAGAGGATCGTAACTGAAGAATCTCATTGGTCATATCTACCCTGTTGATCATCGAGCTGTAGTTGGCCATACTGGCAGTAGATTGCGCGCGACTCGGGTCTTTGATAATGACCGTCGCTTGGCTGCCATAGATGAGCGGTGTCTTGGCGTACCGCCAGTATGCATAACCCATGCACAGAATTACGCAGATCACGAACCAATACCAATGATTCAGCAGGTATAGAAATAGATCGACGAGATTAATTCGGTTCTTTGTATCTTTTATTTCTTGCATAGTGGTAAAGAATCTGAATTAATTAAGTTTATATAGCAACAAGAAGGAGACAACCATACTGATGAAAGAAGTGATTGTGCCGAACGCAGAAATGAAGTTTCTGGACGATTGACTCATCTGCGATCCCTTGTGCTTGATATAGACTACATCATTTTGTTGCAAGTAAAAAACGGGGGACTCAAAGAGCGCGTTTTTCTGCAGGTTTACAGCATAAGCCCGACGGATGCCGTTCTCAGTGCGAATGACGGTTATTTCCTTGATATTGTAATTCTCACCCATTGTACCACCCCATTTGGCAATTGCCTGGAGAAGATTGAGGCTTTTACCTTCGGCGGGAATGATCGTTGTGTTTTGTTCGCCAATGACGATTACCTCAAAATTCTCGATACGGGCATTGACTACGGGTTCTCTAATATAGCCCCGGCTGATAATTTCATCCGCAATCATCTTCTCGACTTCAGAGATGGTCATACCTTCAATATGTAATTTACCTAATACGGGGAAGTTGATGTTTCCTTCATTGTCAACCATATAGGTAAGAACCGGCTGTTGCATCTGCTGATTGGCCAGATCTTTCAGCGTTAAAAGCGTATTGAACGGAGCTGATAGTTGGGGGTTCTCGGAAAGAACCTGAATGCTCAAACGGTCTTCCGGTTGAAGTACTAATTCAGGAGCTGGGCGGGCCGGGTAGTCCCGGTTATACTCCATATCGAGCAGATAGCCCAGCGTACGGGGGGTGGTGCAGCTGGCCAGCATCAAAAGCAAAGTGATGACCAAAGGCCATCCGAGTCGGGAACGGTTATTCATAATGTTTTAATATTATATCAATCATTGATTGGCGGGTGAACAATTTCAAAAAGCGAAGATACGCACTTTCTCCGTATTTTTCAGCATTTTCCGCAACTTCTTGAATGGCGGCGGCATATTCTTCAGGCTTTCCGGGTGTGACATTGCGACCCGAAACCCCGTCTTCATTAACCCAGGACACGCCGGAGCCCGGAATTCGTGTGGCAACGACGGGTTTGTGGCAGCTCATGGCTTCGATTTGAACGATGCCGAACGCTTCGGTTTTCATCGTGCTGGTCAGAACGAAGCAGTCGCACGCGCCGAACCACACAGGGAGGTCTTCATCGGGCACATAACCGATCAGATCGATGCGGTTTTGGAGGTTCAGTTGCTGGATTTGTGATTTCAGTTGCTCGCGAAGCGGACCGGTGCCTCCAATGACAAGATGGTATTTTTCGGGGAGCAGCGCCATGGCCTCAATCAAGAAAGGATAACCTTTGTATGGGACCAGTCTGCCGATGCTTAATAATAGTTTCTGATCCGGGAATCGGGATTTGAATCCAGCCACCTGCGTCGGATCGGGTTCCAATGCATCGATCCCGATGGGGACATACGTACACTTGTCTTGCGCCTTTGTCAGATCCGGGGATTCATGCACATAGACCGGCGTAGTTCCGATAATTTGTTCGGCACGCCGGATAAGCCAGTTCTGGAGCGGCTTGTAGAAGAACAGGAAAAAGCGCTGCGAGAGAATGTCGCTGTGCCAGTGCAAAATCACACGACCTCGATAACCGCTCAACCGCATGGCCAGGGCTGCCATGGGGTCGGGGTGGTGAATATGGATGATGTCGTATTCCGATGCGTGCTTTCGCAGCCAAAAGATCATCTTGGGGGCGATCATTGTGCCGGCCACCTTGCGCCAGGAAGGCATTACGAAGACGTTCCCATGGTCATTGAGTTTCACGACCCGCTCTTCCCGCGAAGGATCGGCACTGGCGCAGAGCATGTCGCAGTCTATGCCTCGAGCTGAGATACCTTCCGTGAGCATCTCCATGACCTTTTCCACGCCACCGCGGATGGGGTAGAACTTACCGAGTTGCAAGATCTTCATAGAGCGAGAGATAATCGTGGAAACGCGCGTCTTTGCCGAAATATGCCTCGGCGTGTTTCCTGCAAGCATTCTGCCAAGCCTGAGGTCCTGTCTCCTTGATGTGGCGGAGTGCTTTGAGGAGTCCTTTCACATCGCCCTGTTCCACGACCAGGCCGGTTTGGGACGAAAGGGTCTCCGGACTGCCTCCGGTACGATAGGTCACAACGGGGGTTCCGCAAGCCTGTGCTTCCAGATTGACCGTGGGGTAATTGTCTTGCCAGGTTGGATTGACCAGCGCAGACGCTTCGGTGTAGAGCGTTGCCAAGGCTCTGGCATCCTCCGTGCGGGTAATGTGAATCACACCTTCCGGTAAGGTCTTTCGTTGGTTGTCGGACATTTGGCCGACAACCACTAATTGTTCCTCATCTTCCAATATACGAGCCAATGCAGCAAGGTCGGCCAATCCTTTTTCCGGGAGCCAGATGGATGCGACGGCCAAATAAAACCCGGGGTGGATGATTCCATAGCGAGTAAGAACCTCTTTGTCTGGCCGGGGTTGGAATGTGTCCAGATCGATGCCATTGGAGATGACGCGGCAAGGGATGTCCCGAAGAAAAGACTGGGCGATTTGGTGCTGCATCCATTGCGACACGGCCACGATCGTCAAGTTTGGAATGGCTGTCAATGCCGCCTTTTTATCGCGATAATTCTTCTTCGAGCGATCGAATCCGTAGCTGGACGGAAAACTGTGCTTTTGCGGACAGTCGTGGCAGCCGGTCCGCCAGCGGTCACAACCGGCAGCGGCATAGTGATAGCAGTGGCCGGTAAAAAGCCAGCAATCGTGTGCCGTCCATATCACCGGTTTTCCTCTTTCAGCGAGGAAACGACAAAGCATCGGGTAATTGAGGAAATAACCGTGGACGTTGTGGATGTGTACAATGTCGGGATCGATAGCCCGGATTTGCGTGATCAGTTTTTGGGTGGCGCCGCGGGAGACCAGCCCGTGGGCGTCGAAGAACCTTGTCGCAAACCAATGGAAGGCCAGATCCAACTTGTTGCCCACAGGAAGCAGATTCGAGCTATGGGCGGGCACACCGTCGCGGGCGCGGCTATAGGCTATCCAACTCTCCCATCCTGCATTAATTGCCAGTTCGCCGAGGGTACGCATAATTTTTCCGGTGGAAGTGCTCGTCCGGACGACAGGGTTGATCTGCAGGAGTTTCTTCATGGCTTATTTTCCTCCGATCAAGACACCTGTTATGCGGGGTAAATAGCGACGCATCAAATAAAACAAGCCAGTCATCAAGGCGAGTACGATGACGACACTGAGTACATAGCATCCCAAATAACCCCAGCTGATGCTCGGGTTGAGAACTGCCACGAGTCCTTTTTTAACGCCAATCAGCAAAAGATAGTGGTATAGATAGATGAAATAGCACCAAGCTCGCGATGCAGGCGTAACATTTACAGGATGTCGCTCCATCCAATTGGACAATCCTTTAATATGCAAATTTCGGATGGCTGGCCAGGCGCCGAGGGTGAAACAGAAAATGGGCATGGGGCCAATATGAAAAGCCCATAGCGCTCCAAGGGCAATTACGCCAAAAACACGGGTATATCGGACAAGCAACCACACCAGGGGTGAAAGCAGGCAGCAGACCATCAGCTCGCGAATGAACCAGAGCGACAGATTGATGGGACCTGTCCAAAAGACGAAGACCGGGTCATATAGCTTGTCCCCAAAGTACCCGGAAACCAGAGACGGCGCATATCGCCCGGCAGCCCAGTAGCAGCCGAAGGCTATGATGACGGCAATCAGGTAGGGAATCAGCAAGGTGAAGACTCGGCGCTTGAGTTTTGCGCCAAAATAGCCGGCTGTGGGTTTTTCGGGGCAGTTCAGGAAAAACAAATAGCCCGATAGCACGAAAAACAAAGGGACACAAATCTCAGTGATAGCCGTAATTCCCCGTGTGACGTTTTGAAACAATGGCAAATCGCGGCCCACTTCCGCCCAGGTGGCGTGACGGCACACAATACCTACCGTCAGGATTACCTTGAACAGGTCGATCCAGGCGCTGGATGCCGGATTCTTTACGCCAGCAGTTTTTGGAAACACTCCGTCCATTGTGCCATTACGGTTTCTTCGCTATATGTTTCTGTGACTTTCCGCGCTTCTTTCCCAAGGCGGGCTCTTAGTTCGTCGTCGCGCATCAGCGCTTCCAAAGCTTGCGCCAATGCGGGGCAGTCGCCTTCCGGTACAATCACGCCGTTTTCTCCATTGCGGATGATGTCGCGCGGGCCGCACGGATAATCAAACGTTACCACCGGAAGGCCGCAGCCCATGGCTTCGATCATTACCATAGGAAAACCTTCGTAATGGGAACTCATCGCCAGCAAGGCGCTGGCGGCATATTCCTCAAAGATGAGAGTAGTCGGAGGTTGGATCTGGGCGGAATCTGCGATGCCGAGAGTTTCAATCTGCTGCTTCAGCATCGACTCCCATTCTCCCTGTCCGAAGATGTCGAGATGCCAGGTTTGTCGCAGGTCCGCGGGCAAGAGTGACCAGGCTTTGAGTAGCCGGTCAAATCCCTTTTGATAATCGAGCCGGCCAACGGCAATCACGCGGCGACTATTTGCGGGATTAGCCGCAACCACGGGCAACTCCAACGCCGCATTGGGAATCACGGCCAGATTGGGCATAGCACCCCAGTATCCGGCATCTTCCTGCGTGAGCACAACAAAGCGGTCGAATCGCTTGACGATTTGCCGATCCTGCCAACTGCGGAACCGATCGGCCAGTCCGAGCAGGCCATGGCGGTTGTACTGTAGGCGGAAATATCGGTTGTAATGCAACTCCAGGACTTTTTTGCTGCCGTCCTTGATGCGGGGGATGAAAGAAGATTCCGAAGGATAGAGCGACACCACGATGTCGGCTTTTTCTTGACGGAGCAACGTTTCAAGACGCTTGCGATGAAGCTTGCGTCGGCGGAAATAGCCGAGAATCTTGACAAGGGGATTTCGCTCGTTGTCAGCCGTATAGTTGATGTTCAGATCGATCATCCGAACTTCGGGCGGGAACTCGTAGAACGGCGGAAGATTCTGCTGATCCGTCGTGATCACGGCTAACTCATATCCTCCTTGCCTTGCGAACCAGCAGAGCTTGTTGCGCAAGACACGTTCCATCCCGCCCGGATGGTGAACCGAGGCTATGCAGTAGAGAATTTTCATGAAGTTGCCGATGTGGCAGCGCTCAAGAGTCGACCATCTCGACTTTCCGGATCAGGATCGATACAGAAAAGCAGAGCATCGACCAGGAAGATGTCTGTCGCTACTTTTGCCCATACAATGAATGTGATGGCTGTCAGGAGAAGAGCCGTAAACGCAAATCGGTGAAATTTACTGATTAGCGACAGATGATTGAAAATGAAATAGATGGAGAAAATAGTCAAGCCGATGATTCCACAGTACAAAACAAAATTGCAGTATCCGATATCGGTATTCCATTCAAACAGGCCGTAACGGCCATAACCGATAAGCCAGCCTTGGGAATCTTCCGGCCAGATCCACATAGTGTCCATCAAGATATCTGTCGAGTGCGTTCGGAACTCTCCGGTTTCCACCCAGTTGAAAAAGCCCTCAAAGCCAAATCGAAAATTGTCGTGAAAGACATCACTCGCGTTATAAAGATAAATGCTTATACCGACAGCGGCGCCAATAAGCAAAAACAATAATAAGGAGAACCCGACTTGGAGACGCGAGATAAAACCTCCTATTTCTACCTTGAATGACCCCCATGCTATGAATACCAATCCCAAAACAGCTCCAACCATGGT
>JAEEGI010015211.1_pt1 | contig 16052 bp, 9 predicted proteins | sample 8958751 | NCBI WGS metagenome assembly JAEEGI01 (sample SAMN16246545, study PRJNA631951) | gut metagenome | biome: gut microbiome; feature: rumen; material: KS-attached | host: Bos | place: Iran: Karaj | collected 2018-10
CTGATGGTTATGGGCATAGAAGGGCGTCAGGCTGTCCGTCGGGGGAACGATGTAGGGAATCGGTTCCAGAAAGACCGGTTTCCGTGCGCGTCTGGCCATCTTGGCCCATCCAACTGGATGCCTGGACAGTCCGCCGCAAACCCGGATGGTTTCTTTGGAACTTTCTACCACCCGGAAACCCAGCAGGACCGAACGGTCTGCTTGGACGGAAGCGGAACGGTTGGCGCTCCGGAGATACCGCACCGGGGTGTTGTGGCTGCCCCCGCGGACGACGCGGAATTCCGTCTCGCCATAGTAGTTTGCGCACCACTCCTCCACATTCCCGTGCATGTCATACAGGCCCCACGCATTGGGCTCAAACTGAGCCACTTGCAGGGAGACATGCTCCTTGTCGCGGGTGTTCTTCTGCACCTTCCACTGGCTTTCCGGGAACGTGTCGCCGGTATTGTAAGCCGTGGTCGTACCTGCCCGACAGGCGTATTCCCATTCCTCTTCGCTGGGGAGGCGATAATGCTTGCCGGTCTGTTCGGAGAGCCATCGGCAGTAGGCCATGGCGTCGTCCCAGGACACCATGATCACGGCCTCGTCATCCCCGGTGGAAAACCCCTGCTCGCCTCGCTTATGCGTCGGGTCGAACGCCTCGTATTGGGCGTTCGTAATCTCCGTCGCGCTCATCCGGAACGCATCGACCTTCACCTCCCGCCGCGGCGCCTCGTCCCAGTCCTCCATGGACGGGTTGTCCGTACCTATCCAGAACGTCCCCGCCGGGATGTCCACCATCCGGGGCAGCGGCAGGGCTTGGAGGGCGAGAGCGAGCAGGACGGTCAGCATCTACAGGATGTTCGTGCGTTTGGTGAACTCGACAATCTCCGGGATGTAGCCGAAGGCGAGGCCGGTAACGGTATCGGCGCAGCCGTAATAGACGGCGATGCGGCCGGTCTCCGGGTCGTGTAGGGCGGCGCAGGGGAAGGTGACGCTAGGCACGTCGCCAACGAGCTCATAGTACTCGCGCGGGCTGATGAGATACTGGCCGCTGCGGGCGAGGACCTTCCAGGGCTGCTCGAGGTCCAACAGGGCGCTGCCAAAGGCATAGACATATCCGTTGCAGGAGCGGAGTACGCCGTGGTAGAGGAGCAGCCAGCCTTCGGAAGTCTCGATGGGAACGGGGCCTGCGCCGATCTTCATGCACTGCCAGGCACTCACCTCGAAGGGGGCCGGCGCCATCACGTGCCGATGGTGTCCCCAGAACTCCAAGTCGGGGGATTCGCTGTAGAAAATGTCGCCGAAGGCCGTGTGACCGGTGTCGGACGGGCGGGAAAGCATCGCAAAGCGGCCGTCAATCTTCTTCGGGAACATCACGCCGTTGCGGTTGTACGGCAGGAAGGCGTTCTCCACCTGATGGAAGGTTTCGAAATCGTCGGTCCAGGCCACGCCGATGGTGGGCCCGTGATACCCGTTGCACCAGGTCACATAGTAGCGGCCGTCGATCTCCACGACGCGCGGGTCATAGCCATAGACCCATTCCGCGACCTCGGGGATGTCGCAGGAAAACTTGATGGTCTCCGGCTTGATTTCCCACTGGATGCCGTCCTTGGAGAACCCCGCGTGCAGGGTCATCCTGCGGTTCTTGTCATCGCAGCGGAACACGCCGGCGAACCCGCCCTTGAACGGGACTACCGCGCTGTTGAAAATGCTGTTGCTGTCCGGGAGTAAGTCTCTCGGGATCACGGGGTTCTTGCTATAACGCCACAGGACGTCCTGGCATCCTGCCGGTCTTTCTTCCCAGGGCATGCCCGGGAGGGGATTTCCAATAATCTTCATAGTTTATTCTTGACTGAATGAATAGGGTTTGTCTTCTTTTTCCGTGCCGCGGTCCATGGCGGGTTTCGTGTCCATCCCGAACTGCAGCCTGGCGCCCTGCACCAGGTCGCCGTATTCCACGTAGTTGTGCGTCCAGTTTTTGCCGTTGAGCTTCAGGGACTGCACATAGAAAGCCTCGGCACTGTTGTCCGGAGCGTTGATTTCGAAGCGCTTGCCGTCCGGGCGCGCCACGACCGCTTTCCTAAATAACGGCGTTCCCAGTGCATATTGCGTACTGGCGGGGCATACCGGATAGAAGCCCAGGGCGGAGAAGACGTACCAGGCCGATGTCTGGCCATTGTCCTCGTCGCCGCAGTAGCCGTCGGGCGTGGCGCGGTACAGGCGGTCCATCGTCTCGCGGATATGCTGCTGGCCCTTCCAGGGCTGCCCGGCCCAGTCATAGAGGTACAGCATATGCTGGGCAGGCTGGTTTCCGTGGGCGTAATTGCCCATGTCGGCCACCTGCATCTCGGCGATTTCGTGGATGCGGAAGCCGTAGTAACTGTCGTCATAGACGGGCGGGACCACGAAGACGGAATCCAGCATCTGCACGAAAGAGGACTCGCCGCCCATGGCGTCCACCAGGCCCTGGACATCGTGGAAGACGGACCAGGTGTAGTGCCAGGCGTTTCCTTCCGTGAAGGCGCCGCCCCACTGGTAAGGGCTGAACGGGGTTTGGAAGGATCCGTCGGCATTGCGGCCGCGCATCAGGTGCGTTTCAGGGTCGAAGACATTCTTCCAGTTATCCGCACGGGCCGCCCATTTTTCCTGTTCTTCCTGCGGCCTTCCAAGAACCTTCGCTAACTGGAGGATGCACCAATCGTCATAGGCATACTCCAAGGTACGTGCGGCACTTTCGTTGATACCGACATCGCAGGGAACATAGCCCAGCGAATTGTAGTACTCGTGCCCTAGCCGGCCGGTGGAACTGACCGTCGGATGTACGTGTTCCGTACCATACTGGATGCAGTCGTAAAGGACTTGTAAATCAGTAGTATTCACGCCCTTTACGACCGCATCGGCCACGACCGAGGCGGAGTTGTTGCCCACCATGCAGCCGCGGTGGCCCGGGGAGGCCCATTCCGGCAGGAACTCGTTCTCGCGGGCGACGCACGCATAGCCGGCCTGGATTTCCGCGTTGACATCGGGATATACGAGGTTCAGCAGCGGGAACAGGGCACGGAAGGTGTCCCAGAAGCCGCTGTCGGTGTACAGGTAGCCTTTCTCGACCTTTCCGTTGTAGGGGCTGTAGTGGACCGGCTGCCCGTCGGCGTCAATCTCATATAACTTCCTCGGAAACAAGACGGCACGGTACAGGCAGGAGTAGAAGGTGCGGTACTGGTCTTCGGTTCCGCCGCCGACGGCGATGCGACTCAGGATTCCGTTCCAGCGGTCCTTGGCGGCGGTACAGACTTCGTCGAAGGTCTTGCCGGCGACCTCGGCCAGGTTGCGCGTGGCCTGTTCGGCGGAGATGAAAGACGAAGCCACGCGGGCGTTGACCTGCTCTCCCCGGACGGTGGCGAATTTCACGACGGCGATGGAGTGTTCCCGCGGCCGGTCCTCGGGATACTCCAGCGCATCACCGTTGTAGATGTCGAAAGAGGTAATGTCCTTGTCGAAAACGACCGTGAACCAGTTCTTGAAATCTCCGGCTACGCCGCCGTGGTTGTTGGTACAGTAGCCTACGACCGTGCGTTTGTCGTTCAGGACTTTCACGTAGGAACCGCCTGCGTACGCGTCGATGACCACGCCGGAAGTCTCGCTGTCCGGGAAGGTGAACCGCATCACGGCGGCCCGTTCGGTCGGGGCGATTTCGGTGCGGATGTCGTGGTCGGCCAGGTAAACGCTGTAGTAATAAGGCTTTGCGACTTCGCTCAGGTGGGAGAAAACACTGGCCCTTTCATTCTCCCCGGGCTTGGAGGCATCCCGGACCGGCATCAGGGAGAAAGCGCCGTAGTCGTTGATCCACGGGGAGGGCTGGTGCGTCTGCTTGAAGCCGCGGATGTGATGTGCATCGTAGGTGTAGGCCCATCCGTCCCCGTTCCTGCCCGTCTGCGGGGTCCAGAAATTCATGCCCCAGGGCAAGGCGATGGCCGGATAGGTGTTGCCTGCGGACAGGGTAAAGTCCGACTGGGTGCCCACGAGGGTGGACACATAGTCCACGGGTTCGGTGACAAGGGTTTCGCGGACCGGAGCCGTGCAGGCGACGGCGAGGAAAACCAGGAGGAGCAGGGTCTTTTTCATCGGGGAAGGCTGTTGAGCAGTTCGACTTTTCCGTCGTTCACAAGCTTCAGGACGAGCTCGCCGAAGAGGGTGTTCGCCCAGGCGAACCAGGAGCGGGTGAAACGGCCGGCGTCATCCTTGTGGAAGGACTCGTGCATGAAGCCGGTACCGGCGTCGGTGTTCAGGAGCTGGATGAGGCAGGCGCGGATTTCTTCGTCATCCCGGGCCGTGAAGGCCTTCATCAGAATGGACATCGGCCAGATGTTCTCCGTGCCGATATGGGGCCCTCCGATGCCTTCGCCGGCCTGGCCCCGGAAGAAATAAGGGTTATCTTCGCTCCAGACGAACTTCCTGGTATTCAGGTAGATAGGGTCGTTGAACATCTCCGGATCCAGGTAGCCCAGGGAGAGGAGGGAAGGCACGTTGGCATCGTCCATGAGCTGGCGGGAGCCGAAACCGTCGACCTCGTAGGCGTAGATCTTCCCGTAGACCGGGTGCTCCACGATGGCATGCTGCCGCAGGGCGGCGGACACTTCGTCGGCGAGGGCGAGGCACTCCAGGGCCATCGCATTCTCCCCGTTGACGGTGGAAAGGATTTCGGCCATCTTCTGCAAGGTCGTGACGGCCATGAAGTTGGAGGGGATGAGGAACTCGAAGGTCGTGGCGTCGTCGGAGGGACGGAAGGCCGATGCGATGAGGCCGACGGGCTTCACCGGATTGCCCCGGCCAACCACGCACTTGGTGTCCAGCTGGCGGTCGGTCTTGCGCAGGAAGGTATAGCTGCCATGGCCCTCCTTCCGTTGCTGCTCCTTGAAGGTGGCGAGTATGGTCTTTGCCGTTTTCAGCCACAAGTCGCCGAAAACGGACGTGTCGCCGGTTTTCTTCCAGTAGGCGTAGGCCAGCCTTACCGGATAGCAGTGCGAATCAATCTCCCACTTGCGCTCGAACACGTACGGACTGGTTTTCGGAAGGTCGGAGTCATCGGCAGGTCCGATGGGTTCCACGTTGAAGGCATTGGCATACGGGTCTATGAGGATGCACTTGAACTGGCGGTTGATGACGCCCGCGATCATCTTGCGGAGGGACTCGTCTTCATGGACAAAGGCGAGGTAGGGCCAGACCTGGGCGCCGGAATCACGGAGCCACATGGCCGGGATATCCCCGGTGTAGACATAGGTGTCGGGCTGGCCGTTCTCATCTTCGGAATAATGGACGGTGGTGTCCAGGGTGTTCGGGAAGCATTTCCGGAACATTTCCGCCAGCTTGGGATGGGTGATTTGGGATACGGTGGCCTCGATGGCGGCGTCGACGGCAGGGGAGACGAAGGCGCGCTCCTCCACGGGAGGACGGTCCGTGTACGGTTTCGAGGCGTTCTCCTGGGGCGGGTTGCCGCAGGCGGCCAGCAGAAGGAGGGGGAGGATCCGGATCAGTTTCATGTCGTAACGTGTCATTCCCATTCTACGAGGTTCCGGTCCAGCCGGATGCGTTTCGGCTTTCCGGCCTTGCCGGACAGGGTATAGGCATGCAGCCGGTCCGGTGGGAAATACCGGGAGAGGGCTGCGGAGAGGTTCGAGGCTTTCTCGTGGATGGAATTGTCTTTCGGGTCGATGAGCCGGTCGATGCTGCGCGCCATCTCCTCCCGGTCGCCCCTTCCGGAAACGCCCATGTACAGGTCCATCAGTTCGTTGCGGTAATCGCGCAGGTCCGTGAAACGGATGCCCTCGGGATGGCGGAGAAACAGCAGGAAGACGGTTTTGAGGAGGGGGCGCAGCCGGATTTCCGTATCAAACCTTTCCGGGAGGAGGATGCGGAAATCCCGGGTGATGCGGATCCGCTCGGCCCCGTCCGGCTGGAGCCGCCGGAGCCGCTCCTGCAGCAGTACCATCGCTTCCAGCAGGGCGGCGGCATCCATCTCGTCCACCCGCTCGGCCAGATAGTCCACGGCCGGGTCCTCGAGGACCCCGCCGCCATCCAGCAGGTACTGGAGCGAGAGATATGCCTCTGCACCGATCATCCTAGTGCGAAGATACGCATTTTATCCTGTCTTTGGTGAAAAAAGTCTGCAAGCCTTGCAGGAATTCCGACATTGCAAGGCTTGCAATCTTCTGGCCGTCTCCGTTCTGCTCCCGAACTTTGCAAAAAAGACGGAAATGATACAGTTCAAACCTTATCCCCCGATCGGGAGCAGTTCAGAAACAGCGTGGATGGCGCGCGTCCGGGAAGCGGTGCAGCAAGATATGTTTTGGGCCGTGCAGGAGAAAGTGCACGGAGTCCAGGCCTCTTTCCTATGTGACGACCTGGATGTCCGGATGGCCCGGCGGACGGCCATCCTGGATCTTTTGGACCCCTTTTATGGCTATCAGGAGGTCCTCGACAGGTATAGCGGGCACATCTATCACATTTTCAACCTGGTCCGGCTGGCCTGTCCGTCCATGACTTCCATCGCCGTTTACGGGGAACTCTTCGGCGGGGCCTATCCGCATCCGGACGTTCCGGCGCGCCCTCGGACAAAGCCGGTCCAAAAGGGCATCTGGTACAGCCCTGGGGTGGATTTCTATGCTTTCGACCTGTATGTCTTCACCCGGGAGGGTGGATTCTTCCTTCCCGTGAAGGAGGCGGACTACTTGTTCTCTACCGCCGGGCTCCTGTATGCCCGGACCCTGTTCACCGGTACGCTGGACGACTGTCTGGACTACCCCAGTGTTTTTCCGGCCACCCTCCCTTCCGAGCTCGGCCTCCCGTCCATCAAGGAAAACTATTGCGAAGGCATTGTCCTGAAGCCTCTTGTACCTGTCACCCTTCCTGATGGTACTCGCGTCGCGGTGAAAAAGATAAACCCGGCGTTCTGATGCTTATTGCCACCGGATCGTCCTGGCATTCATCAGGGCGTCGTGGGAGAGCCGGTATTGGGAGACCTTGCGTCCATCGATACGGGCGATGGTTCCCTTGGCGGGACGGGCCTTCGCGGACTTTTCCACCGTGAGGGTCTTGCCACCGGAAAGGTCGATTTCCACCCGGTCGAAGACCGGCAGGGTAAGGGTGTAGGAAGGGTCGCCCGGACAGTCGGGATAGAAGCCCACCATCGAGAAGACGGCCCAGGCCGACATCGTACCGGTGTCGTCGTTGCCGGGGATGCCGTTCGGTGCGTTGTGATAGTGCTTGGCCAGGAGGTCGTGGACCGTGCTCCAGGTACGCCAGGCTTCCCCCTTTACGCGGCTGTAGAGGTACGGGTAAGCAATGTCCGGTTCGTTGGCAGGGTCGTAAAGACCGTCGCCGAATACCCGGTTCAGGCTTTTCACGAAGGCCTTGGAACCGCCTGCGAGGCGGATGAGGCCGTCCACGTCATGCGGCACGTAGAAAGTGTAGTTCCAGGCGCTTCCTTCGTGGAATCCGGGCACGTTCTCGAAGTTCTCGCCCTGGCGCGGGTTGAAGGGCGTCAGGAAGGAACCGTCCTTCTGGAGCGGACGCAGGCAGCCGGATTCCCGGGACCAGTAGTTCTTGTAACCCAGGGAACGCTGCCTGTACTTGGCGGCATCGTCAGGATGCCCCAGGGCCGTGGCTAGGCGAGCCAACGCAGCATCGGCCATATAATACTCCAGGGCATGTGACACGGAGTTGTCGCCGGAGAAATCCTGGGCGAACCACCCAAGGGGAATATATCCGCGTTCGATGTAAGGATCCACGTCGGGCCGCATCCGGTTCTCCGGACCCGGCGTGTCGGCGGATTTGAGAAAAGCCTCGTAGGCGGTTGCGATGTCAAAGTCCGTCAAACCCTTCAGGTAGGTGTCCGCCAGCATCGGGATGGCCGGATCGCCTTCCATCGTAAAGGTCTCACGGCCATAGAGTTCCCATTTGGGCATCCAGCCCCATTCGCGGTACATGCTCACGACGGAGCGGGCCATGTCGATCTGCTTTTCAGGGTAGAGGAGCGTAAGGAGCTGGTGGAGATTCCGGCAGGTGTCCCACAGGGAGAACACGGTATAGCGGTGCTGTCCTTCGGGGACACGGCCTACGCCGCGGGCGCGGAGCTTCAGCTGCGCCTGCCCGTTGCGTCCGGTGGCAATCTTATAACTGTTTACGGCGGCCGGATTGCCGAATTCCATCAGCGGGTACTCGCCGTTCACGTCTTCCAGGATGTTGGGGTGGATGAGCGTATGGTACAGGGCGGTATAGAAAACCGTCTTCTGTTCCTCGGTTCCGCCGGTCACGCGGATCCGGCCGAGATGGTCCTTCCAGCTCTTCTCTGCGGCTGCAGCGACGGCGTCGAAGTTGAAACCGGCCTGCTCTTTTTCCAGGTTCTCCCGTGCGTTGTCGATGCTTACGAACGAAACGCCTACCTGTACCATTATCTGCTCGCCCTCGGCGAGATGCTCGTACCGGAACCAATAGCCAATGTCGTCACCGGACAGTTCCCGGGCATAGGTCTCATAGAGCTTGTAACGTCCTGCATCAGCATCCCAGGCGGCTTCGGCCGTCATCGGACGTTGCTTCTTCCAATAGCCGCTCCGGTCCGGTGCCTTGCTCACGCGCAGGACGAAATACATCGGAAACACGGCTTCCCGGTTGTAGCAGAAGGTCCCCATCAGCTTCGAGCCTTCGATCTCCCGGTCGGAGACCCGGCGGACGGTGGCCCCGGATTCGTTGGTCAGGCCTTCCCCTAGGTTCACGAGAATGTTGCCGGCTCCGGCGGGGAAGGTGTACCGTTCGAGTGAGGTACGGGTCGTGGCAGTCACCTCTGTCAGGATGCCTGTGGCAAGCCGGTTGGAATAGTATCCCGGGTGGGCCTTTTCCTCTTCATACTCAGAACCATACGCGTGATAGTCGACTTCCAGTAGCCCGGCCGTGGGCATGGTCAGGAGTGACCCCAGTTCCGGGCAGCCAACTCCGGACAGGTTCACGTGGGCATAGCCCGTGAAGTAGCTGTTTTCCGCCACATACGGCGTGGACCACCAGCGGCTGTCCTTGTCCCAGGTGTTGAGACTGGAGCCCATCACGTTGAAGGGGCTCACGCTCATCAGCCCGTTCGGCGTCACGGCACCGGGATTGCACGCGCCGAAGTTGGTCGTGCCTATGAATGGGTTCACATATTCGGTCTGGGCGGCGAGCGGCAGGGCCAGGAGCGCTGCGCTCACGAGGGTCAGGATCTTGCGCATGGAATGAATAGCTATGGTGTCTCAAAAATACGAAAAAGCCCTGGAATAACAAAGCAGGAGGCCCTGTAAGGGGTCTCCTGCCTCGAAAAGGGGAATTAGGCGTCCTACTTGATGCAGATGCCTTCCATGCCGGCGTCGCCCAGGGTCTTCCAGGCGGCCGCAGCGGCGTCACCGTTGTCCTTGCGGTTGTCATTGCCATCCCAGCAGTCGGTGAAGTCGAGGCCGAGAGCCTCATTCTTCAGGACCGTATTGGCGATGTACTTGTCCTCCTTGCCGTCGAAGACCCAGTTGGCCTCGAGGCCTTCGGCCTTGTCGGCGGGCACTTCGCACAGGGTAGCGGCGATGTCCTCCACGCCAAGGGCACGGCTCCAGATACGGGCGTAGGCGATGTAGCCGTTGAAGGCCTGGGAGCGCGGCCACATGCTGCCGTCGTCCCAAGTCATGGACAGGTCGAAACGTCCGAGCTTCCAGGAACCGACGCGCGGAGTGGCGGTGTAGGAAGTGACGAGTTCCTCGTCATCATAGATGGAGACGGTGGTACCGTCGCTGACGATGGTGAGGGTCACCCACTCACCGGTCGGCCAGACATACGGCTGTCCGTCCTTGCCGATCTGCTTCTGGCCCACGCCGAGGAAGTCGGCGTTCAGGCACAGCTGGCCGTCGGCATCACCGTCGTTGGAGAAGCGGAGGAGGAGGGCGTTGGACTCATCGTACTGGGCGATTTCGCTGAGACGGTTGCAGTAGAGGGTGTAACCGCCTTCTCCCTTGTCTTGGAACTTGTGGTTGTTCCACTTGTTGGACCAGAACTTCCACTGGAAGGTGATGGCGGAAGGATTCAGTTCCAGGCCATCCTGCCAACGGAAGGTGGAGTTGACCTGGTAGTTGGACATGTCGAAGACCTTGTCCCAACCGGCCGGGGTATACGGCTGGCCGGGCTCTTCCGGCTGTTCCGGCTCTTCGGGCTCGGTGCCCTTCTCGCGGTAGCAGATGCCTTCCATTCCGGCGTCAGCCAGGGTCTTCCAGGCAGCCGCAGCGGCATCGCCGTTGTCCTTGCGGTTGTCGTTGCCATCCCAGCAGTCGGTGAAGTCGAGGCCGAGGCCTTCGTTCTTGGCGACGGTGTTGGCGATGTACTTGTCCTCCTTGCCGTCGAAGACCCAGTTGGCCTCGAGGCCTTCGGCCTTGTCAGCGGGTACTTCGCACAGGGTGGCGGCGATGTCCTCCACGCCGAGGGCGCGGCTCCAGACACGGGCGTAGGCGATGTAGCCGTTGAAGGCCTGGGAACGCGGCCAGTTGCTGCCGTCGTCCCAAGTCATGGACAGGTCGAAACGTCCGAGCTTCCAGGCATTGACGCGCGGAGTGGCGGTGTAGGAAGTGACGAGTTCCTCGTCATCGTAGATGGAGACGGTGGTACCGTCAGAGACGATGGTCAGGACCACCCATTCGCCGGTCGGCCAGACATAGGCCTTGCCGTCCTTGCCAACCTGCTTCTGGCCCACGCCGAGGAAGTCGGCGTTCAGGCACAGCTGGCCGTCGGCATCGCCGTCATTGGAGAAGCGGAGGAGGAGGGCGTTGGACTCATCGTACTGGGCAATCTCGCTGAGACGGTTGCAGTAGAGGGTGTAACCGCCTTCTCCCTTGTCCTGGAACTTGTGGTTGTTCCACTTGTTGGACCAGAACTTCCACTGGAAGGTGATGGCGGAAGGATTGAGTTCCGGACCGTCCTGCCAACGGAAAGTGGAGTTGACCTGGTAGTTGGACATGTCGAAGACCTTGTCCCAACCGGCCGGGGTGTACGGCTCCAGTTCGGGAGCGGGCTCGCCTTCACCGGCCTTCTGGGCGATGGTGATGGTCTGGAGGGCCTCCTCGGTGCCGGCGCGGACGATCTTCACTTCACCGGTACGGATTTCCTCGGTGGGGTTGTCGTCGACCTTGAGGACGATGGTGTAGTTCTGGGCGCGGGTCTCCACGAAGTGGATCCAGTCCACCTGCGGCTTCACCTCGAAAGCGAGGTTGGAGACGGCGTGGGCTTCCACGACGGCGTCCTTCGCCTCGGCGATGTACTCGATGCTCTCGTCCGTGATCTCGAAGGTGTCGGGCTCGGCTTCACCGCCGAAGGTGAGCTTGACGATGGAGGTCAGGCCGACCTGGGAGTCGGCATAGGCCAGGGCGGAACCCTTGACGACGGCGAGCGGGGTGACGGTGATCTTTTCGGCGTCGACCGTAGCGTCATAGTTGGCGTCGGTGAACACGTCCACGACGGTATTCGCGGTCTTGTTCTCCACGGTGTAGGGAATCTCGAACGGATTGGTGCTGGTCACGGCATACTGGGTCTTCGCGATGACGAGCTTGAAGGCCTTCGCGAAGGGAATCTCGATGGTACTGTTGTCGTCCAGGGTGAGGACCACAGCCTTGTCGGTGACCTTGATATCCTTGAAGATGGCATCGCCGAGGCCGCCGCCCATGGCGCCGACATCGGTCTTCTTGCCATCCACGGTGACGAACAGGTGACCGTTCTCCACGGAGAAGGACGGGGTCTGGCCCACAGGGAGATCCTTGCCGTCGACCTGGATGATCTGGCCGTTCAGCGCCCAGCAGAGAACGCCGGCGGCATTGCGGACGACGGAGAGGTTGGTCTCGGCGCCGGCACCGGAAATCTGGAAGGTGACCACCTTGCCGGTGGTGTAGGTGACGGTGATGCCCACCACCTTGCCGTCTTCGACGAGTTCTTCGACCTTCTGGACGAACATCCCGTCAGCCGTCGCGCTCTGGATGGCCAGCATGTTGGCTTCCAGGTTGCCTACCTTGGTCTCGAGCGTGGTGACCCGGTTGCGGAGTTCGGAGTCATCGTACTCGCGGGCGCATCCCACGAGGAGGAGACCCATTGCAAAAGCTGCAAGTAATTTTTTCATTGGATTATTGTTTAGATATTATTGTGCACACTTGTTCTTTTCGTCCTTCACCCAGACGATGGAGGCCCCGGCTTCGGGGGTGGTGACGTAGTTGTTCTCGTCCTTCTGGCGCTCGGAGGTGTCCCAGTCCATGTCGTTGCCGGCCACGGAATCGTGGAACACATGGCCTTCGCCTTCGTTCATCTTCCAGTAGCCCACGAGACCCTCGGACTTGGGATCCACGGAGCACTGGGTGGAGGCGATGTCGCTGGCGCTGCGGGCGATGTTCCAGATACGCATCTCGGCCATACGGCCGGTGTAGCTCTGGGCGGAACCGTAGCCGCCCCAGGACATGCCGATCTCGAAGCGGTTCAGGTGGAATCCCTGGTTGCCGGAGACGGAGTTCTCGGACGGGGTGTCTTTTTCACCGTTGATGTAGACGCTCATGTTGGAGCCGTCCCAGACGATGGAAATCATGTACCACTGGTTCTGTTCGAAGGTACCGGTGGCCGGGTCGCCGGTGGCACCGGTGACGTAACGGCCGCTCGGGGCCACGATGTCCAGGGTCTTCCAGGGCTTTCCGTTCTCGTTGAAACGGAGGAGCACCTGGCCGCCGCCGTCCTCGTTCCAGCAGCAGAACCGGCACAGCTGGTCGTTGCCGCGGGACTTCATGTTGTACGGGTGGGCCTTGATCTCGAGGGTCCAGGTGTTCAGGTCATATCCGCTGCCCAGGCTGTGGGTGGAGTACACGCCGATGCCGGGGATGTCCAGGGAGAAGGTCTCCATGGTCTTGCCGATCTTGATGAACAGGTTCTTCGAGGACTCCAGGATGCCAGCCTTGCCGCCGTTCATGTAGGCGACGGCCAGGGGAATCACGTAGTTCACGCCTTCCTGGATGAAAGCATTGGTACGCAGGGTGACGGAAGTCATCGGAGAAGTGGCGGTTCCCTTCTTGATGGTGACATATTCGTCGTTGATGACGAAGGTGTTGCGGGGAACGGCCGCGTAGTTGGTCTTGTTCAGGTCGTTGTAGCGGACGACGGCGAGGCTGTCGTAGGCGATGTGCACGTCCACGTCCTCCTCGGCGATGCCCGTCAGGGACACGGAGAAATTGTAGCTGATCGGAATCTCGTCCGCCAGGATCTGGTCCTTGGAGACCGGCGAAGCGTCGGTCCCGGTGATGAGGGCGATCTCCTGGTTGTAGTCGAACTTGTCGGCCTTCTGGGTGCACGCGGCCAGGCTCAGGGCTGCGGCGCCGAAAATAAGGATATACTTTTTCATAAGGCTTCTCTCTTACTGGGCGGGGTTCACGATCTGGATGGCGCGGCGCAGGAAGGCGTAGTTCTGGTAGGTGCCGGAATAGCCCTTCTTCTGGAGCGCGTCCACTCCGTTATCATAGTCGTTGTCGATGTAGTAGGCACCGAAACCGCCTTCACCCTGGCCGGCCTCGTTGGCATAGCGGGCATAGCGCTCGAGGGTGTACATCTTCGCGCCGCCTTCCGTGGTCATGCCGGCAGGATAGCCGCCGTTCAGGTAGTTGGGACCGTCGGAGGAGGACTGCTCGTACTGCTCGCAGTAGACCATCTTGGACTCGGGGCACCAGACGGGGCCGCCGACGCCGGAGCCCTGCATGGAGTAGGCCTGCTTCACAAGATAGTTGATGTACGGCTCGATGTCGCCGCTGGGAACACCGCCGAAGTAGTCGACGATGAGGAGTTTGGAGGGGTCGGAACCCTTGGGGCCGAAGTATTCGCCAGCCTTCTGGATGCAGATGGTCATGTCACCGGCATCCCAACCCTCATAGTCGAAGTCCACGCCGTCCAGGCCGTGCGTGTTCACGATGTCCACGACGAGTTTGGCATAGGCCTCGATGGAGGCGCGGTCGCCGCGCTGGACGACCCAGTGCTTGACTTCGCCGCTGGCTTCGTCCAGAAGGTCGAATTCCTGGCCGTAGTGGGAGGCGTCGGCGTGCATCACGAAACGGGTACCCTTCACTTTCTGGCAGTACTCAAGGTCCGCATAGGCGTTCGGGGAATAATCATAGGTGTGCATCGGGGCGCGCTCGATCTCGCCGGTTTCGGGGTTCTTCACGTTGCCGTAGAAGCAGGCGTCGGTGTACTCCTCCTTCATGGGCGTGCCCATCCAGAGGTTCACGATGTCCAGCGAATCCGGCAGGGCCATCAGGCGCGGACGCATGGTCTTGTATTCAATGAAAAGGCTCGTGGCGCCTTCCGGCGGGGCCCAGCGGGCGAAATACACGTAGGAGATGGTGTGCTTGGACTGCTTCCACTCGCGGAGGCCCTGGTAGTAGGGATCCTGCGCGTCCTTGTCGAGGTCGTACGTGTTGAAATGCTGGATTTCGAGCTTCTCCACCTTGGTGTCGCAGCTGGAGGCCAGGAGGGCGGCCGCCAGGGCGATTGGGAATAAGGTCAATATCTTTTTCATCATTCACGCATCATTAATTGTTGAACGGCTTGGCATCCCACCACAGGCGCACGCCTGCGTTGTCCGCACCGCCGAGGGCCGCGACGCCGGAGGCATAGCCTTCGGGGTTGTCGGTCTGCTCGGAAACGGGGTAAGGGACGCGGCGGATACCCTGCTCGGTATTCACGATGCCGTTGGAGAAGTTGTTCGCCGGGGCGATGAGGACCGGATAGTGGAGGCGGCGGTACTCCGCCCAGGCCTCGCAGCTGTTCGGGAAGAGGGCGATCCACTTCTGGGTGGCGATCTTCTCGAGCTTGGTCTCATCGGAATCGGTGTTGTTCCAGGCGATGGTCACCTGGGAAGGAGCGGAAGCATGGGCACGGGCCACGTTGTCGCGGAAGTCGGCCGGCTTGGCGGTCGTGTTCGCGATGTAGGCGGCGGCGCCCTCGGCACCCCATTCCTCGAAGGAGAGCTTGATGCCCTGTTCGTAGAACTCCTGGGCCGTTCCGCCCATGTTCCAGCCCTTCAGGGCACCTTCGGCGCGCAGGAACGCAACCTCGGCGGCATTCAGCCAGCAGATCTTGTAGATGCCGGCGTTCGGGGCGGAAACCTTGGCGGCGGTGTTCTTGTAATTGGTCCATGCGCTCGGGGAAATGCCCGGACGTACGCCATGGAGCTTGCCGTCACCGGCAGGCTTGGCGATGAGGAACATACGAGGATCGTTGTAGCCGTTCAGGTAGCTGTCCAGGGAAGCGCCCATCTGGGTGTCCGCGTCGTTGAACTCCACGTTGATGGTGTAGATCGGATGACGGACGCCGGCTTCGGCGATGACGGCGTTGCCGCTGTTGGCGACGACCACGCCGAACGGGCTGGCGATGGACTTTTCAGCCTCTTCCCGGGCGAGGCCCGGATCGGCGTAGCTCACGCGCATCGCAAGGCGCAGGCGCAGCGAGTTGGCGAACTGGACCCACTTGACCGCATCACCGCCATAGACGAGATCGTAGTCCTCGAGGAGCTTGGCGCCGGAAGCGGCCACCTTTTCGAGCGTCTCGATGGACTCGTCGAGTTCGTCGAAGAACTGGAGGTAGACCTGATCGAGCGGGTCGTAGAGGTTGGAAAGGTCACCGGTGTGGGAGTAGGCGATCGGGCCGTAGTAGTCGGCCACCTGGTGCATCGAGGCCACTTTCAGGACCTTGGCAAGCGCCAGTTCGTTCTCCATCCCGTACTCGAGGGCGGATTGCTCAAAGTTGGTGTAACCGCCCATCGCATACTGGTACTTGACGGTGAACATCCGGCGGTGCCAGCCGTCGTTCACGTCCCAGCCGGCGTTATGACCGTCGCCGAGGGTGGGGGCCATGTAGCCGCACCAGGTCTCGGCGCACAGGTTGTACATGATCTGGTAGTCGGAATCCAGCCAGGTTCCGTACCGGTAGATGATGACGGAACGTTCGAGCTGCTGGAGCATGCCGCCGAGGGCGAGACCGTCCTGGGCCATCTGCTCGTC
>JAEEGI010015213.1_pt1 | contig 16052 bp, 15 predicted proteins | sample 8958751 | NCBI WGS metagenome assembly JAEEGI01 (sample SAMN16246545, study PRJNA631951) | gut metagenome | biome: gut microbiome; feature: rumen; material: KS-attached | host: Bos | place: Iran: Karaj | collected 2018-10
CTTTAAAGGAACATTAAAATCGCAGCGAACCAGTACTCTTCTGCAGTCAGCGATAAAATCATCAACAATTTTCTTATTTAATGCCATAATTATTTCTCATTTTTCTTAGAAAAAGCCCGGCCCATAAAGGACCGGGCCCATAAACGCCTGAAATTATTTAAGAAGGCTTCCGAAGTGCTTGATGGTACGAACCATCTGGCTTGTGTATGAGTTCTCGTTGTCATACCATGAAACAACCTGAACCTGAGTTGTGCCGTTGTCAAGAGGCAGAACCATGGTCTGAGTTGCATCAAAGAGTGAACCGTAAGTCATACCGATGATATCGCTTGATACGATCTCATCTGTGTTGTATCCGAAGCTCTCATTTGAAGCTGCCTTCATAGCATCGTTGATCTGCTCCTTGGTTACAGTACCCTCAACTACAGCTGTAAGGATAGTGGTTGAACCTGTAGGAGTAGGAACACGCTGAGCAGCGCCGATGAGCTTGCCGTTAAGCTCAGGGATAACAAGTCCGATTGCCTTAGCAGCACCTGTTGAGTTAGGAACGATGTTGCAAGCAGCTGCACGTGAACGTCTCTTATCACCCTTTCTCTGAGGGCCGTCAAGAGTCATCTGGTCGCCTGTGTAAGCGTGGATCGTGCACATGATACCTGACTTGATAGGTGCGCAGTCATTAAGAGCCTTAGCCATAGGAGCAAGGCAGTTGGTTGTACATGAAGCAGCTGAGATGATCTTGTCATCTGCTGTAAGTGACTGATGGTTAACATTGTAAACGATTGTAGGAAGGTCATTTCCTGCAGGAGCAGAAATGATAACGTGCTTAGCGCCTGCATCGATATGAGCCTGAGCCTTATCCTTGCTTGTATAGAAACCTGTACACTCAAGAACAACGTCTACTCCAAGCTCTCCCCAAGGAAGGTCTGCTGCCTTAGCTTCAGCGTAGATCGTGATCTTCTTGCCATCTACTGTAATGCTGTTCTCATCAAAGGATACCTTATCTGCAAGTGCATACTTACCCTGTGTTGAGTCATACTTAAGAAGATGAGCGAGCATCTCAGGAGAAGTAAGATCGTTGATTGCTACGATCTCGAAACCCTCTGCTCCGAACATCTGTCTGAAAGCCAGACGACCGATACGACCGAATCCATTAATTGCTACTTTTACTGCCATTTGAGATTCCTCCTAGAAAAATAAAAGATTTACTGTATTTCTTCAGGATCCAAGTTACTGACCCCAAGCGTTTAATATTATACTAGTTGACGTCCTCTAATTCAAGACGGAACATATGAATTTTCTGTTATTTTATAGTCTTTTCGAAGAAATTTGGCCCGTCTGAAGATACTGTAAAATTTATGTCAACCATCTACCATGGTTTTACAGTTTCACCTGCACGGGTATTCTTGCATCATACACTGTATAATACTCGAACCCGGCATCCCTAAGCACCTCTTCGGCGCGGTCAAGTCCACGTCCCACTTCTTCTACCGTGTGCGCATCTGATCCGATGGTAACGAGTTCTCCGCCAAGAGCCTTGTAGGCTCGTAAAATATCAGTGCAGGGATTAAGTTCCTTTAATCCGTATTTCAAGGCGGCGTTATTGACTTCTATCCCCTTTTCAAGCGAAATGATCCTCTTAAGTATCTGGTCAAGGATATCCTTGTATTTGTCATAGGAATAATCCTTATCCAGAGTCCTGCCCTTTCTGACAACATAATCAAGATGTCCCACCACGTCGAAGTTGCTGTAGGACTTTAAATTCTCATAAACTGCCTCAAAATATCTTCTGTAGGCTTCCTCATCGGTTTTGCCTTCAAAATATCTCTCATCATAAATGTCGATACCGTCAACCACATGTATGGAGCCTATGACAAAATCAAAATCATGATCCTTGACAACCTTAACGTTCTTCCGGTTGATCTCAGGCTGGAGTCCAAGCTCCAATCCGAATCTTACGTTGATATCATTGATGTAGTTATTCCTGACACTTAACAGATGATACAGATACGAGTCCACGTTGCATTCGAAAAGCCCTTCAGGTGTTTCTTCCGTAACCGGAAAATCAAGATCCATATGCTCCGTAAATGAGATATCCTTAAGCCCTAGCGATATGGTCTTTTGGATCATCTGCTCCATATCAGCCTCAGAATCTCCCGAAAATGAAGAATGTAAATGAAAATCCGCTTTAATACTCATAAAACCCTCCAATCTGTGATCTTATACGATCACGTCCACAACGATCCTATATTTCATTAATCATGCTATCAGTCTTCAAACGCCCTCGCAGCTGATGTTCCCGGGAAGCAACCTGCCTCTTCTCTGATAAGTTCAGGAACCTCGCTTATCGCTGACTCATCTTCTAATCCCAGAAGATAAGCGGTTACAGGAGAGATCTCTCCATAGACTTCATCCGGAAATGTTGTATATACCCCGTTAATTTTAGCAAAGGTCCTGAGCATTATGTCGTCCTTGCACAACGTTGCCAGAGTGTCATAGGTTTCTTCTGAGTATATTCCCGCGCTGCGATAGAAGTCCTCTGCTCCGAACAGATGCAGCATCTCATGAGCAAAAACCGTAGGCGTTTCATATTCATATGTTTTAGAGTCAATATCCTGAAGATACAAGATGGATCCGTCATTCCAGGTTTTGGATGAATCCTCAATACAATGAAACTCCGAGTAAGAACCGCCCTCATGCGGAATAAGATACAAAAACGCTATTGATGTCGTATTATATTTAAGGCACAGATCCCTGTAAGGAACATCCTCGATCCATTTCCTTGCAAGGTCATTGACATGTGCTTCTTCTTTCTTGTTTACATATGTGGGAAGAGTCTCAAACACTCTGACGTCGTACCGGAGTTCCGGATCTTCAGTCCAGTCATAGATAAACTTACAGTCTGTGTCATACTTATCTGCCATGGTATCTTCTATAAATCCATATCCGATATTGCACAGATTTAAGATAACCTGTCTCTCTTCGTCAGTCCACAGATCCTCTTCTTCATCCACGAATATGCTTACAACCACAGTAGGCTCCCACAGATATGACGCAGATCCGGTATTTCTGCTTTTCCAGTCCTCTTCTGTCTTGTATCCGGGAAGGTACTCTTCTTCTGGCTCTTCCTCTGCATCAGACTCTGCGCTGTCACCGTCTGCAATATCATCTGATGTTTCTTCGTCTTCTTCATAGGGAACACTCTGGGCAAATCCCAGATCTTCTTCAAGTGCTTCTTTGACTTCTTCGTCTGTCACCTCAAGATCCGGATCTATCTCTTCATATCCCTCGGGAATCTCAGGCTCTTTTGCCGCACATCCCGACACTAATATGCATCCGGTCATAAGTGTCGCTATCAATATACTGATCCTGTTCTTTTTCATCATTTTGTCTCCGTATTTATGTATATAATTTTCTACGATAAAAAGGAGTCTGATACAAAGTACCAAACTCCAAAATTATATCATAGATTTATATCCGTTTCAAAATCAACCGGTTTTCGCTTATTCAGGGGTATTTTCCATCCTCATGAAGATCACCGGATCCTTATCACCCTCTTGGATGACTCTTGGCGTAAACCTCTCTTAAATGGTTCTGGTTCATGTTCGCATAAACCTGTGTTGTAGATATATCAGAGTGCCCCAACATCTCCTGTACGCTCTTTAAGTCTGCGCCATTCTCAACCAAGTGAGCCGCAAAACTATGTCTTAACGTATGAGGCGTTATATCTGCTTCTATTCCGGCTTTCCTTGCATAATACTTGATAAGCTTCCAAAATCCCTGTCTGCTCATGGTCTGACCGGAGCAGTTTGCAAATAGAACCTCGGACCCCTTATCCTCGATCATGTTCTCTCTGGTACCGTCAAGATATCTGTTCAAAGCTTCTCTGGCAGGTCTCCCGAAGGGTACGGTACGGGTCTTCCTGGCATCGTGCAGCATCACGGTATTATTGGACATATTCAGATCAGCAACCTTAAGTGTGATAAGCTCCGTGACACGTATCCCGGTAGCATAAAGAAGTTCAAGCATGGCCTTATCGCGGATATCCTTGGGCGTATTACCGCTGGGCTGTGACAGCAGGGCGTCTATCTGTTCCTGCGTCATGATCTCCGGAACCTTCTTTTCTATTTTGGGCGCATGCAGAGATACGGAAATATCCTTGTCGATCTCTCCCTGTCCTTTCAGGAAATGAAATAACGCTTTTATTGATGCGATACTTCTTGATATGGTGGCTGCTTTGAAATTCTGATCTGATAAATAATCGATATAATCCTTTAGATCCTGTTCAGTTATGGAATTGAAATCACTAATACCTCTGGAGTTTTGGAATTTGACAAATTTCATCAGATCCCTTTTATAACTGACTTCGGTGTTAGCTGAAGTATTCTTGGTTTCATGCAGGTATGCTATGAAATTCTGAATGCTTGACTCCATGCTAATTCCTCTTCTCGAAAAACTAACGTCAACTGATTATGTAACTTAATTTATGTTAATCCCGTTGACATCTGAAGAACATTATACGCACGTAAAAATCGAAAATCAATGTCCAATTTTTGCCTTATTTTACGCATAAAATGTGAAAACAAGGCCGATACACAAGATATCGGCCTTAGGTAAAATTATGTCTACTACATATTGACATAACTCTATAATAAATAACAAAGAATTTTATATTATTCTGTCTCCAGGATCTTCTCCGTTACAGCAAGTCTTACGCATAGCGTAAAGATCTCAAGAGCCTGCGCAAGTTCTTCTATAGGAGGGAACGTGGGCGCTATTCTTATATTTGAGTCTTTGGGATCCTTTTTATACGGAAAGGTTGCTCCTGCTCCGGTAAGAGTAACGCCGGCTTCTTTACACAGTCCCACTATCCTCTTTGCGCATCCATCCGGTGCATCAAATGACACAAAATATCCGCCGTTGGGTTTCGTCCATGATCCGATGCCCAAGGGAGCCAGATCTTTCTCTAAAACGTTTAATACCAGTTCAAACTTAGGTCTTATGATCTTGGCATGCTTCTTCATATGTTCATGCATGCCTTCGATATTCTTAAAATATCTCACATGGCGAAGCTGGTTAAGCTTATCATGTCCAATGGTCTGGATCGTAAGGATCTTCTTCACATAAGCCAGATTTTCTTCAGATGCTGCAAGAGCCGCTATACCCGATCCGGGGAATGTGACCTTGGAGGTTGAGCAGAATTTCCATACCATATTAGGATTGCCTGCCTTCTTGCATTCGCTTAATATCTCAAGAAGCACGTCTTCCTTGCCGTTGTAGAGATGATGTATGGTATATGCATTGTCCCAGTAGATCCTGAAATCCTCGGCCGCAGGTTTCAGATTGGCGAATCTTCTGACCACCTCATCAGAATACGTAACTCCTGTTGGATTAGAATACTTGGGCACGCACCAGATTCCTTTTACCGCAGGATCTGTATTAACATATTTTTCCACCAGATCCATATCCGGGCCATTGTCATCCATGGGGATATTGATCATCTCTATGCCGAAAAGCTCTGTTATGGCGAAATGCCTGTCATATCCGGGAACAGGGCAAAGGAACTTAACCTTGTCAAGCTTGTTCCAGGGGGTTGAACCCAAAACTCCGAAATCCATGGATCTGGCTACAGTATCAAACATTATATTCAGACTTGAATTACCGAATACTATGATCTCTTCGGGGCTTACTTCCATCATATCCGCCATAAGCTGTCTGGCTTCATGGATTCCGGTAAGTTCGCCGTAGTTACGGCAGTCTATACCAAGTTCAGAATGGAAATCCACTGTAGGATTTAACGTATTAAAGAAATCTGCTTCCATATCCAGCTGTTCTGCACTGGGAAGACCTCTTGCCATATTCAGCTTTAAGCCTTTTACCTTGGCTTCTTCAAAACCGGCTTTGGCCGCTTCATATTCGGTCCTTAATTCCTCTTTTGTCATTTCAGAATACTTTTTCATGATGATTCTCCTCGTAAAAAATTATCACGGATATACCATTTATTATGATGGACGCTCCTCTCGCGCCGATTGTATACAAATATACAATCTCACTCGCCCTATTCTATACCATATGTCCTGATATGTCAAAGTAAAGCTAAACCCTATCAAACAGCGACCCCTCTCCTCTGATGAAAGCACTTAAAAAAGCTGTACGCCTTTTACAGCGTACAGCTTCTTTCATTACTTACTTAGCATAATCAATAGCTCGACTTTCGCGGATCACATTAACCTTGATCTGACCGGGATATTCAAGTTCTTCTTCAATCTGCTTGGAAATATCTCTTGCCAGAAGTACCATATCTGCATCAGTGATCTGCTCAGGAACAACCATGACACGAATCTCTCTACCTGCCTGAATCGCAAACGACTTATCAACACCCTTAAATCCGCCCGCGATATCTTCAAGCTGCTTAAGCCTTGTTGTGTAGGTCTCAAGCGTCTCACGTCTTGCGCCCGGACGGGCAGCGGATATAGTATCTGCAGCCTGTACTATGCAGGATATGAGTGAAGTGGGCTCGCAATCACCATGATGTGATGCGACTGCGTTGATAACTGTATCTGATTCTTTGTATTTCTTACATAAATCTACACCTAACTGAACATGTGTGCCTTCCATCTCATGATCGACAGCCTTACCGATATCATGAAGAAGGCCTGCTCTCTTGGCCAAGCGTACATCCAAACCGAGTTCAGATGCAAGAAGACCGGATAAATGAGCAACTTCTATGGAATGCTTTAATGCATTCTGACCGTAGCTGGTTCTGTATTTCATCTTACCAAGCAAACGGACAAGTTCGGGATGAAGTCCATGTACGCCGACTTCAAGTACGGCTGCTTCACCCTCTTCTTTGATGATATTCTCAACTTCCTTCTGTGCCTTCTCAACAGTCTCTTCAATCCTTGCCGGATGGATACGACCGTCAACAATAAGCTTCTCAAGTGCGATACGGGCTACTTCCCTGCGTATCGGATCGAAGGCTGAAAGAACAACTGCTTCGGGGGTATCGTCTACTATCAGATCTACGCCCGTCATAGTCTCAAGGGTACGGATGTTACGTCCCTCACGACCTATGATACGTCCCTTCATGTCATCGTTAGGAAGCTGGACAACGGAAATCGTTGATTCTGAAACATGATCCGCAGCGCATCTCTGGATTGCCGTAACCACATAGTCTCTGGCTTTCTTGTCGGCTTCTTCCTTGGCCCTGCTCTCCATTTCCTTGATCATCACAGCTGTCTCGTGTTTTACATCTTCTTCAACGATCTTAAGTAAATATTCTTTGGCTTGTTCAGAGGTGAGTCCGGAGATTCGTTCAAGTTCCTGTAGTCTCTGCTCATTAAGCTTTGATACTTCAGCCCGCTGTTTCTCTATCTCTGCTTCGCGGGTTGCAAGTACTGCTTCTTTCTTCTCGATAGCCTCAGCCTTCTTATCGACAGTCTCTTCTTTCTGCTGTACGCGTCTCTCATAGCGCTGTGCTTCTGCTCTGCGCTCTTTGATCTCCTTATCAAGCTCATTCTTGTTTCGGATGTTTTCCTCTTTTGCTTCCAAAAGTGCTTCGCGTTTTTGTGTTTCTGCAGTCTTAAGAGCTTCATCGATGATCTGGCGTGCTCTGTCTTCGGCATTACCTGTGGTCTTATCATCACTCTTCTTCTTAATGTTCATTGTGATGAAATAGGTAACAGGTACAGCGATTATCAGAGTAACAACTACCGCAATGATAGCTGGCAACATCTACGTGAACCTCCTTATTCGATTTTCATGGTACAACATTACTATATTATCCTTAAAAGGATTAGTTGTCAAACATTATGTAAATTATTTTCGACGCTATTTGGCGGTTGGATCCTATAGTCCATTCAGGCTGTATTAAGCTCTGTCCTGTTCAATAAGGATCTTCAGCGCATCTATCGCTGTTCTGTAGACGATATCCATATCATGAGCCTGGGGGTTGGACAGACCTTTCTTAGCTCTCTCCTGGTTAGCGCATACAAGAAGAACCGCACCGGTCCTGACTCTTAAATAATCGCCTACTACGAATAACGTCGATGATTCCATCTCAGAACAAAGCGCCCCGCAACGCACCCATGCGTCCCATTTATAGAGAAGCTCGGGACCCACCGGCTTGGTCTCCGGTTCATGCTGTCCGAAAAAAGAATCCTTACACTGGCACACTCCTACATGGTATCTGGCTTTCTGATTCTTCGCGCCCTGCACCAAAGCACATGTCACATCAAAATTTGCCACCGCAGGATATTCAATGGGCGCATATTCCTTAGATGTACCTTCAGCTCTTATGGCGCCATTCGCAATAACTATATCTCCGCCGATGACATCATCCTGCATACCTCCCGAGGTACCCATCCTGATAAAAGTATCAGCGCCGCAATGAACCAGTTCCTCTACTCCTATCGCTGTAGACGGTCCGCCTATACCCATGGATGATACGCTGACTTTCTCACCGAGAAGCGTCCCTGTGTATGTATTGTATTCGCGGTTATATGCCACAAAATGAGGATCATCGAATAGCTTTGATATCTCCTCGCATCTGCCGGGATCACCTGTAAGGAGCACGTATCTGCCTACATCTCCGGGGGCTATATGTGTATGATATTCGTATCCGGCACCTTCTGTGTAATCTACCATATGATATCTCCTTTAAATCTGCTGTGGGATCCTTCCTCCCTGCGGTCGTCAGGATGACAATGCGTGGGATGTTGGATCATTCTCCTCCGGTCATCCGGATCCTTCAGATCTTTCCGCCCAGCCAGTTCACATACCACTGTGCGGGCTCTCTTAAGTCTTTTGCTTCATACGGTCCGGTATAGTTGCCACACTCTGGAACGAATGACGCGCTGGTCTCGTCGCGGTTTGAGATATTCCACATCATATAGCTGGTGTTGTTCTCATCAAGCATATCCAGCCATTTCTTTGATTCTTCGGGGTTGTGTCCGCCGTTTCCGTCAGCGCTGCAGGTACCGAATTCAGATACGAATACCGGAAGTTTGGCTGCCATGGCGTCCCTGTATATCTGTCTGAGCTCTTCCATATGGGTATTGGCATAGAAATGAAGGGTGTACATCAGATTATCATCTATATCGATCGGCGATGCAGCTGCTTCATCAAGTCTCTGGCTCCATTTAGGCGTTCCTACCAGAATAACGGAATAAGGGTCATTTGCTCTGATGATAGGTATGATACGGCCGGCATATTTCTTCACATCATCCCATGTACAGTCAACATTGGGTTCATTGCATAGCTCATAGAACACGTTTCCATATGAAGCAAACCGTGAAGAAACCGTCTCAAAGAAATCTGCGGCAAGATCTTCATGCATAAGGGGATTTGAATCTGACAGGATATGCCAGTCTATTATCACATAAAGACCCAGCTCAGTCGCGAATCTGACTCCCCTGTCAACTACTTCCAATAACTTCTTGCGGTTAGCATCATCACCTACGCAGTATCCGTCTTCTTCTGCAGTGTACATGGCAAGACGCAGACAGTCGATATTCCAGTTATCCTTCATATACTCTATAAAATCACGGTTAACATACTCGGGATACCATGAAAGTGCGTGAGTGGAATAGCCTTTTAACTGAACAGCTTCTCCGGTGCGATCCACAAGTTTACCGTTCTTATCCACATGAAGCGCTCCGTACTTATCGTATTTAGTTTTCATTCAAAACCTCCGAATCTCTTATAATATTCTGGTTCCTGCAAACATATCGCAAGAGCAAACGCAGATCTTAAATTCACCTGATCCGTCGTTTGTATGCCGTTAAATGTAAAACACATTAATCATACCATAAACAAATGTCCATAGTATAGATTAATGTGTTTAATTCGTCAGCAAAAAACATTTATCAGGCTTCAACGTCTGAAAGTGATATCACCCTACGGATCACCTCAGATGAATAGCCCTTTCCCAGGAGATATTTATAAGTCTTGTTTATCACATTGATATCAGCTTCTTCGGGATCAAAATGCCTTTTCACAAGAAGCGATCTGATCTGGGTTTCTTCATCAACCTGCTCACTTTGATCCGCAAGCCTCAAAAAAGCCTTATCTATCACATCAGAAGAAATGCCTTTGTTCAACAGATCTGAAGTGATGCGTCTGACACTCTTATCATCAGCGTGGGATGTAATATAGTCATATGCAAACGCTTCATCATCCACGTACCCGAAGGACTTCACATATTCAAGCGCAGACGCCGCAATGTCTTCAGGATATCCTCCTTCTACAAGCTTGCCATACAGGCCTTTCTCGGAGAAGGCGTGTTTCATAAGCAGATTCATGGCACGCAGTCTGGCTCTGCCTGTAAGAACTTCCTCTCTGATCTCACTGATCACTTCTTCGGATATCTCTGCTCCTTCTTCGATCTTATAATGCGATAGTTCTTTGGCATACAGAACAAATAAAAATCCCTCATCTGAGAATACCTTATATCTGTTCCTGCCGATATTCTGAATACCAGTAACGATCATCGCAGATCAGTCCTGTTTCTTACTCTTGGCAGACTCGTCTGCTGCAGGCTGCGAGACGGGAGAATCATTGCTTAAGTTAAACAGATCTCTTAACCTGCTCTCAACCTCATCACATACCGCAGGGTTATCCTTAAGGTACTGCTTGGCATTCTCTCTGCCCTGTCCGATCTTATCTCCGTTATATGCATACCATGCTCCGGACTTGACGATTATGTCATTATCAGCGGCAAGATCAAGGATATCGCCGTACTTGGATATTCCTTCTCCGTACATGATATCGAATTCGGCTTCCTTAAACGGAGGCGCGATCTTATTCTTAACAACCTTGGCCCTTGTACGGTTACCTATGGCTTCGCCACCCTGTTTTAACGTCTCTATACGGCGAACGTCAATCCTGACAGAAGCATAGAACTTAAGCGCACGTCCGCCGGTGGTAGTCTCCGGATTACCGAACATCACTCCCACCTTCTCACGAAGCTGGTTGATGAACACTACCGTACAGTTGGACTTACTGATTACAGCAGTAAGCTTACGAAGTGCCTGGGACATAAGTCTGGCCTGAAGTCCCACATGTGAATCTCCCATATCGCCATCGATCTCTGCTTTGGGAACAAGAGCTGCAACCGAGTCAACCACCACTATGTCCATAGCGCCTGATCTGACCATGGTCTCGGTTATCTCCAAAGCCTGCTCACCATTGTCAGGCTGTGATATGTACAGATTATCGATATCGACACCGATATTCCTTGCATATACCGGATCAAGCGCATGTTCTGCATCAATAAATCCGGCTATGCCTCCTCGCTTCTGAACCTCTGAGATCATGTGAAGCGTAACCGTGGTCTTACCTGATGATTCGGGACCATATATCTCTATGATCCTCCCCTTAGGGATGCCTCCGAGTCCGAGGGCGATATCAAGGCTTAAGGATCCTGTAGGGATGACCTCGATATTCATCTGGGTAGCCGGATCGCCCAGTTTCATCACAGCGCCCTTCCCATACTGCTTCTCAATCTGGGACAGTGCTGCTTCCAATGCTTTGCGTTTCTCTTCTCTTTCCATAAAAACCTCCATCCGACATACCAAACATTTGTTCCTGTATTAATATAAAACAAATGTTCGATTATGTCAACAAAAAATATAAGTTTTTGTATCGGATTTCAAAACACGGACAATTACTGAAAATACTCACAAAACAATCGACGGGCACAAAGTATGCGGGCACATACCCGGACCCGATAGAATATAATACACACGAACACATCTAAAATACCACAAAAGGGAGCCCCAAACAAGCCCCCTTTTTCGTCTATATCATTATGTTCTGCGTATATATCACCATATTCTGCTTTTGCAGGAATGACCATGCTGCCTTCATTTACAGCCCTGATCACCCCAGACATTCCATCAGAAGTCTGAGCGCCGCTGTAACGGTCTGGGTTCTGACAATCTCCCTGTTGCCGGAGAAATGATATTCCTTTACAACTGCCTCTCCCTTTACAACACAGCCTATATATACCAGTCCCACAGGCTTTTCCTCTGTTCCTCCGCCTGGTCCCGCTATACCCGTAACCGATATTGCCACATCACTCTCTGCGGCAGCTGCGGCTCCGAAGGCCATTTCATATGCGCACTCACGGCTCACTGCTCCGTATTTTTTCAGAGTCTTTTTCTTAACTCCCAGAAGCTTATGCTTTGATTCATTAGAATACGTAATGAAACCGGCTTTATATATCTCCGATATTCCCGGAACGGATATAAGCCTTCCCGAAAGCAATCCGCCGGTACAGGATTCCGCGCAGGTGATCGTAAGTTTTTTCTTGAGAAGCTTTTTGACCATAGCCTCTTCAAGACTCACCTCTTCATCGGTGGTAAATACATGGGGCTTAAACCGCTTCTTTATCTCCTTCTCCACCGGCTCGATAAGCTTACGCGCCTCTTTTTTGTCAGAAGCAAATGCGGATATCCTTATATGAACCTCTCCGGTCTTAGCATAGGTCGCAATGGTGGGATTAGTCTGTGTATCGATCAGGTCAGCGATCAGTTCTTCCGCGCTGCTTTCACCTATACCCGTTTCCTTGATCGTAACCGAATATATGACGCCGTCTGAGAGACTCTCGAGAAAAGGACGCACATGATCCTTAAACATCGGCTTCATCTCAACCGGAGGTCCGGGCATGAGAATGATGTGTTTGCCGTCTTTTGACATGATAACGCCGGGAGCCGTTCCATTGGGGTTCGGCAATATCTTTGATTCCTTCGGGAACATTATCTGCTTATAGTTATTCGGCGTGGGGACTTTATTTCTTCTGGCAAAAAAATCTTCCAGCACCTTCTTTGAAGCCTCATCCTCCACAAGCTTAAGTCCGAATAAGTCCGCCGCGGTCTCCTTGGTAAGATCATCTTCCGTGGGGCCTAATCCGCCGCTTACCATAACTATGTCAGATCTCGAGAGCGCCAGTTCAAATGCGGCCTTAAGCCTGTCCGCATTATCTCCTACAACCTGCTGGTTATAGCAGGATATACCGAGCTTTACACACTCCTCTGCGAGGAAAGAAGCGTTGGTGTTTATGATATTTCCCATCAGTATCTCGGTTCCGACAGATAATATCTCACAGATCATGCCTTATCCTTTCTGCCATCTACAGGCGGTGTCGCTATCATCCCTGAGCTTTATATGATCACGCGACAGATCACATATCCTTGCCCATCACATGCCAGTTCTTCTTCAGATAATCGATCAGACTGACTATGGTAAGAACCAGGGCTATATACATTATGATCGTCGTAAGCAGCTGAAGCTGAGGTATATCCATGATCATAAGGATCACCATGATCATCTGGAATGTGGTCTTGAATTTTCCCCAGTAGCTTGCGGCGATGACAACTCCGTTATCGGAAGCCACAAGTCTGAATCCGCTTATGATAAATTCTCTCGCAATGATCACGATAACTATCCATGACGGGATCCTGTCCATGCCCACAAGCGCGATCATCGCAGAACACACTAACAGCTTGTCCGCAAGCGGATCCATGAACTTTCCGAAATTGGTCACAAGATTGTATTTCCTGGCGATCTTGCCGTCAAGCAGATCGGTAAGTGATGCGATGATGAATATCGCAAGGGCGATCCATTTGTCATATGGCGTGATATCAGCCATAAGGAAAACCAGAAAAACAGGGATCAGTATTACTCTTAAGATTGTAAGTTTATTGGGCAGATTCATCGATTATCTCTCCTATCAGATCATAGTCTTTGCTTTCTGTGATGAGCACTCTCACATGAGAACCGCTCATCCTGTCTCTGTCAACGTTCATATATACATATCCGTCTACATCCGGGGCGTCCATATATGTCCGTCCTATATAGACATCGTCAGATGTGAGTCTTCCGTCTATCACCGCATCCATCACGCGTCCCACGTACTTAGATGCGTTATCGATACAGATCTCCTGCTGAAGCTCCATCAGTTCTGCGCGGCGCTGTTCCTTGATCTCATCCGGAATCTGGTCAGTAAAAGAAGCCGCCGGCGTATCCTCTTCCTGTGAATAGGCAAATACCCCGAGTCTGTCAAATTCAATCTCGTTTACAAACCTGTACAGCGTCTCGAAATCCTCCTGAGTCTCTCCGGGAAAGCCGCTTATAAGTGTTGTACGAAGCGCAATGTCGGGTATCTTCTCACGAAGACGGGCGATGATCCTTCTTAAGTCAGCCTGTGTGGTACGCCTTCCCATCCTTTTTAAGACTTCATCAGATGCGTGCTGAATGGGGATATCAAGATAGTGGCAGACCTTCGGATTTTCTGCAATCGCTTCAATAAGATCATCATCTATTTCCTCAGGATAACAGTACATGATCCTGATCCATAGTATCCCTTCTATCTCCGAGAGTTTCTTCAAAAGTTCAGGCAGCGACTTGTGTCCGTATATATCTTTCCCGTACAGCGTCGTCTCCTGCGCAACCAGTATCAGTTCGTTAATACCCTGTTTTGCAAGCTTTGACGCTTCTTTCACCAAATGCTCTATGGGAAGTGACCTGTAAGGTCCGCGCAGATAGGGAATTATGCAGTAGGTGCATCTCTTATCACACCCTTCGGCGATCTTTAGATACGCATAATGAAGATGTGAAGTGCTTATCCTTTTTTCTGACTGATATAAAGGAGAATCTACCGGTGCAAATCTCCTGACGCCCGACTCCCCTGCAAATGCCTTATCAAGAACATCTGCGATATCACCGATAGACATGGTACCGAGCACCGCATCGACTTCGGGGATCTCCTTAAGCACATCAGCCTGATATCTCTGTGCAAGGCATCCGGTCACTATCAGACACTTTATGATACCCTGCGTCTTAAGATCCGCCGCCTCGAGTATGGTATCTACGCTTTCTTCTTTTGCATCACCGATAAAGCAGCAGGTATTGACTATTACCGCGTCAGCTTCTTCCATGGTCTCACAAAAAACATAACCTCTTGCGGACAGTTCTCCGATCATGACCTCGGAATCAACAAGGTTTTTGTCACAGCCCAGTGAAATAAAAAAAACACTTTTCATAGATAACGTATATTCACACAATGCAAAATGCAGTCATCACATCTAAATGTAACCAATGCACATCTGTGTATGAAAAAACCACGAACCTGACATGCATATGCATCCCAGGTTCAGGAATAATATCATATCCTTATGATCAGCTTTCCTGTCAGTCTTCGTCGTTTAAGATCTTGATCTTACCTTCATTCAGCTCTTCGACTGCTACGGATAAAGCTTTCTTTCCCCTTGCATCAACCAGCGGCTCATCACCGTTGTTGATCTGTCTGGCTCTCTTGGCTGTAGCCATTACGATGGAGTAACGGCTGGTAACCACAGGCTCCTCTCCGGGTTCAACTTCACTGTTTACTACTTTCATTAGGTCTGAATAAGACGGGTGTAACATTTTTCTTCCTCCTGTTACTTAAGCTATCTTAATACTTATAAGTCAGACTTGGCACGAAGTCAAGCCCTCAGGTATATATCTTAAGCTAATTCTGAGCTTTGACCATATCTCATATATGGTCATGCGTATATCTTAAGTTCTTCATTTATCTTCTTAAGGAGCCCCGAACTGCACTGGGGATCATGATGTGAAGCTTCGATCAGCATATGAAGATCTTCAACACATTTATCCAGATCGTCATTTACCAGAAGAAAATCATATCTGTCAACAAAAGATGACTCCTCATACGCCCTGCGCATTCTCTTGTTGATGGTGGCCTCATCCTCGGTGCCCCTTGACATAAGCCTGCGCTTAAGCTCCTCTGCACTCGGAGGAGTAACGAACACCATAACTGCATCAGGATACCTGGTCTTGATCTGTATCGCACCCTGCATCTCTCTCTCTAAGATAACGTCCCTGCCCCGGGATAACATTTCTTCTACATATTTGCGAGGAGTGCCGTAATAGTTTCCGACAAAGGTGGCAAATTCAAGCAGCTCGCCGTTACTTATCGCCTCTTCAAATCTTTCTTTGGAAACAAAAAAGTACGAAACGCCCTCTTCTTCCCCTTCTCTGGGCTCTCTGGTGGTCAT
>JAEEGI010015216.1_pt1 | contig 16046 bp, 16 predicted proteins | sample 8958751 | NCBI WGS metagenome assembly JAEEGI01 (sample SAMN16246545, study PRJNA631951) | gut metagenome | biome: gut microbiome; feature: rumen; material: KS-attached | host: Bos | place: Iran: Karaj | collected 2018-10
GAGATGCTGGGTCACATCATCATGGGCTACCTGCTCATCGGTGATGCCAGCAACGAGCCCGACCTGTTCATGGACAGCGCCAAGGTGTATGTCAATATGGGAGAGGCCGAGGTGGCACGCCACGCACGCTTCATCGGCAACTTCAACCCTGAGGACCAGGCTGCATACATACGCCAGTAAGTTTTAAACTACGAATTACGCGAATTGACTCAACAGTTAAAAACTACGGGTTATACCGATTAAACTGAGTTTAAATGCTTATATCTATAAGGAAGCACTGTTTTGCTTTGATGGTCATGTTGATGACCCTGGCTTCGGTCGGCCTTGCTGCATGCGGCGACGACGAGCCTAAGGTCGCTGACATCGTCGGGACTTGGCAATACTATGAACCTGAAATGTACAATGATGCTTCAATGCTGTTGCAATTCACCAAGGAAGGTATATTTCATCAAGTAGTAATCAGTATCAAAGCAAGTGGCAATACTGACTACTTTGCTTTTCATGGAACATATACCGTGAAGGGAAATAAGTTGTCCTTTGTCTACGATGACGGTGAGGGTTTCGATGGAGAGGACGACCCCTTTACTATCGAATATATGGTGCAGGGCGACAGATTGACGCTTCTAGACGATGATAATACCACATTCATCCGTGTCAAGGACAGCGTCATTGAGCCCTATCTGTAAAGGTATATAGCGATACAAGAATATGTGCAATCACAGAAATTCTATGTAATTTTTTATTAACTATTTTTTATTAACAATTATCATTTATGAAAAAGTTTTATTTATTCCTGTCAGTCATGATGCTGACTTTGGTTTCTGTTAGTTTTGTTTCTTGTGGTGATGATAAGGATGAACCCAAGAGCTCTGATCTGGTTGGCACTTGGCAGCTTAAAGCTATCGATGAGGATGGTGGTACCTATGAGACTCTAGTTCAGTTCACCAAGAACGGCCAGTGGAATTCAGTGGAAATTTACAACGACGACTCTGAGATCGACATCGACGTTGAGCGTGGTACATATACCGTTTCGGGTAATAAGATTAACGTGACTTACACCGAAGATGGTCATAGCGTTACCGAAACAATGACCTACGAGGTAAATGGCGACAAATTGATGCTTACCTACTCAGATTTTCCCGTTGCAGTTACTTTTGTTCGCGTAAAGGATAGTGTTATTGAGCAGTATCTCTAAACTATAGTACTTTATTAAAGCGTGTCCCTGCCGATGTCCGTCGGTGGGGACACGTTTTTTTAGATGCAGACAATGGTGGGGTGGGGAAAAAGGTTTATCTTTGCCGCGATGTTATGAATCGGGAGAAAGAGATATATAAGGTGACGCTGGTGGGCAGTGCGGGCAATGTGGCGCTGTTGACCTTCAAGTTCATTGCGGGCATCATGGGACACAGCTCGGCGATGATTGCCGATGCCGTGCACTCACTCTCGGATTTCATCACCGATGTCATCGTGCTGGCCTTTGTCCACGTGAGTGCCAAACCGCAGGATGCTGACCATGACTACGGGCATGGCAAATATGAGACCTTTGCCTCGTTCATCATCGGTCTGGCATTGCTGGCTGCCGCGACGGGCATTATCGTGTCGGGTGTTGCCAAGCTCATCGATTGGGCTGGCGGCAAGGAACTTGCTGCTCCCGGGTGGTTGGCGCTTGCTGCCGCTATCATCTCGATTCTGGTCAAGGAACTGCTATATCAATATACGGTCAGACGTGGCAAGAAGCTGGATTCACAAGCTGTTGTTGCCAATGCTTGGCACCATCGCAGCGACGCCCTGTCGTCCATAGGAACTACGGTAGGCATCGGGGGAGCCATCCTGCTGGGAAACCGCTGGACGGTGCTTGACCCGTTGGCCTCGGTATTTGTTGGTGCGTTGCTGATAAAGGTGTCCCTTGGCTTATTGCGTTCAAGCGTGGGCGAACTCACCGAGTCATCGCTCTCCGGTGATATTGAGAAGGAGATTGAGGACATCATCTGTTCATTCCCCGACGTGAGTGAGCCTCATAACCTGCGTACACGTCGCATCGGCAACCGCTTTGCTATTGAGGCCCACGTGCGTATGGACGGTAACCTGCCGCTCTCAGTTGCCCATGACCGAGCTACAGCCATCGAGCAGCGAATCAGACAACGCTTTGGCGCTCAAACCCACGTTACCATTCACATGGAGCCTGTGAAGTGAGGCTTCCCAAAAAAAGCAGAGGCGCAAAATTTTGCGCCTCTACACGTAGTCAGTATGTCGTCAATACAACTTTAATCGTAATCCATATTGTTGGCCGGTGAAACGTTGCCGTTGATGGTCACTTTATAGCCGATGGACTTGCCACTCTGCTTATCAAGTGTGCTGAGCACCTTGTCCTTGGCAACGCCCTTGGCATCGATAATGGATACCGTGTTAGAGTAGCTGGCCCCATTGGAGGTCATCATTCTGAACATGATGGAAGCCTCAAGGTCATACTTCTCTTTGATCAGCTCTGCGTCCGATTTAGTGCTGAACTTGTACATCACACCAAATTCGGCGGGGAACTTGTCGCTGGTGATGGACTTGGTCCACCAGGGACTGGTGATTGCTTCCATGACGTTGCGTCCGTTCTCGGCCTTGTAGGTGATGAACACGTTGCAAGCATCAAGCAGGTCCTGAGAGAACGTCATGTTGTAGGTAGCGGTAGCCGTGACTTTCTCTTTGGGCTCATCGCTGCCGCACGAGGTGAATGCCAGTGCAGTTGCGATCAAGAGGACTGCCATGTAATAGAATCTTTTCATTTCAAAAAATGTTAAGCGTCCAACTTATTTACTCAGGATGATATCAACCACGCGATTCACGTCGGCGATATTGACCTCACTGTCCTTGTTCACGTCACCCTCAAGGCCTTCGCTGGCAGGAGCAACGCCAAAGATTGATACGCTGATGATTTGGTTCATCGTTGAGCTCAGGTCGATGAAAAGGTCTCCGCTGATAGCCGTGTCAATAAAGCGTGCGGTAGCAACGGTGGGAACCGGGCCGAGCATCGGGCCCATCCAGAAGTCATACTGGGGATCATTACCCTCGGTGATGTTGATGGTACCATTGAAGTTGAGCTTGGTAAATCCATGCTCGTCAACGCCCTCAACACCCTTCACGGTGACGTTGCCCACGGGCATGGCGACACCTTCTGAGATGAGGACAAAATTCTTCAGGTCCAGGTCATAAGCTCCGTTGTTCTCATTGACCTCCACTTGCACTTCTTCCTGCTCGGTAACGGTACTGTTGATGGTGACCTTGACGTGGCAGGTGTAGATAGTGGCATTCAGTGCCATAGCACAGCACGCGGCTGCCATAACTGATAAAAACTTCTTCATTGTGATAAAAAGTATAATTTCAATTATTAATGTTGTTCGATAATGGAATTGAATCAATGACCTGACAACAGCAAGTTGATCAAGGCAGTCACATCACTGATGTTGACCTTGCTGTCACGGTCCACGTCGGCAGCCTGGAGGTTGACACCCTCGGCATTACCGCTCAAGAGGTAGTTGATCAGTGCAGTCACATCGCTGATGTTGGCAGTACCGCTATTGTCCACATCACCGAGAACGAATTCCTGTGCAGGCTTGGTAACGTTGATGATGTAGCAGGCTGCGTTCTGCAGGTCGGCCGAAACAACGCTGATGGCGATACGGTAGCTACCGTCGGCGTTCTGCTCCATCGACTTGGTGAGCACAGCACTCACGCCTTCGATAGTGGCATCAAAGTCATCCAGATTGGGCTCGCCGTTGATCTCCATGCTGTATTCAGTGACAGCGGGATTCCAGCCAGCGATGGTGGTGCCCTGGTAGCGCAGGTCGGTCATGTTGCCCAGATAAACCAGCTCCATGTCATCAACATAGACAGCATCGCCACTGTTGCCCTCGCCGGGGGTGCCATTGGTCGAGAAGGTGACGAAGATGGCATTGGTGCTGGCACCATTGGCTGCATAACTGTCGTAGTCAAAGTCAAATGAGAAATGGGTCCAGTCACACACTGCGATGGGGCCACCCACGATGCTACCCGAGAGGTTGGTATAGGTTTTGTCGACAGGTTCCTGATAGTAGGTGCCGTCAAAGGTCTTTACACTGATGCTGGCCTTGTAATTGGCGTTGGGAGCTCCCTGCTCATACTTCAACCACACATTGAACTTATCAGGCTTGGCATACAACGGCATGTAGAAGTCATTAGTGCCGTTGGCCATATCCATCTCGGCATGGTTCAGAGTGCTACTGGCGGTATATGATCCAGCCATGAGCTTACCGTTGGTCATGGTGCCATTGGCAACGATACCAAAGAAAGAGCCAGCGGTAAGGACTGCACTGTGGCCTGTTGCACCAGGACGAACGTCAGTACTGGAGCCAAGACTGGCAATGTTAGCCGATGTGCTGGCAAAAGTGCCGCCAGCGCTCTTGAAACCGTGCCAGCGGTTGGGCTCGTTGGTATAGCTGCTGTTCCAATCTTCCATGTCGCTGTTGGGCATCTGGAAGTGGTCACCAACGGTGTTGAACCGCATGGTCGTGTTCTGGGCGGGGATAGCAACATCGGCGGTCATCATGCCGTCGATGGTGCGGGCAAATAGGATAGTGCGCATGGTGCCAAAGTTGGTAGCCACTTCGCGCTCTGCGCTATAGACGGTGAACCCTCTGCGATAGGCAGAATGTACGTCTGTCATTGTCATAGTGCCAAAAGTGGGGACTTGCAGCACGAGTGTGTACAAACCATTAGCTTGCTGTGTCACGTTTACTGTGACGTTAGCGTTATTGGTCTGTCCGTTCCTGTTCACAACGATGTTGCCGGTGAATGATTCAGCTTGGAGGGCCAGCACGGCCGTCACAGCCAAACAAATTGTCAAAAATAATTTCTTCATCTTAAATCTTAAAATACTATTATTAAAAGTTTCAGTTATTCTTCAGTTGAGTAAAACTCCTCATCTAATAATCTTAGAGGGGGGATTGTTAGTAATCTCCATATTTGAACTGGATGCCATCTATCTTTGCTTTTTACTTGATGCGGTAAGATACGCCCAGTGAACCGTACATCGGGCGCAACGGCTGTACTGAGTGAAAATCGCTCTTGAACAGGCCGCTGAAGCCATAGGTCAACTCGGCAAACAATCCCCAACGGCGGGTGAATTGCCAGTCAGCACCGACGTCAAGACCCCATTGCATGTGACGCATGTTCTGGTCGAAGTCAAAGTCGCCACGGTCTCCTGGCTCACGTCCCATCTCGATTTTGGCACCCACGGGCGTGCCTTCACGCAGGTAGCCATCGTAGGCCCAGCCCCAGAACTTGCGGCTGAAGAGCCATCCCATGAACAAGCCACCGCGTAGGCTGAACTCGTCGCTGAAGTTGTACTGTGCCTGCAGTGGCAGGGATAGGCGGCGCTGAGTGGTCTTGATGCGAACGTTGCCCATGAAAATGCCGCTGAGTGACTCATCGCCTCTGACGACCTCAATTTCATAGTTCTTGACGCGGCTGTCTACGTCCATACTACCCAATTCCAATCGCAGTCCAGAATGCAAGGACCAACGGCCTTTAAGCGGCAGGGTAGCCTCGGCAGACAGTGAGAAGTTTAAGCCGGGGTTGAAGCTGTTGATGCCGCGTATTTCTTTGCCGATGTGGGTGGGTATAGTGCCGCCCACTGTGTAGCCCAGACGTGCATCATAACTCAGGCTGTCGAGCACCGAGGCGCTGGCACCGAGCGTTGAGGCGGCAATCATCAAAGCGATGAACAATATATGTTTGATATGAATCTTCATGTTTGTCATCATCATTAACTCCTATAACTCTATTCCTCGTGTGTGCAGATGAGGCGCACCTTGTCAACACACAGTCGGCTGCCAATGGCTCCGATAAACTCACCGCCTGCCGAACTCGACGAGAATACGATGGCAAGGCTATAACCACGGTTGGCAAGCAACTGCTCATCAACCTCCTGGCGATATACAAACTTGATATCCCATGGTGTCCATTGGTTCGTGGGGGCGACATAATCCATTTCGGCCACAGCGACAATCAGGTCACTCGAGAGCACATTGTCGCCGTAGAGTACCACCTCGTTGCCTGCTGCATCGTGGTTGCGGTAGAAGACGGCATAGACGTCAGCCGAGTCCACCCTGCCGACGATGGGGTTGCCGTAGAAGTCTTGAACGGTCGCGCCTGGCTCAAAGGTATAGTAGCCCGTGAAGCGGTCAGGACGGCTCGTGAACGGCAGTCCGAAGCGGGTGGCGTGCAGATGGTCGCTCATCGCGATCTTGATGTCAAATGTGCCAAGGAACATGTTGCCGGCGGCCAATCGCTTATTGGCCATCCTGCCGAAGGGCCCCGTGTCACGGGTTGTCAGGCACACTGCAGCACCGTCATATCCATTTTCCAGTGGGGTAGTGGGGTAGTCCATAGGGGCGGCACTACCCATCGAGATGCGGAAGCCGTCGTTGGCTGTCGCCCAGTCATTGCCCAGTGAGCCATCGGGCAGTGTATTGTGCCACATGTAGAAACGACGGTAGGTGGGCTCTAATTCATAATGCTCAAAGTTGTAGAACAGCGTGTCGGCGACAGTAATCATCGTCGGCACCACGCTGACGCGATAATGGCGCTGCCACTTGCCGTCCTGTGAAGTCACCGTATAGCGTACAGGACCGCCAGAGAAGTCATGGATGCTACCGCTCTCAGGACTCACGGTCGCACCTGGCGACAGCGTGAAAACGGGAGCAAGCGCACTCACGTCGGCATCGCCACGCACAGCAAAGGTGATGACACTGTCGGTCGAGAAAACGGTCTGGGTGGAGTCGGTGGCCTGGAAGAAAAACTGTGAGGGATCGTCCACATGCAGTGTTGCCGTCTCGATGTCGGCCTCACAGTATTCAGGCTCTTCACCGAAGCATGATGTAAGCATCAGGCTTGACAAAAGCACCATCGTCAGAACCAAGGGTGAATATCTGTTTGATTTGAGTTTCATTGCTATCTTTTTGATTTCAAACCGACAAAATTAGGAAAATTATTAATATCGGAAGTGGTTTATATCGATATTTTTTGTGCTAAAGATGATTTTTTCGGGATATTATTGTCGGATGAAATAAAATCACTACTTTTGTGGCTTAAACCTTTGTGATCTGATTTGGAGATTGTGTGTCATTATTCAATGTGACCACGCTACATGAAGGAGCACTTGAACTAGTATTCGCAAAAGATGGAACAATTGATAGATAAACTACTGGATTTGAGGCTTTTCAGGGCCTTTAAGGTCAAGACAACACCTCGTTGGATAATCTTGTTGCTCGATATGCTTATCGTCTTGGTATGCTACATCGCGACAGTGATTGCCGACATGTACTCATTGCACACTGTTCTGCCGTCGCAGACGATTCTGATGAATGCCTCTATTGTCCTAATTGTCTATTTCGCAATCACTTATCTTTCCAAGAGTTATACCTGCGTCATCCGCTTGTCGGTCATTGAGGACTTGTACCGCATCTTCATGGTTATTGTCGTTTCTACGTTAGTGCTCATCGGCATTAACGTAGTGAAGGTTGCGGTGACTGGGGCACCATTCATGAAGTTCTGGGATATCCTCATCATCGGTGCACTGTCGTTCTCCATTATGATGATTGAGCGTCTGTGTATCAAATACTTGTATATGCGAATGAACAGCGCTACCACAGGTCGAAAACGTGTCCTTGTATTGGGTACCTCGTTCTCGTCGGTCTTCCTCGCTAACGCCCTCAAGGGCGAGATAGGCGGTAAGTACCTGCCCGTGGGATTGCTTAGCATCAAGGCGGGGCCCGAGAATTCCGAGATTAACGGCTTCAAGGTCTATCGTTTTGACCCGACCAAAATGGGCAATCTGTTCGCTGAGAATAATATTGATGCCTTGATTTTTGACTCAAAGAGCACCAACCTGATGAGCAGCGGCTTTGCCGACTTCTTCATCAAGAATGATATTGCCCTGCTTTCCATGAACAGGGTCGCTGAATTTGAACAGGCAGGCGACAAGGAGTCCAATAATGGTATCTCGACCTATATCAAGGAAGTGCAGATCGAGGATCTGCTCGGCCGTGATCCCATCGTGCTGAATAATCCGTTGGTAAGTGAGCATATCAAGGGCTCTTGTGTACTTATTACTGGCGCGTGTGGCTCTATCGGTAGCGAAATCGTTCGTCAGGTCGCCAATTACGGAGCAAGCAAGATTGTGCTCTATGACCAGGCCGAGACGCCCATGCATGACATCTCTTTGGAGATGAAAAAGAGTCACCCCAACGCCCATATTGAGCTGTTTATGGGTGATGTTCGCAACCGTGCTCGTGTGGAGGAAGCATTTGTCAAGTTCCGTCCTCGATTTGTATTCCATGCTGCTGCCTACAAGCATGTGCCCATGATGGAGATCAACCCCAGTGAGGCTATCCTGGCCAATGTGATGGGCACCCGCAATGTGGCTGACTTGGCATTGAAGTACAATGTCTATAAATTTGTGATGATTTCGACCGACAAGGCTGTCAATCCCACCAATGTCATGGGCTGCACCAAGCGCTTAGCTGAGATCTACTGCCAGTCGCTGTTCTATCAAGCCCGGAAGGAGGGCAAGAAGACCCAGTTCATCACCACCCGCTTCGGTAACGTGTTGGGCAGCAACGGTTCGGTAATTCCGTTGTTCCGTAAACAGATTGCTGCCGGTGGCCCGGTAACCGTCACCCATAAGGAAATCATCCGCTACTTCATGACCATCCCCGAGGCCTGCTCCCTGGTGCTTGAGGCTGGTTGCATGGGCTCGGGTGGCGAGATTTACATCTTTGATATGGGCGAACCGGTCAAAATCTATGACCTGGCACGGCGCATGATCTCGTTGGCAGGACTCAAACCCGATGTTGATATCAAGATTGAGGAAATCGGTCTCAGGCCCGGTGAGAAACTCTACGAGGAACTGCTCAACGACAAGGAGAAGACCACAGCCACCGTCAACAAGAAAATCATGATTGCCAAGGTCAAGACCTACAATTACAAGGACGTGTGTGCCAACATTGAATCCATCATCAATTTTGCAGCCAAAGGTGACATCCACAGCATGATTTATGCCATGAAGGAGTTTGTGCCAGAGTACAAGAGCCAGCACAGCAAGTTTGAAGCCATTGACAAAGAAATTGAGGGTGGCGACAGCACCTCACCCGCACCTGACCGACTGCAGCCCACTGCAGAGTGATTTTTGTACAGAGGGACGGTTCTTTTGTACGAAATAGCATATAGATATGGAAGATTTTGCCGAAAAATTACTTGAAGACCTGCATCGCTACTTGGTAAACCGCGATGCGGTAGATGAGCGTATGCCCGAGTGTCCCGACGTGGAAGGGAAGTGGACTGCTATCGCCGAGGCTTATCTGCCTGACGGAGCTCGTGAGTTTGCCAGCTATCCGGTAGCATCCTTGGGTTGGATGATGTTTGTTGCCATGGCTGTTACCAAGTTTTGGGATGTGGATTGGGAGCGATATGACAAGGTGGATGACCTGTACCTGATGCTCAGGGACAAGCGGGGATATGACAACCTTGACGAATATATCCTCGATGAGGTGCTTGACCTGCATGGCGATGATGCCGAGCAGATGCAGAACCTGGTGGGAGACTGTGCCGAGCGTGTGAAGCGTGCCCTGTTTACACTGGACATTGAACCAGGCACTGTCGAGGCGTTCAAAGCCTATGTTGCCTGCTTGCACACGATGTACCAGATGGGTATGGCTGTCCAACTCAAGTCGATGGGCTACCACATGGTAAAAAGTGAAGATACAACTCTATAGATACTATAGCCACTATAGTTACTATAAATATAGACAATCATGAGAAGTGATCAGGACCCGATGGGCCAAGCCATCGCCGACTACCATGCCACGGGCAAGGCGTCGAGGCTGCGTGTGTTCTCGCCGATGTTTGATGAAGACGAGATACCTGTCTCCACCTTGTTCCGCACTCGTGACGAGATGCCCGGCATCGAGCAGGAGGCGCTTAAGGTGGCCAATGGCCATATTCTTGACGTGGGAGCCGGAGCCGGTTGCCACACGCTGGCATTGCAGGCGATGGAAAAGCGCGTGACAGCCATTGACATCTCACCGTTGGCAGTCGAGACGATGCGCCAGCGCGGCGTCAAGGATGTGCATGAGCAGGACTTCTTCTCGCTTGACGGTCAGTTTGACACCATCCTCATGTTGATGAATGGCATCGGCATCGTGGGCACCGTATCACGTCTGCCGGCCTTCTTCATGCAGGTGGACCATCTCTTGGCTCCTGGCGGACAGCTGCTGTGTGATTCTAGTGACTTGTGCTACCTCTATGAGGATGAGGACGGCATCATCGACTTGACCGGTGTAGAGGGGTATTATGGCGAATTGACTTACCGGATGCAATACAAAGCTGTCAAGGGCGAACCGTTCCCGTGGCTCTTCATCGACCCTGAGACACTGCGTGAACAGGCGGCTGCCCATGGCTTCTATTGCGACATCCTCGTCCGTGGCGAGCACTACGACTACCTTGCCCGCCTCACACGACGCACCTGAAATCAGACAATAGGGACAACATCAAAGACAAGCCACCCGTTGGCGAGATCAAGCGAGCTGCTACTCCCACGGCTTGACACGACCTTTCCCTACTGATTTAAAGGGTCATTTTTCAACCTTCGATTTTTTATGTATCTTTGTAGCCATGTTGAAACAATTATTATCCTTACGGTATATCCAGTGGCGCCGCAACTTCAGTTGGAAGAAATTCCTGGTAGTGCTTTATCTAGTTGGCATCATGCTGCTGATGATTGTGCCCACGCTCTATTTAAGTCGCGATTTGTTGGCCGATCAGTTGGACAAGTTGCCGCTTGGCGCTCTGGCTGTTACGCTGATATCGATGCTGGCCCTGCCCGATTTCATGTTGAAGCTGATGTGGAACACAGATGCAGTGGTGATGGATGACTTCCTGCGCACCAAGCCCGTTCCATCCCGTGTGTGGAACCGATTCATAGCCATCGTGCTTGCGGCCGACCCTTGGAACTTGCTGATGCCGATGTTCATCGCTCTGGTGGGCGGATGGCTGCTGCCTGCCGGAATTACTGTTCTGGCCGTTGTTGCCGCATTGGTGCAGACGCTGATGCTGTCGTGGTTGGTGGCTGATATCCACAAGGCTCCTGACATCAATCACTCGTTGCCGTTGTGGATTGGAGCGGTGGTTTATTTCTTGGGCATGACGGGCTTGGGCATCTTCCTGGTTATGCTGGCCAAGATGTTTCATTTGCCCGGTTCGCCGTGGATCGAATTTGCTTTGTTCATCGTGCTGGACATTGTGCTGACGGGGCTGCTCTACCTCTACTTCTGCCGCATGCGCGCCTACGACGAGCATAAGCAGCATGCCAACACCGTTCGCTCGGTGGGCGACGTGACGCTCTTTTCTACCGAATACCTGAGCGTGTGGCGCAGCAAGCGCTTCCGCGTCCCGATGATCATGTTTATTATTGTGTTTCTTCTGCAGATGTTTACGATGCCTACCGATGGTCCATATCGTGTTTCAATCCCTCTGTACTTCCTATTAAGCTTGCCGTCAGTGTTCCTGGGACAATGGGTGTTCGGCATCGAGGGCAACTACTTCCACGGCTTATGGACCAAGCCTTATTCCATCGAGCACATGTTACTGAACAAATACAAGTTCTTCATCCTGCTCACGTTAGGCATGGCGGTATTGCTCATCCCTGTCATTTTCTTCAGGGGGCTGCGGCCCACGATGTTCTTGGCTCTGATCCTGTTCTTGGGTTGCGGCCAGAGTCTGTTGATGATGCCCACGTGCCTGTTCTCCACACGCTTAGACCTGTTCACATCCTCCTTCTTCAACTATCAGGGAGCGAATATGGGCGTGACCATATATTCGTTCATTCTGTTTATCCCGTTGTCTATTTATGTGTTTTGTACCCTCGCGTTGCCACCGCTGTGGGGTGACGCTGTGATGGCTGCCATCGGCCTTGCCGCACTGGCTGTTCACCGTCCCTGCATCCGCAAGTTGGCACAGAAGTGGAAGGACAATCGGTATGAAAATATGGAAAGGTATTTGAAATAATTTAGAGTTTAAATAATTAGAACAGATGGATATCAAGATAACAAACCTCAAGAAAGTGTATGATTGGGTCACGGTGCTAGACATCCCCGAACTGACGCTTGCCTCGGGCGAGCTGATTGGTCTGGTGGGGAATAACGGTGCAGGCAAGACCACGCTGATGCGTCTTATCCTCGATGTAATCGGTGCCAACTCAGGCTATGTGGAGAGCGACGGCCGTCGGGTGGATGAGGACGAATTGTGGAAGACCTATACAGGCTCTTTCATCGACGGCAATTTCCTCATCGACTTCTTCACGCCCGAGGAGTATTTCTCCTTCATCGGTCGCATCTACGGCATTGACAAGGACACGCTGGAGCAGCGCCTGAAACCCTTCGAACCGCTGATGCACGGCGAAATCATGGGCACAAGTAAATTCCTAAAGGACTTCTCACAGGGCAACCGTCAGAAGGTCGGCATCATCGGGGCTATGATGATTCAGCCCAAGGTGCTTATCCTCGATGAGCCCTTCAACTACCTGGATCCGTCGTCGCAGATTATTGTGGCCCGCCTCATCGAACAGATGAACCGCGAGTTGGGCACCACCGTGCTCATCTCCAGCCATAACCTCAGTTTCGTCACCGACATATCCTCCCGCATCCTGCTCTTGGAGAAAGGCGTTGTCGTGAAGGATCTGGACAACCGCGAGGGCATGGCCGAGGGCATACTTAAGGATTACTTCCAGCAACAGAATCCCATCACTCCTCTCGAGGGACAGGAATAGAGTGGGAACAGCCATTTGAGGCGAATGATGGCATACCGCCTAATTAGGCTTTTTAAACATGATGATTAATAAGAAATATGAGCACCTGCGGGGGTGGCTGGAGCGGCTGCCCGAGGACTTTGAGCACCTGGGCGAGGTCATCTATGACAAGCGCAACCAGCTGCGTGTCATCGAGGCTCCCGACGGGACGCTGGTCAACGTCAAGCGCTACTGCAAGACGCATATCGTCAACCGCGTGGTGTATTCCCTCGGCATCCGCCAGCCCAAAGGCAAGCGGGCCTTCCTCTACCCTGCCCGACTGCTGGAGCGTGGCATCAGCACACCCGAGCCCATCGCCTATATCGAGGAGCGCACTTGCGGCATGCTGGGAGTGAGCTATTTCGTCAGTGTGCAGTCGCCGCTGGGCCATACGTTATATGAGTTGGGAGACGCCAGTGAGGGCACCTATGAGGAGATGACCGATGCCCTGGGGCGCTTCACGGCCAGGATGCACGACCGCGAGGTGCTGCACCTGGACTATTCACCGGGAAATATCCTGTGGGATAAAGACAACACGGGCTATCACTTCGCTGTGGTCGATATCAACCGCATGCGCTTCGGCAAGGTCAACATGGAGGACGGCTGCGCTGCCCTGCGACGGCTGTGGGGCCCCAAGCGCTTTATCGAACTCATCGCCCGCAGCTACGCACGGGCCCGAGGCTTTGACGAAGACGAAGCCGTGCGCCTGACCATGCAGGCCCGCACCGCCTTCTGGACCCGCTACAGCAAACGGCACCCAATTGATTTTCCTTTGGAACTTTAAGTCGAAAAATGAATCATTTTTCTCCTGCATAATACGGCTAGCGCCGTGGAGAAAGGATAACGGATAATGAATTATCCACGGCAACAACCGACTCATTATCCATTACCCATTAACCTCTCCCCACGGCGTTAGCCGTTTATTAACCACGGCGATAGCCGTTTTAGCCGTTTTAGCCGTTTAATTGAGCGACCTTGCTTGTGCGAAGACCGCTTATGAGTTTCGAAGTCGTGAAGATTTCCCTCTTAACAATTTGTAAATCATCAGGAGTTATGTAGCAGAGGTCAACTGCTATTTGCAACTGGCAATAGACCTCCATTAACGAAGCGTATGCAATTTCAAGAAAATGAATTTGTTCCTTAATTGCCAATCGGCCCGCGCCTTCAGCAATATTAGAAGGAACAGAAACAACTGCTCTACGCAACTGATCGCAAAGAGCATAATTCTCAGATTTGGGAAACTTTTCAAGTAACTGATAGACATTTACTACGAGTTTTCGTGCTTCCTGCCATGCATTCAGTTTCTCAAATTGAAATTGAAACTCTTCCATTGATTATTCGCAAACTCATTAAACATTACCCATTATCCATTCTCCACGGCGCTAGCCGTTATTTGTAGATAACGTAGGCGGACATCGGGGCGAGAGTGGCCTTGAGGACGCCTTTCTTGACCTGCAGGCGCTGCTTGGTCACGGCATCGCGGTACTTGCCGTTGCTCAGGGTGACGGGGATAGCTACCTGTGAGGGCTGCTCGTCGAGGTTGATGACTACGGCAGCCTTGGCGCCGCGCTCGACGATGATCTGCTTGCCGTTCTCGCTATAGACGATGTTCTCGGGCTGATTGACATTGCGGTGACGGAACTCGTTGACGGCCTTCACAACGGGGTGCTTGAACTCGTCGTTACCCACCTTGCCAATCTCATTGTCACCCCAGTAGTTCTCGCGGGTGCTGCCGTGAGGGCGGTTGTAAAACAAGGGTGTGCCATACTTGCGGGCGGTCAGGAAAACCCATCCCAGGCGGATGAGTTCGTCGCTCATGCCAGCCGATGCGTGCTCATTGCAATAGGTATCGTGCGACTCCACCCAAGTCACCAGGTGGGCGGGATCCACCGAGTGGTGCCACGTCAACAGGTTATCGGCGCGGGCATCGTGCTTGTTGAGCACGTTGCGCAGCACCCAGCCATAGTTGCTGGCGGTCAAGTCCATATACTCGGCATAGCCCTGCTCGGGCACATTGCGGTCCTGCAGCACCTCGCCATAGATGAACAGCTGCTCGCGGGGAACGGCCAACCTGAGGCCCTTGACGGCCTTGCGGCCCATCGCCACGTCCCAAAAGTCGTTCTCGGGCGACTTGGGGTCGCGCATCTCGCCGGGCAGGCCGATGTGCTTGGCTGTGTCGTAGCGGAAGCCGCTGGCTCCGCAGGCCAGCACGTCGTTGACAAACTGCATGTAGTAGTACTGGAAGTCGGGGTTCTCGGTATTCACGTCGGGCAGGGTACCCATCTCGCCCGTCGTGCACTGGTAGCGGTCGCTATAGTCCTTGATGGGCCACAGACCGTTGGCATGGAACAGGTTCTCGCGGCCATGAACGGCGCTGTCCAAGCGGGCGTTGATCTGCGTGCGGTCAATCACCGTGTGGTTGGGCAACACATCCACGATGACACGCAGCCCCAGACGCTTGGCCTCGTCACACATCGCCTTGAACTCGTCACGCGTACCCAACTGGTAGTTACCGATGGTCCAGTCGGTCGGCTGGTAGTGGTAATACCACTTGCCGTGACCGAACAGCTGGCGTCCGCCGCCTTCGCCAACGACACACTCGTTGATGGGCGACGTCTGCACTATGGTATAGCCGGCGTCCTTGATCTCGGGCAGATGCTCCTTGATGGTGTTGAACGACCACGACCAGGCGTGCAGGATAATCTCGTTATTACCCTGCGTGGATTGGGATTGGGCCACCGAGGTCATGCCCGGCAGCAAACAGATAACGGCAACAAACACCGTTGTGATAAATCTTCTCATGACAATATATACTGAAATCTTGTTAAACAATGTCGATTAAAAACCATGACACACGACACGTCGGTCATGAATCTTGATTGCAAAGGTAATAAAAAAGTTGAGTAACGGGGCAGAAATACCCAAAGGAGTTGTTTGTCAATAGTTTTTAACTGATTTATTTGGCACGATGGTGGAAATGGCTTATCTTTGCCTACTGCTAAGACAAATACATCGATTTTAAAACCTGTAAGACATTAACAGAATCAAGACAATGAACGAAATTGAAAAACTGCAACCGACGTGCATCTGGCGCAACTTCTATGCGCTGACGCAGATTCCCCGTCCCTCGGGACATGTTGAGAAAATCCAGCAATTCCTGCTCGACTTCGCCAAGAAG
>JAEEGI010015220.1_pt1 | contig 16045 bp, 21 predicted proteins | sample 8958751 | NCBI WGS metagenome assembly JAEEGI01 (sample SAMN16246545, study PRJNA631951) | gut metagenome | biome: gut microbiome; feature: rumen; material: KS-attached | host: Bos | place: Iran: Karaj | collected 2018-10
GCCGGAGGAAGAGGAAATCACTGTCCTGGACAGACCGCGTCCGGAGGGACCGAAAGAAGACTATCTGCCGTTCCGTTATAGCGACAGCAAGGTCCGGCCTCTGGCTCCTTTCGGTCAGGGCTATCATCTGCATCTTTCCGGACTGACCCACGATGAGACCGGCTTCCCGATCAGCAATCAGGATCTGACCGGTTTGCAGATCACGCTGGGCCACCTGATGGCAAAGATTGATGACGAATACGATGAACACATCAAGAAATATGAAAGCTACATGCTGGAAGATGCCGATATCATTGTCGTTTCGGTGGGCATCACTTCGCGCAGCGCCAAGACCGCGGTCCGCAGAGCCCGGGAAATGGGCATCAAGGCGGGGCTGTTCCGGCCGATCACGATGTGGCCGTTCCCGCATCATGATTTCTCTAAAATCAATCTTGTATGCAAAGCCGTCGTCACGGCGGAAATGAATATCGGCCAGCTGAATCAGGTCGTTACCGAAGATATCGACCGCAACCAGAAGCTGGTCATGAAGAATCTGTATGATGGCAACCCGATCCGGGATGTCGATATCCTGAATTCGATTATCGAGGCGAACAAATATGAACGATGAGATCTATATGAAATATCTGGCATTGGATAAGATGCCGACGATGTGGTGCCCGGGCTGCGGCAATGGCATCGTTCTGCAGAGCATCCTGAGAGCTGTCGATGAACTGAACGTAGATCGTGACAAGATCGTCTTTGTTTCCGGGATCGGCTGTTCCTCCAGAGCGGTCAACTATCTGGATTTCGACTGCATGCATACCAATCATGGAAGAGCCATCGCGTTTGCGACAGGCTTGAAGATGGCCAACCCGGATCTGCACGTGATCGTGCTGACCGGTGACGGCGACTGTGCCAGCATCGGCGGGAACCATCTGATCCATGCGTGCCGAAGAAACATCGATCTGACCGTCATCTGCATGAACAATTCCAACTATGGCATGACCGGCGGACAGTATTCACCTACCACGCCGATCGGTTCGATGACCAAGACCTCCGTCTATGGCAGCTATGAACCGCCTTTCGATCTGTGCAAGCTGACGGAAAGCGCCGGAGCGACGTATGTGGCCAGGGCAGCGACGTTCTATCCGTTGCAGATGAAGGAACTGATCAAGAAAGCGCTCCAGCATCACGGCTTGTCTTTCGTGGACTGTGCCAGCGACTGCCCGAGCCTGTTTGGCAGATTGAACCGTCTGGGCGATGCGGGACAGATGATGCTCAGGTGGAAAGACCGGCTGGTAAGCGTGCAGAAAGCTAAGACGTTATCTGCCGAAGAGCTTGATGATAAGGTCGTCTGGGGCGAATTCGTAAATAAGGATGACCGTAAAGAATACTGCGATATCTATGCGGAAAACATTGTGAAAGCGAAGGAGGCGGCGAATGGATAATTTTCAGTTGCGATTTGCCGGAACCGGCGGACAGGGAATGATGCTGATCGGGGATCTGATGGCATATTACTACGGGATCATCGACAACAAGCAGATCGTTCTTCTGAAATCCTACGGTCCTGAAGCCAGAGGAGGCGCCTGCCGCAGCGAACTGATCGTCGATGAAGAGGAATGCTATCCGGCGATCACCTGTCCGGATCTTCTGTTAGCCATGTCGGAACAGTCCTATCATCTCTACACGGAAGATATCGACGAGGATACGATCGTATTGGTCGACAGCGAACTGGTCAGGGATGCGGATGAGTCCCATCCTCATATCTATAAAGTCCCGATGACTGAAATCGCCAAAGAAACAACGGGAAAGGCGATCTGCGCCAATATCGTAGCGCTTGGCGTCATGACGAAACTGCTGAAGATCGATCCGGAAGATATGCTGGGGGTCCTGAAAACGAAACTGCCCGCGAGAATCCTGGACATCAACCTGAAAGCCTTTCAGGCAGGTTACGAGGTGGAATTATGAATATTCATGAATATCAGGCAAAACAGCTGTTTAAAGACTATGATATTCCTGTCCCGGAAGGCTATCCCGCATTTGATCTGGCGGAGGTCGGACGGATCATGGAGGAACGCTTTCCTGAGGGGAAAGTCGTTGTTAAGGCACAGGTACAGACCGGCGGAAGAGGCAAGGCCGGAGGCATTCTTTTGGCGAATACGAAAGAAGAAGCCGTAAATGCAGCAGCCAAACTTTTTGGTAAGACTTTATTTACGAAACAAAGCGGACCGGAAGGCAAGCTTGTCCGTAAGCTGTATATCGAGAAACAGACCCAGCATGAGAAGGAATACTATCTGTCTCTGCTGATCGACAACAGACTGGGAAAGTGTGTCTTCATCGCTTCCAAGGAAGGCGGCATGGAGATCGAAGAAGTCGCTGAAAAGGATCCGGAGGCGATCCTCAGGATGCCTGTAGAACTGGGCGAAGGCATCAATGAAGAAACGGCGCTGGCATTTGCCGAAAAACTGGGCTTCGCAGATGAAACGGCAGAGGATTTTGTCACTTTGCTGAAACGGATGTTCCGGCTGTTTACGGAACGGGATTGCAGTCTGGTGGAGGTCAACCCTCTGTCGGTCTGCGATGGAAAACCGATCTGTCTGGATGCGAAGGTCTCGTTTGATTCGGGAGCCCTGTTCCGTCAGCCTTTGAATGCGGAACTGAGAGATATCCTGGAAGAGAATCCTCTGGAGGCGGAAGCATCCGATGAGGGAATGTCCTATGTCTCCTTGGGAGGCGATATCGGCTGCATCTGCAACGGTGCCGGTCTGGGCATGTCAACGATGGATACGATCAACTACACCGGTTGCAAGCCGGCGAATTTCCTGGATCTGGGAGGTTCGGTCGATGATACAAGAGCTGGCAAGGCGTTCAAGCTTCTCATCCGCGAGAAGGGAATCAAGGGCGTCATCATCAATATCTTCGGCGGTATCGCCAGAACCAATCTGATCGCCAAAGGCATCACGGAAGCGATCATGGAAACAAACTATCAGGGCCCGGTCGTCTGCCGTATCGAAGGCAACGGGGATGCCGAGGCGCATGAATATATTGCCAGCTGCAAAGGAAACATCTATCCCGCTTCTTCCTGTATCGAAGCGTGCATGAAGATGAAAGAACTGCTGAAGGAGGAACGCTGATGTCCATCTTTGTGAATCAGGATACGCGCGTCATCGTGCAAGGCATCACGGGAACGCAAGGAAAGCTGCATACGGAACTGATGCTGAAATACGGCACGAAAATCGTAGCCGGTACCAACCCGAAGAAAGCAGGCAGCACGGTGTTCGATGTTCCGGTCTATGCGGATGTCGAAAGCGCCAGGGAAGCGACCGGAGCGAACGCTTCCATCATTTTCGTTCCGCCTGCAGGGGCAGCCGATTCCATCATCGAAGCCATCGATGCCGGACTGGATCTGGTTGTCTGTATCACCGAAAACATTCCTGCTCTGGATATGGTCAGAGTCCATGACAGACTGCAGAACGCCCATACCCGGCTGATCGGACCGAACTGTCCGGGCATCATTTCTGTCGATGAATGCAAACTGGGGATTATGCCTCAGGACATCCATCTCAAAGGTCATATCGGCATCGTTTCCCGTTCCGGTTCGCTGACTTATGAGACGATCAAACAGCTGTCGAGAAAAGGCATCGGACAGAGCACGACGGTGGGGATCGGCGGAGATCCGATCAAGGGAACGGATTTCCTGGATGTATTGAAAGCGTTCAACGAAGATGAAAAAACCGATGCGATCGTTCTGATCGGCGAGATCGGTTCGCAGGATGAGCAGATCGCCTGTGCCTGGGCAAAAGAAAACATGAAAAAGCCTCTGGTGGGATTCATCGGAGGCGTCAGCGCTCCGCCAGGCAAACGCATGGGCCATGCCGGAGCGGTGGTGAATGGCAAAGGCGGATCGGCTCGGGACAAGATCGATGCCTTGGAGGAATTGGGAGTCAGAGTCGCACCGATTTCCGATCGGATCGGCGATACCCTGATCGAGGTCCTCAAGGAACACGGTTTGCTTGATAAATGCATCGTAAAATAAAAAATGCAAGAAATTGCATTTTTTTGTCAGGAATTTTTTCTTTTCCTGTGAATAATGTATAGAACATATATTCGCAAGGAGAAAAACATGAAAGAAGAAAGATCGCAAAAACAAAAAAGACTGTCACATAACAGTCAGATCCTGAAAGCTTTGCTGACAGCCAGAAACTCGCGCAAGATGACCCAGCAGGAGCTTGCGGTCAGAAGCGGGATCAATCAGGCCAATATCAGCAAGATCGAGAATGGCGTCTATAATCCGTCTCTGGCGATCATCAGCCGTCTGGCAGACGCCATGGATATGGATCTGCATCTGCAGCTTGTTCCAAGAAACGGTCAGTCGTTCTGAAGCAGTTCCAGCAGTTCCTCCGTCGGTACGGCATAGGTCTTGTAACCGGAGATCTTGCGGTTGAATTCGTCGAGCGTCATCGTCACCCGGATACGGATATCGCCATGATTCGTGACATTGCCATCCGAGAAAGTGATGGTGCCGTTCACGTGATCGACTTCATCGATGCACATCACGTGGCCATAAGGGTTGGAGATCCCGCTGAGAGACAGGATACTCATGCTTTCGGGTTCGCTGGACAGCCGGAAATAGTGTTTCAGATTGCCTTCTTCATCATAGTAGGTGTTTGCGGCATAGACCCGATAAGCCACATCCTTGCCATTGCCTGAGGACATGTTGCGGGTGGAATTGAAACCATAGACGTCATAGAACCACATCTGGGCAAACAGCGTGCACTGATAGGAAGTGGTAGAACCATGGATCAGTCCCTGACGGTAGAGACTCTGAGCGTGTCTCCAGACCCGGCTGGTGATTCTCTGGCCCAGTGTGTAGTATCCGCTAAACAGGTAATAGTTGCAGTCGCTCTGATAATCCGGACGGATGGTGGGATCTTCGATGGCGAATTCTTCGTCGGCGAAGATATCCAAAGAGATGCCCTGATAGTTCCGCAGCTGTATTTCCGCTTCCGCGATCTGATCTTCAGGAACGCCTTTCGTGTAAGCGTAGATCATATGCGGCATGACAAAAACCGTGATACATACCAGCAGGAACATAGAACACTTTTGAAGGATATGATCAGGAACACGGGTTCCGATATTTAAACGCAATCGCTGCTTCCACATAAGATTTTCCATAAAGCAACTTTCCCATTATAATACTTTTCCGCCGATTGTCAAAATGGTTTATAATCATGTTATGCTGACTTATCTACTGATTCTGATCAACGTGCTGGTCTTTCTCATGATCCGCGCCAACCGGCTGGATGCCAATAAAATGGCCATGTCCTACTATTCCGTTTCCGTCTGCAGAGAGTATTACCGTCTTCTGACAAGCGCGTTTGCCCATGAGGATCTGTATCATTTTCTTACGAACATGATCTCTCTCTACAATATCGGGACAGTCTGCGAGGATGCATTTGGCAGCTTCAGGATGCTGGCGATCTATTTCATTTCTATGCTGGCAGGCAAATACCTGTCGATCCTGATCCGCCACAGCAATCATGACGACTATACCTTGTCGCTGGGCGCTTCCGGTGCGATCTCCGGCTTGTTCGGGGCTTATCTGATGCTGATCATGTATTATTACGGTCTGGAAAGTCTTTCCTATTTTATAAGACCGATCGTATCGATGATCCTGATTTCCATCCTTCCGGGAGTCGATGGGACTTCGCATATCTGCTGTCTCTCCATCGGCATGCTGACGGCATATCTGATGATCCTTTTGTGATATGCGGATAAGCGATTTCTCGTTTTGAACGAACAAGGCCATTCTGCGGGACGGCTTTTTTCATGACTGCTGTTTTTTATCATAAAAGATGACTTATAATAATATTGAAAGAAGGTAGAAGTTCAATGATCAATATTATCAAAGTAAACAATTACGATGAAGCATCCGATCAGGCTTTTGCGCTGATGAAAGAGTATCTGCAGCCTGGCAAGGTCCTGGGCCTGGCGACCGGCTCCACGCCGCTGGGTCTCTATGCGAGAATGGTCAAGGACCACGAAGAGAATGGCACTTCTTATCTCGATATCAAGAGTTTCAATCTGGATGAATATGTCGGTCTGGAGATCACCCATCCGGAAAGCTATTATGCCTTCATGCATCGCAATCTGTTCGACCATATCGACATCCTGGAAGAGAACGTCCATGTCCCATGCGGGTTAGGGGAAGATCTCGAAGGGAAAGCCAGGGAATATGACGAAATGATCGATCGGAATCCGGTCGATATCCAGATCCTTGGCATCGGTTCCGACGGGCATATCGCTTTCAACGAACCGGGTACGCCATTCGATTCCCTGACGCATATCACCGATCTGGCAGAATCGACGATTCAGGACAACTGCCGTTTCTTTGACAACGATATCACGAAAGTTCCGAAGCAGGCCGTGACACAGGGCATCGGCACGATCATGAAAGCGAAGAATATCATCCTGATCGCTACCGGCGCAAACAAGGCGCAGGCGGTCAGGGATATGATCGAAGGACCGGTCGATGAAGCATGCCCGGCTTCGATTCTGCAGAAACATCCGAGCGTGACCGTCATCGTTGACGAAGCTGCCGCTTCCTTGCTGAAGTAGGGCATATCGCTTGGTAATTACAGGCAATCACGAGATAATAAGACCGGAGGTAATCCTATGAAGATCATTAACACAGAAGAATTCAACGAAGTGACGAAAGAAGGCCTGACACTGGTCGATTTCTTTGCGGACTGGTGCGGTCCATGCAAGATGCTTGGTCCGATCCTGGAAAAGCTGGATGAAGAATATCCCGATGTGACATTCGTCAAAGTCAATGTCGATGACAATATGGAACTGGCTGAAAAATACGGAATCATGTCGATTCCGGCAGTCTATGTCTTTAAGGATGGAGAAGTCCTGAACAAGATGGTCGGCTTCAGTGATGAAGGCGGCGTGAGGACATTCATCGACGAGGCCATCGCGTGATCGTCGCTCAATGATCAGAACCTGAATGCGGAACGGCAGTTTCCGCATTTTTTATAGTTTCATATCAAAAAGTGCCGAAATAACATATAATATATTTATTTGGAGGGCTAGATCGTGGAGAAGTTGATTGAGTTTAGGAATATTGTCAAGAAATTCGATGGCCAGGTGGTTCTGAAAGGAATCAACCTGGATATCTATGAGAATGAATTCGTGACGCTGCTGGGTCCGTCAGGCTGCGGAAAAACGACGCTGCTGAGAATATTGGGCGGTTTCCTGGAACAGGATGAGGGTTCCGTCATTTTCAATGGCGAAGAGATCAGTACCGTTCCTGCCTACAAGCGTCCGATCAATACGGTCTTTCAGAAGTATGCGCTGTTTCCTCATCTGAATGTCTACGAGAATGTGGCATTCGGCCTGAGGATCAAGAAAATGTCCAACGACCTGATCGAACCGAAAGTCAACAGGATGTTGGAACTGGTCGGCCTGGAAGGCTACCAGAAGAGGAAGATCGATCAGCTGTCCGGCGGTCAGCAGCAGCGTGTCGCGATCGCCAGAGCCCTGGTCAATGAACCGGATGTCCTGCTGCTGGATGAACCGTTGAGCGCTTTGGATGCGAAACTGCGCAAAGAGATGCAGCAGGAACTGAAACGTATCCAGGAAGAAGTCGGCATCACCTTCATTTTCGTCACGCACGATCAGGAAGAAGCCCTGACCATGTCGGACAAGATCGTCGTCATGAAAGATGGAAACATCGAGCAGATCGGTACGCCGACGGAAATATATAACGAACCGGTAAACAGATATGTCGCAAACTTCATCGGCCAGTCCAATATCATGGACGGCATCATGAAGAAGGATTATCTGGTCCGTTTCGATGACAAGAATTTTGAATGTGTCGACCACGATTTCAAGCCCAATGAACCTGTCGATGTCGTGATCCGACCGGAAGACATCAGGATCATGAAGAAGAGCAAAGGCAAGATGAACGGTCAGGTGATTTCCGTGCTGTTCAAAGGCGTGCACTACGAGGTCATCGTCGAAACCAAGCGCGGTGTCGCCAAGACGGTCACGCTGCATGTCCTGGGCAACGAAGATGTCTACAACGAGGAAGCGAACGAATATATGTCCGCTGCCGATTTCTCGATGGATATCGAAGACGTCGATTCGATCACGCCGCAGGATCTGATCCTGAGAGCCAATGCCCAGGCGTGGAAAGGCGATGAAAGCGAAGAAGAGATTTCGATCAGTGAAGTCATCTATGATATCAAGGCGGAAGCGGGAAAATACCCGGTCGTCTTCAAGACGGCCAACGGCACTTCGGTCGGAGCCGACGTGAATGTCGTCCAGCCGAAAGTTATCGAGGATGAAAAGGAAAAGATCGGTATCCAGGCGTTCGATGTCTATCGGACGATCGACGAGATCGAGGAATCCATGGCGATTTCCGTCGACCTTAAGAACTGGGCAGACGCCTATGCATGGGACCTGGAAACGGAAAACGAGGTCGAGATCGATGACGTCCGTTTCGATTTCGATCCGATGGAGATTAAAGAAGGTACCTATGAAGTGACCTTCGTCACCGAAGGACGCACCTACAAGATCCATACGACCGAAAAGCAGAACGAAGGGGATATCGTTTCGCTTGATTTCGATCCTGATGACATCCATGTCATGGAAAAGAGCGTAGGCCTATGAAAAGCTTCAGAAGACTGGTAAATCCCTATCTGGTATGGGCAGCCTTAATGATCGTGCTGCCGATGCTGATCATCGTATTCTATGCATTCTCCCAGAAAGGAAATGATGTCATCCCTGTCCGGATGACCCTGGACAATTTCGTTCGTTTCTTTTCTGACCCTATTTTTATCGAAGTCCTGGGGCGCAGCGTGAAGCTTGCGGTCATCACGACCGTCATCTGCATCCTGCTTGGCTATCCGGCGGCATATTTCATCGCTCAGATGGCTCCGGGTTCGCAATCCGTCATGGTCCTGCTGGTGACGCTGCCGCAGCTGATCAATATGCTGGTGAGGACCTATGCCTGGAGAGGCATCCTGCTGGAAACGCCGTTTTCTCCGGAAGTCAAAGTCTATATCGGCATGGTATACAATTTCCTGCCGTACATGATACTGCAGATCTATACTTCTCTTTCCAAGATGGACCCGTCGCTTGTTCCGGCCGCTCATGACCTGGGCTGCGATGACAGGACGGCCTTCCTGAAAGTCACGCTTCCGTTAAGCGTTCCGGGCATCATCTCGGGGATCACTCTGGTATTCTTGCCGGCAGTCTCCAGCTTCTTTATCCCGAAACTGCTTGGCGGCGGTTCCTATGTCCTGGTGGGCAATCTGATCGAGAACTACTTCGTAACGACCGGCGACTGGAATTTCGGTTCGGCGATCTCGCTGATCATGGCGCTGGTGATCCTGGTCTCGATGTATCTTACCAAGAAAGTCGATTATGACAAGGAGGCGATCTGATGAAGAAGCGTCCCGTTTTCCAGAAGATCTATGTCTGGCTGATCATGGCATTCTTCTATCTGCCGATCGTCTATGTCGTTCTGTTTTCTTTCAACGAATCCAAGTCGCTGACCAATTTCACGGGATTCTCGCTGAAATGGTACGAAAAGATGTTTGCGACCAGAGCCATGATGGAATCGATCTATTATTCGGCTCTGATCGCCGTGATCGCCACTGTCGTTTCGACCATCGTCGGGACGATCGTTGCGATCGGCTTAAGCAAGTCCAGCCGTTTCATCAAACAGCTGGTTACCCAGGTCAACAATCTGCCGATGCTGAATCCGGATATCGTCACAGCCATCGGACTGATGCTGCTGTTCTCGACGATGAACGTGCCTACGGGGTTCGGCACCTTGCTGCTGGCTCATATCACGTTCTGCATCCCTTATGTGATATTATCGATCATGCCGAAACTGCGACAGCTGGATGAGAACCTTGCCGAGGCCGCGCTCGACCTTGGCTGTACGCCATTCCAGGCTTTGTACAAGGTCATTATCCCGCAGATCAAAGAAGGCATCGTTTCCGGAGCCCTGGTCGCCTTCACGATGTCATTCGACGATTTCGTGATCTCTTATTTCACGACCGGTCCGGGAATCAACAATATTTCTACTTATGTCTATGCCACGACGAAGCGTATCAATCCAAGCGTCAACGCCCTTTCGACTCTGATCGTTCTGGCGATCACGCTGATCCTGATACTCTCCAACGTGCTGCCGCTCATCAAATCAAGGAGGATGAAAAATGATGAAAAAACTGCTTAGCTTGCTGCTGGTACTGCTGATGGTTACCGCTTGCGGAAAATCAGGCAATCAGGACAATGGCGAACTCTATGTATTCCTTCCGGGCGAATACATTTCCGATGACGTCATCAGTGATTTTGAAAAGGAATACGGCGTCAAGCTGTATATCACGACCTTCGATTCCAACGAATCAATGTATACGAAACTGCTGGGCGGAACGGTCTATGACATCATCATCCCCAGCGACTACATGATCGAGCGACTGATCAGCGAGAAGATGGTACAGCCGCTGGATAAATCGCAGATCCCGAACATGTCGAAGATCTACGATCAGGTCCTGAATATGGATTTCGATCCGAATAACGATTATTCCGTCCCTTATTTCTGGGGCAATGTCGGCATCTGCTACGACAGTACGCTGATCGACCAGAAGGATGTCGAAACGGAAGGCTGGAATGTCTTACGCAACACCAAATACAAGGGCATGATCTACATGTATGATTCCATCCGCGATGCGTTCATGATGGCCGAGAAATCTCTGGGCTATTCGATGAATACGGATAACGAAGAAGAGATCAATGCCGCTTATGAATGGCTTATCGATATCGCTACCAATATGGATCCCGCCTATGTGACCGATGAAGCGATCGATGGACTGGCGAATGGCGAAAAGGCGATGGGCATGATGTATTCCGGCGATGCCGCCTACATCCGTGCCGAAAACGAGAACGTGCTGTTCTGGGCGCCGACGGAGGGAACCAACTACTTCGTCGATGCGATGGTGCTGCATAAAGACGCAAAGAACGTGGAGAATGCCTATAAATTCATGAACTACATTCTCGACTATGATCCGGCATATGAAAATTCCGTCTTTGTCGGCTACAGCTCCGTGAATGCCGAAGTACTGAACGATCTGTCGTCCGAAGGCGGCGAATTCGAAGGCATCGATGCCTACATTCCGCGCAACAAGACGGACAAAGACGAAGTCTTCCACAACAACGAAGATGTCCTGAAGACCATCTCCGAGCTGTGGGTCAAAGTCAAGAACACGCGCTGATGAAACTGGTAGTCCAAAGAGTTTCAGAAGCCCGGTGTACGGTCGAAGGGTCTTTGACCGGAAACGTCGGCCAGGGTTATATGATCCTGGCCGGTTTCGGTCTGGAGGATGATGAAGCGATCGTCAGGAGGATGGCGGAGAAAGTCAGCAAGCTGCGGATCTTCGATGACGAAGAAGGCAAGATCAACCGTTCCATCTATGATGTCAAAGGGAAGATCCTGTCGATCTCGCAGTTCACGCTCTATGCCGATTGCAAGAAGGGCAATCGTCCAAGCTTTACGGACGCCCTGAAAGGCGAAGAAGCGAAACATCTGTATGACTGTTTCAACAAAAACCTGAGAGACCTTGGCCTTGAAGTCGAAGAAGGGATCTTCGGAGCGAACATGCAGATCTCGCTGGTCAACGACGGTCCGGTGACGATCGTTCTGGATAGTGATGAATTATGGTAGAGAATTACGGATTGAATGATATCGTGCAAATGAAGAAGGAACATCCCTGCGAGCAGAGATCGCGGTATTTTAAGATCGTTCGCATGGGTGTCGATATCAAGATCAGATGCGAAGCCTGCGGCAACATCATCATGCTGGAGAGGCCGGTATTTGAACGTAAATGCAAGAAGATCGTAAAAAAGGCGGAATCGACCGATGATCAAGGCGCTGATCTTTGATTTCGATGGTACCTTGTCCGACCGGCAGAGAAATGCATATGGGGTCTTCGATGAATATCTGAGACCCTATTTCAAAGATTTCGATGAGATGGAGTATGAGGCCGTCCTGCAGGATCTTCTGACCTACGACTGCAACGGCACGATTCCGGTCAGAGGAAGACTGATCGCGTTCCGGGAAAAATACGGATATTATCTGCCTGAAACCTTCGAACAGGATTTCACGCGTTTTTATTATGATTACATGTACAGGTATGTCTCTGCGGGAGAGGGAGTCGTTGAAACGCTGGAAGCCTTGAAAAGGCGATACAAGCTGGCGATCCTGTCGAACGGCGATTCCAAGTCCCAGCACGACAAGATTGATATCTTGCCTTTGGAAGGATATTTCGATGAGATCTTCGTTTCCGGAGATTTCGGTGTACATAAACCGGACCCCAGGATCTTCGAAATGCTGGCAGAACAGCTTGGCGTGAAATGCGAAGAATGCATGATGATCGGCGATGTCTTTTCGACCGATATCCTGGGAGCGATCCGGGCGGGAATGATTCCGGTATGGATCGTGACAGATAAAACGCGTCCAGCGAAATACTACAAGGGATACCGTATCTCCAGGATACCGGAGATCTTCGATATATTAACGAAAGAGGAAGAGTATGAATATTCTGGTAACCAATGACGATGGAATCAAAGCTGCCGGTCTGAGGGCGATCGTCAAAGAACTGGCGTCTCTGGGAAATGTCTATGTCGTCGCTCCCAACGGCCAGTGCAGCGCCTATTCTCATAAGATGACCTTGCGAGGATCCTTGCGCTTTGAAGAACAGGAAGTGCCTGGAGCGAAAAAAGCGTACGCCTTATGGGGAACGCCGGTGGATTGCGTCCATGTCGGCTGCAATTTCCTGGTCGGCGAGAAGATCGACCTTGTCGTATCCGGCATCAATAAAGGGCCGAATCTTTCGACCGATATCATCTATTCGGGAACGATCGCGGCAGCCAGGGAAGCGTTTATCCACCATATCCCTTCCGTCGCTCTGAGTCTGAACAGCTTTACGGTCAGAGACTTTTCTTTGGCCGCCAGAATAGGGGCGGATCTCGTCAGACGCTACTATGAACGGGACGACAGACAGAACTATATCCTGAGCGTGAACATCCCTTATGTTCCCGAAGAAGAGATCAAAGGGATCAAGGTCTGCGACAAGACCCTGAACGTCATCTATCAGGATGAGATCTCCCGGTATGAAAAGAAGGGGAAGACCTATGTCCGTCTCAGCACTTCTCCGGAACGTCTGATGGAAGCTTCCGATGACCTGTCGATCGACTACATCGCGATCCGAAACAATTACATCAGCATCTCTGCGTTACAGAACGAACACATCGATCAGACGCATACCGCCAGACTGAAAGAAGGATTCTAAAAAGCCGTTAACGGCTTTTTTCATAATAAAAGACGGATCTTGAATCCGTCTTTTATGATTAAGCTTTTTTGGCGTTGGCCTGATTGGCTACCGCATTGATCTTGGCCGCCAGTTCTTCCTGGTCGCCCAGATAGTAATGATTGACCGGCTGGAATTCGTCATCCAGTTCATAGACCAGCGGAACACCGGTAGGGATATTCAGTCCTACGATCTCGTCATCGGAAATGTTGTCGAGATATTTGACTAAGGAACGCAAGGAATTGCCATGAGCTACGATCAGGACCTGTCTGCCTGATTTCATATCCGGTTTGATGACTTCTTCATAATATGGCACGACTCTGGCGACGCAGTCCTTCAGGCATTCGGTCAATGGAAGGTCTTTCTTGTCGACGTTCTTATAAGCCTCCTGGTTGGCCGGATTGCGCTTGTCGTCTTCTTCCAGTGCAGGCGGCTGTACGTCATAGGAACGGCGCCACAAGGTGACCTGTTCCTGCCCGTATTTCTCTGCCGTTTCCGCTTTATTCAGGCCCTGCAAAGCGCCATAGTGTCTTTCATTCAGACGCCAGTGCTTGATCATTTCGATCCATTCCTGGTCCATCTGTTCAAGAATATTGTATGCCGTATGAATGGCCCTCTTCAGATAAGATGTGTAGCACACATCGAACTTGAATCCGGCTTCCTTCAGCAGCTGTCCGCCTTTCTTCGCTTCTTCGACACCTGTCTCGCTCAATTCGACATCGGTCCAGCCCGTGAACAGATTCAGTTTGTTCCATTCGCTCTCTCCGTGTCTGACCAATACTAACTTATAGCCCATATTTTCCTCCTTATATCACTATAGTTTGATTGAAGATAGTTTCCTTGTATTATGAATCAGCGCCTTTCTGAACGAACGGCCCAGATTGTCATCCCTGTTGTTTTTCAGCGTTTCCTTGATGATCTTGAAAATAATGATCCATGCCATAAAGAATTCCCAGGCATCGGAGCTCTGTCTGATCGTGCCCAGTTTTTCATTGACGGCGGTCATGTTTTCGGAAATATGCCCGATCCCTTCGGATGCCGTACCGATCTCTTTCATCAGTTTCCTGATTGCCGCCAAAAGCCGGACCAGAAAATAGACGATGACGGCAATCAGAAGCAGATATACCGTTAAATATAATGTTTTCAGGATATCCATATCTCTATTTTACTACAGTTGGAATCATTTGTTTGCCAATATATTCCGGTTTCAGGCCTTTTGTGAATTCGCTGATCCTGTTCAGGATCTCTCCGCTGTTGATGGCGAACGTATAGGTCACATTCACATCGTAATCCGTCTGCAGACCGATCGTGTTGTTTCTTAAGAAGTGATCGATCTTGTTAGCGGTCTCATAGTCAAGGACAAGCCTGTATCTGCCGTATTCCACATCTTCCAGCAGCACGGCATCTTCCAGGCAGCGCGAGACGCTGTTTCCATAAGCTCTTATCAAACCGCCTGCGCCAAGCTTGATCCCTCCGAAATAACGCACGACCAGGGCACAGGTCTCGTCCAGATCGTTTCTTACCAGGACGTTCAATATCGGCGAACCTGCCGTACCCGCAGGTTCCCCATCGTCGCTGGAACGCTGCACGTTGTGACAGACCAAAGCGCTGCACACATGGGTCGCATCGTAGTGTTTTTTTCTTATTTCATTGAGGAAATCCCGGTATTCTTCTTCGCTCTTGACATGTTTCATGTAGCAGATGAAACGGGACTTTTCAATGACCAAAGTGTTTGTCAGATCATCTTGCAGATACATACTTCTATTTTAAGATAATTGTGCTAGAATTAGAAATGTTGTGAGGTAAGAATATGAGAGATCTCGAAGAAATCTTAAAAGAACTGAATGCTGCCGAAAAGGAATATGCCGAGAAATGCAAGATCTATGGCATCGAAGAAACGGGCGGCAGAAAAAAGAAAAACGAAGAAGGCGACAAAGACGAGAAATGATCGTCTTTTTCTTTGTTTTGTGTCCTATTATGTATCTCGATTTCATGACAGTAATGTTATAATGATTATGTACTAAGAAGGGAGTTTTATTATGGCTAAAAAGCTAGTTACAGATTTAGAGGTAGGTGGTAAGAAGGTCATCGTCAGAGTTGACTTCAACGTACCGCACAAGGGCGAAGTCATTACCGATGACAACCGTATCGTTGCGGCATTGCCGACGATCCGGTATCTGCTGGAAAACAACGCAAAGGTCATTCTTTTGTCGCATTTAGGCAAGGTCGACTACAAGAAGACGGAAGAAGAGATCGCTGAAGCGAAGAAGAAGAACGATATGTGCATCGTTGCCGCAAAGCTTCAGGAATATCTTCCTGACAACAAGGTCGTTTTCGTCAATGCAACCAGAGGCGAAGCGCTGGAAGAAGCGATCGCTGCGATGAAGGAAGGCGAAGTCGTCCTGATGCAGAATACCCGTTACGAGAAGGGTGAATCCAAGAACGATCCGGATCTGGGCGCTTACTGGGCATCGTTAGGCGATCTGTTCGTCGAAGATGCGTTCGGTTCCGTCCACAGAGCGCATGCTTCCACCGTGGGCATTCCGACCCATTTGCCAAGCGCAGCTGGTTTTTTGGTTGAAAAAGAATTGAAATTCCTGGGCGATGCTGTAGAGAATCCGGTCAGACCGTTCGTCGGCATCCTGGGCGGCGCAAAAGTCGCAGATAAACTGAAAGTCATCGAC
>JAEEGI010015221.1_pt1 | contig 16044 bp, 15 predicted proteins | sample 8958751 | NCBI WGS metagenome assembly JAEEGI01 (sample SAMN16246545, study PRJNA631951) | gut metagenome | biome: gut microbiome; feature: rumen; material: KS-attached | host: Bos | place: Iran: Karaj | collected 2018-10
CTGCACAAGCATCCCGATGTGGCCGATGTGATTCTAAAAAAGATACAAGAAGCTGAAAAAGAGCGTATTGCCATCTCCAATCTGAAAAAGCAGACCAAGGAAATCCAGAAGAAGGTGAGCTTGCACAACAAGAAGCTGCGCGATTGCAAGTACCATTTCAACACCAACGACCAACGCGGGTTGGAGACGATGATTTTCATCACCGAGGGCGACTCGGCATCCGGCTCCATCACGCAGTCGCGCGACGCGAACACGCAGGCGGTTTTCAGCTTGAAGGGCAAGCCGGCGAACATCATCAAGTCGAAGAGCGCCATCTACTCCAACGAGGAGCTGAGTCTGCTGCAGGCCGCCCTCAACATCGAGGACGGCGTCGATGGGCTGCGCTACAACAATATCATCATCGCCACCGATGCCGATGTCGATGGCATGCACATCCGGTTGCTGCTGATGGCCTTCTTCCTGAAATACTTCCCCGACGTGGTCCGCACGGGGCATGTGTATGTCTTGCAAACACCGCTCTTCCGCGTGCGCAACAAGCAGAAGACCGTTTATTGCTACTCCGAAGAGGAGAAGTTGCAGGCCATCAAGTCGTTGGGCAAGAAGCCTGAAATCACGCGATTCAAAGGTCTGGGTGAGATTTCCCCGCCGGAATTCAAAGGTTTCATCGGCAAGAACATCCGCCTGGAGCCGGTGGTCCTCGACGCGAAGAGCAACATCGATGCGGTCATCGAGTACTACATGGGCAAAAACACGCCGCAACGCCAGAACTTCATCATGGAGAATCTGCGGGAAGAGATTGATAATTTCTCGGAGGAGTCGTGATTGGCTGTTGCCATGGGAAAAAACTTTAAGGTTCCTTTTTTGATGATAACATGGATAATTTTGTAAAAAAGAATGAGGAATGGATCAAGGCGCATCTCCCGGAAGAATATGCAAACGATCCGATTAGAGAATTCAACGGCTATTACTTGAACGGTCTGACCGTGATGCATGAAGGGGAGAGAGGTGGGCCGGACATAGAGGTGTTCCGAGCGGAGAACGAGGAGGAACTGCGCTGGTGGGTGCTTAAAAGGATTTGTTACTTCCTCGACGAAAAGACACCGAGAGAAAAAAAGGTGTGGCGGTATTACAGGGATTATGCGAAAGACGGTCAATGGTACTTTGTTGAACACCGCCATTATGACTACAATGCGATAGAAGACTCGAGGCTCCAGGGCTTCGAAGAATATCTCCGCGTCTTGAAGTATGGTTTTCCGCCGGATCGCTGGGAAGAGGAAGTGCAGGCACATGTCAGGCTGATGAACAGGTGGTTTCGGGTACCCCATTGGGATTACGACCGGGAAAAATGCTGTTTCATCGAAATCAGCGATTCGAAAGAGTATGACCGGGACATTGACCCTGTTGAAGAGCCGCGCCCGGGCTCGATCGTAAAGATTGTGGATTAAGGGCTTTGTCAAATTGTCACACCCCCTTTTTTCTCGTAGAGACGTTTCCTGAAACGTCTCCACGGAACAATTCGTGTTTTTGTATTCGTAAATTGCATACTTTTGCACACTGGAAAGGAGATACGAGATATGGACGAGCAAAACAGAATCATGGAGCTGGCTTACGAGGCCGGCGCGATCCTCTTGGAGAACGGGGCGGAGATCTCACGCGTGGATGAGACCATGCGGCGCATCGCCGGCCACTACGGCGTGGACGACGAGAATTTCTTCGTGCTCAGCAACGGCATCATGGCCACGGCGAAAGGGTTCGCCCGCACCAAGTTCATCCCCATCAAAGGAGCGAGTCTCGACAAGGTGGTGGCCGTAAACCAGCTCTCCCGCGAAGTTTCCGAGGGCAAGTGCGACCTCGAGCAGTTGGAGTCTCGGCTGAAGGCCATCCGCGCCATGCGCCCGAAGCCCGCGTGGGAGCAGATCGCGGCCTCCGCGTTCGGCAGCGCGGCCTTCTGCATCATCTTCGGCGGCGGCTTCGCCGACGGCATAGCGGCGTTCGTGGCCGGGTTGGTGCTCTGGGTCTATATGTTGTTCGTCGGCTACCGGCATCTTTCGCGCATCGCGGGCGCCATCACGGGCGGCTTGCTGGCCACCTTGCTCTGCGGGGTGATGTTCCGACTGGGTTTGGGCACGCACCTCAGCAACACGATCATCGGGGCCATCATCCCGCTGATTCCGGGAGTGCCCTTCACCAACGGCATCCGCGACCTGGCGCACGAGGACTACATCGCCGGTGTCACGCGGCTGTTAGACGCGCTGCTCACCTTCTTCTGCATCTCCATGGGGGTGGCCTTGGCGTTCATGTTGGACGCGGCCGTCAGCGGCACGATGCAGCACTTGGAGACGTTGACCGCCGCGCCTGAAACGGCGGGGATGCTCGTGCAGCTGTTAGCCGCATACGTGGGCACGGTAGCCTTTGCCGTGCTCTTCGGTGTGCCACGCAAGTACTACTTAGACAGCGGTTTATGCGGGATGTTGGGGTGGCTGCTCTACCTCATCTTGGTGAACCACACGGGCTTGTCCGTCGCCAACGTGGTTTTCTTCGCCACCGTGTTGGTCACCTTCACGGCCATGGTATTGGCCATCGTACGCAAATGTCCGATCACGGTCTATCTGATCTGCGGCATCTTCCCGTTGGTGCCCGGCGCGGGCATCTTCTGGACCACCTACAACGTTGTCTCCGAGCAACTTGGCGCCGCCCTGCATACGGGCGTCACGGCTCTGAAGGTCACCGTGGCCATCGCCTTCGGCATCATATTGGTGGCAGAGTTGAACGGGAAGAACAGGATTGGGAGGTTGCTCACGCGGGGGCGATGAAACGATGAGGCGATGAGGCGATGAGACGATGAGACGATGAGACGATGAAAGGCGATGAAAGGCGATAAAATGTCCCGGCAGGGACAGAAGCTTGGTAGGGGAATGCAGCCCTGCTGACCAAGAAAGCCCCTTCAGGGGCGAGACACGACAGACATTCCATCACAAGTCAAAATATTTTTTATTTGTTTTGTTATATTAAAAAAATTGTATATTTGCAAGCAATAGGCAATTATTTGTTTGTGGCTATAACGTGTTGAAAACAAAATATTTGAAAGGAAACAAAAAGACAAAGAACATCGAAAAACAAATCAACAAAACAAAAGTTATCATGAACATTCAAAAGATTCAACAGTACAAAGCAGATTTCGACTTAATTGTCAAGACCGTAACGGATGACGACGGGCAAGAAATGGATGTATGGTATGCCCGGGAGTTACAACAAGTGTTAGGGTATTCCCGATGGGAGAATTTTGCCACTGCCATAGGTCGTGCCATGCAGACGTGTAAAACGCTGGGTGTCAACATTGACGATCATTTTCGTGAGGTCACGAAAATGATCACTTTGGCGAAGGGTGCCCTGCTTCACCTCGCCGAAAAGTCTTATTACAATATCCCATGCACGAACTTACTCGGGAAAGAGCTTTTGATTGATTCAGAATGTTATGACAAAGTATTCGGCAAGCTGAGAAGAAATCAAAAAGACGTTATTGCAATATACGCAAGCAATTACCTAGTGGTAAAGACGTGAAATCTTAATTTTTATATCAGGGGATTTTTTGTATTTTTGCACTCTGCAAATTGTTGGCACAAAATGTCGGCGGTTATGGAGTTAAGTGTCACGAATTTAACAAAAAAACAAAAAGAATGAGATAAAAAGGAACAAGGTCAAAACATCCTTGATTAGGCTGAAGGATTAGAATTAGCACTTCAAAACGTATCAGTCGGACAAGGCAACGGATGTTTACGCTTAAAGAAAAGGGCGTGGACAGATAGGTTGTTGTCTGATACGGGCAGTGCTAAGCCTTAATCCACTCAATCCAATCACCACGCCCTCTTTTCAAAAAATGGAAAGGGGGCTTTTATGACAGAAAAGAAATATACATTCATAGATTTATTCGCTGGTGCTGGAGGTCTTTCCGAAGGCTTCATCAGAGCTGGTTTTGAACCTATTGCACATATTGAAATGAAGAAAGAGGCTTGTGACACTTTGCGTACACGAGCTGCTTTTCATTACTTGAAGAACAAAAATCAACTTGATGTTTATAAAGATTATTTGCTCCACAAACAAGAAAAAGAAGATGGTTTAAAGCTTTGGAATCAAGTTCCAAAAGAGGTGATAGATACTGTGATTCAATCGGAAATTGGAGAAAAAACAATAGCTGATATATTTGAAAAACTTGACCGGTTAATTGGAGAAAGAAAACTCGATTTAATCATTGGCGGTCCACCATGTCAAGCCTATTCTGTAGCAGGCCGTGCAAGAAAAGGTGAAGCGATGGAAAACGACCCACGCAATGAATTGTACATGTTTTATGTTCAATTCCTCGACAGATACAAACCTAAAATGTTTGTATTCGAAAATGTGTTAGGGATTAGAACAGCAAAAGGTGGGGAACCATTCAAAGATTTGCAAAAGAGAGTTCGTGAACTTGACAATTGCAATTATGAAATAGAAGCTGTGCCACAGATAGCATCTGATTTTGGTGTTTTACAGCGTAGGCAGAGGATGATTATAATCGGATGGCGCAAAACAGATAATGGGAAGCCGACAAAATATGCTCATTATCCCAAACTTGAAGAGTTCAAAATGGACAATCAATACCAAACCTTACGTGATTTGTTTTCTGATTTACCAACAAGAATTGCTGGTGATGGCAAATTGTGTGAATGTGTAAAATACACTAAACCTATTTCAGATATGACATATTTACAAGAATATGGCTTGCGTAACAATGACTTCGATTTCACAACACAGCACATTTCACGTCCGAATAATCTAAACGATAGAGAAATATATTGTTGGGCAATAAAGAAGTTTCTAAACGAAGGCAAACAATTGTCTTACAGTAAAGATGTGCCACCCGACCATCAAAAGCACAAAAACAAAGAAACATTTGATAACCGTTTTTCTGTTGTTAACCCCTATGGGGTAAGTCATACTGTCGTTGCTCACATAGCTATGGATGGGCATTACTACATATATCCCACTCTAAATCCAACGGTTGACAATGTGCGTTCCATAACTATTCGTGAGGCAGCACGGCTTCAATCGTTTCCTGACGATTACTTTTTTGAAGGTTCTCGCAGTGCTGCTTTTATGCAGATAGGTAATGCCGTTCCCGTAATAATGGCCCAAAAAATAGCAGAAGCAATAAAAAATCAATTAGATATATGATTAATTTTCAATTTTACCCCAAAAACAAGCAAATCACAGATGATTTGAAATCTGTTGTTGATGTATTTAAGTCTAATGCAGCTAATATTGATTCATCTGTACATACCCTAAAAAGCGATAAAGTTTTAGCGTATGTAACAAAAGATCTTAAGAAAATAGGGTTTAGTGTTGAGGCAAGCAAAAAACCATCAGATAAAATCCTTGTTCCTGTTTTATATGGCCTAAACGGGCATTTGGAACAGAGATTTGAAGCTGATGCATACAATGAAGAAAAAGGAATAGTAGTAGAAGTGGAAGCGGGTAGAGCTGTAACAAATTATCAGTTTCTAAAAGACTTGTTCGAAGCGTGTGTAATGAGTGATGTTAGTTACTTGGTGATTGCTGTTAGAAATGAATATAGAAATAGTCGCGATTTTGAAAAAGTTATAACCTTTTTCAATACGTTGTATACTTCAAATAGATTACAACTTCCTTTGAAGGGGGTATTGATCATAGGATATTAAATTAAGGTGTTGTATATGAATTACAACAATATAGAAACCCAAAAAGCAATTCCGGATGCCTCATCAATGATTGAGACGTTTCGTGCTATTGGCTACAATCTTGAAACTGCTGTGGCTGATATTATTGACAACTCTATCTCGGCTGAGGCAAAAAATATCTATATTGAACGTATTTGGCATGGAGGCAAATCAATTATCACCATTAAGGATGATGGACGTGGCATGGATGAAGAAGGTTTGATAAATGCCATGCGGCCCGGTGCACAAAATCCGCTTTCTGAAAGAGCAGAAACCGATTTGGGACGTTTCGGATTGGGGTTAAAGACTGCGTCATTTTCTCAATGCCGCAAACTATCTGTTTTGAGCAAAAAGAAAAACTCTAATTCAGCGTATTGGTCATGGGATTTAGACTATGTTGCATTTTCAAATGAATGGAATCTTATAAAGTGGTTGCCGGAAGGTTATTTGAATGTTTTAGATAATCAAGAATCGGGGACGATCGTCATTTGGACAGACTTAGACAGGGTTATACCACTATCGACACCTGAAACTGATGACAATGCGAAAAGGAAATTTTCTAATTCGTTGGAACGTGTCAGGCAACATATAGCAATGACTTTTCATCGTTTTATAGAAGATAAAACCGTAAAGATTTACTGGTGTGGTAATGTCATAGAGCCTTGGAATCCGTTTTTTCCGTGCCCTGAGGAAAACCACACAGACACACCTGCACCACAAGAAAACATTTCTGGTGGTGGAACAATAAAAGGATTTGTGCTTCCGCATAAAAGCCGTGTTTCTGAACTCGCATATAAAGCCGGAGAGGGTATAAATGGCTACCCTGCTCAACAAGGTTTTTATGTTTATAGAGGTAAACGACTTTTACTGGCAGGCGATTGGTTGGGCATATTTCGAAAAGAGGAACACTACAAACTTGTTCGAATTCAAATAGACTTACCTAACACGCTTGATACAAATTGGCAAATTGATATAAAAAAATCAAAAGCAACACCGCCTGCTGCTTGTCGAGATCAGATAGAACAATATGCAAAAAAAATTCGCAGTGTTGGCGAGGCTGTGTTTCGCCATCGTGGAAAAATTCTGAAACATCGGGCTGGTCAAGATTTTCAGCCTTTGTGGTTGGATAAAACCAAAGGTGGGAGGTGGTCTTTTGTTGTTAACCGAGACCACCTTTTAATAAAGAATATCAAAGAGATGGCTAAAACAGAACCAATCCAAGCAATTGATACTCTTCTCAAGTTTATTGAAGAATCGATTCCGACTAAAGCCATTTATGTAAAAGAAACGCACGAGGAAACGAAAGACGCTGGCAAGCAAGAAATTCAGAAAGAACCATTTTCTGATATTGACATGAATCTTGTTAGACAGATGCTCTTACAGATGTTCAACAACCAAATCAATAGCGGCAAAACGCCAGAGCAAGCGAAAACACTTCTCAAAACAATAGAACCATTCAATAATTACGAAGATTTAATTGAAGAATTATGACATCAGAAATTCTAAATCAGGCAGTTCGTCATTGTAGGCTAATAATCGGAGAAGAATCCACTACAACAGATGCAAAGATAGATCAAGCTATCGAAATGGTCAAAAACTTACTGGGTACTGAAAATATTGATACTACCCGATTAAAGCGAGAATTGCAAACCATATATTCAACACAAGTTGATACATTTCGCATTTTAATTGGCAGAGAACGCAGGGAGCCCTGGCTGAACAATTTCAAAGCAAACGAACTATCAGAATGGAAGTTTTGGAAGCGTTATAAAGAGTATCTCGAAAATAAGGGCTTTGCACCTCGTATTATTGAGAATTTAGACATCCTCACGGATAAAATCCTTGATAATATGTTCAATCCCAAAATCAATGATATTCAACTTAGCAAAAAAGGACTTGTCGTCGGGCAGGTGCAATCTGGAAAGACGGCTAATTATACAGGCTTGATTTGCAAAGCAGCTGATGCAGGTTTTAACTTCATCATCGTACTTGCTGGTATTCACAACAATTTGCGTAGCCAAACACAAGCCCGACTAGATGAGGGCTTCTTGGGATTTGATACTCAATTTGAACGTGTATATGCCAATAATGCACAAAATAAAATCGGTGTTGGTCGTAGTACACTATATCCCAATTTGGTGGCTCATTCTATTACAACAAGCGAGGAAAAGGGCGATTTTACAAAACGAGCAGCAGGTATTGTTAATTTCAACACTGCTGATCCTATTTTATTGGTCATAAAAAAGAATGTTTCGGTTTTACGTCGTCTTTATTCTTGGCTAAGTACACAATCAAACGATAGCAAAATCAACTCAAAATCGGTACTTGTTATTGATGATGAAGCCGACAATGCATCAGTTAACACAAATAGGCCTGAATTGAATCCAACAAGAATTAACGGATTGATACGCGACATAATAAACATTTTCAACCGAAATGTTTACGTCGGTTATACGGCAACTCCTTTTGCTAATATATTCATCGCACAAGATGATACTGACTTATTTCCACGTGATTTCATCATCAATCTGCCAGCACCTTCTAATTATATAGGTCCAGAAAAAGTATTTGGAACTTCCCTCACTCCTGATGAAAGCAACGATGACATATTACCTATCGTTTTCAAAGTATCAGATTATTCAAATTTTGTACCCGAAGGTCATAAAAAAGACGATGATAAACCATCGTTTAGCGATTTACCAGAATCTTTGAAAACCGCTGTTAAGTGCTTTATTGTTACTTGCGCTATTCGTATTGCTCGTGGTCAAGGAGACAAACACAATTCTATGCTCATTCACTTGTCAAGATTCCAGATATGGCAAAATTCAATAAAAGAAATAGTTGAGCAATTGTTTAGATACTATAAGCAAGAAATTGAAGCCAACGACCCTGCAATCCTAGAGGAATTTAGGTGTATTTTTGAAGAGGATACCGATAACTATACATCATACACAAGCACGACAAATAAAATACTCAATTCCTCTTTCTCAAACATCGACAATGACATGCAACTGCATACTTGGGAAGAAATAAAACCTCTTCTTAATCGAGCTGCACAAAAAATTATTGTTAAATCAATTAATGGTTCTTCTGGCGATGTGATTGATTATCAACAAAACGAAAGAACGGGTATTTCTGTTATTGCAATAGGGGGAGATAAATTATCACGAGGCCTTACCCTTGAAGGTCTTTCCGTTAGTTATTTCCTGCGCGCATCAAAAATGTATGATACACTGATGCAAATGGGGCGTTGGTTCGGTTATCGTCCCGGCTATGTTGATTTGTGCCGCCTATTCACTAGTCCTGAACTTAATGAATGGTTTAGGCACATTACACTTGCAAGTGAAGAATTGAGAGACGAATTCAATTACTTGGCAGAATCAGGTCAAACGCCTGAGCAATATGCTCTAAAAGTTCGTCAGCACGATGGCGTTCTGCAAATCACAGCAATTAACAAAATGAGAAACACAAGGCAAATTGAAGTTTCTTGGGCTGGCAAGTTGCGTGAAACCTATCAACTGCCTATGGATAAAGGTTTGAAGCAGCGCAATCTTGTTGCGACACAAGAACTAATAAATACACTTGGAACGCCAGAAAACCAAAAAGGTAATTATTTGTGGAAAAGTGTTAGCCCTGAAGACATTTGTACTTATTTTTCTGCTTTTAATGTCGCTAAGTCCTTGAAGAAAGTTAATTTGGAACTCATTTGCAACTATATAAGGAATCTGGCACAACAAGGCGAACTGACATCTTGGCGGGTAGTGCTAATGAATAAGGAAAACGCCCAAAAACAATTTTCTTTCGGCAGTGGCATTAATGTCGGATGTTTTGACCGTAATCGTGCCAAAGAAATTGGTGATGATACCTATTTCATACGCAAGAATCACATCGTGGGTAACCAAACAGATGAATTTATTGATTTAGAAGAAGATGTGTTAAATAAAGCATTGAATAAAACCATCAGCACAATGCTGGAGCAAGGGAAAGATTGGAACAAAACCTATCCTTCGCCCAAAATTGTTCGTGAAGAATTCCGTTCACCTACAAATCCGCTCCTGATTATATATCCACTGAACCCTGTGTGCGCCAATATAAAAAACGCCGATGGTTTAATAAGAGTTGGGACAATTCAATACAAAGAAGAAGATACACCGTTTATTGGTTTTGCAATTGCATTTCCGCATAGCAATATACCTAATAACGCTGTGGCTTACGTTGTTAATAGAATTGCTGAATTCGCAGAAACAGAAGATAATTTTGATAACGAAGATGATAACAACTACGATGGAGAATAACAATCATATAGCCGAAGTTTGGAAGCAATTGGAAGGAGAAAAAATGCTGGGGCTTGTAAAGCGTCTATACTCAAGTGATATTGACTTTCGTATTTACGCAACATTCCAATATCCAGAAGTTTACTATGGCGTTGCATTCAATTTTAGCAATAACATCAAGATAGACATTTCCAATTTTGATAATTTAAAGGATTTGAAAGTATTACTACTTGACGACACTTCTTTTGTTAACACAAAACTTCTTGTTATCGAGTTGCTACATCCAACTAGTAAGGATGTTTTTGCAGCGTTGTGCGAGAATCTTATCCAGTCAATCATTCAAATAAATTCCGAGCAAAAAATTATCCGAACAGTTATTAACCAATTGAACAAATGGAAAACTCTTTTTGACAAAAGTTCTTCAGACGGTTTATCAACTGAACAACAACAAGGTTTGTTTGGCGAACTTGTATTTTTACAAAAATGCCTTTTACAACAAGACGCGAATACTCTTAACGTGTTAAGGTCCTGGGTTGGAGTTGATGCTGCGTTGCGTGATTTTCAATGTTCAAATTGGGCAGTTGAGGTTAAGACCACAGCAACCAACAATCCACAAAGAGTGACCATAAATGGAGAAAGGCAACTGGATGAAACTCTATTGGAGAATCTTTTTCTTTTTCATTGTTCCGTTGAAGTTTCCAATGGAAATGGCGAAACACTTAACCAAAAAATAGCCAATATTCGTTCATTTTTAGATAATAACATCCCTGCACTGAATGTATTCAACTCGAAGTTATTTGAGGTCGGATATTTTGATAGTCATACGAATAAATATGAACATAGATTCTACAAGATACGTTCAGAAAACTATTATAGAATTACAGATAACTTCCCTCGAATAAAGGAAAGTGAACTGCGTGAAGGTGTAAGCGGTGTGAAGTACGACATTTTACTCGCCATGTGCAATGAGTATTTAATCACTGAAAATCAACTATTAAACACCATTCAGAATCTATGAATGATATAGAAAAATACTATCAGTCTTTTCAACAAGAGATTATCGCTTTGCAAGAAAGCGATGACGAGGGAGGTTCCCGTGAACAATTATTCACTCGAATGGCCGTTGATATGTTAGCCGATGCTGGTGAGACAGAGAACACCACAATTGCTTACGACGAGAAAGATTTGGGCAAAAAAGGGCAACACAAAATCAATGGATATGCTGTTTCTGACAATTATGAAACTGTTGATTTGTTTATTTCCATTTACAAGACAGATAAAACAATCGTAACTTTACCCAAAGCTGAAATCGATAAAGCTGCCTCTCTTGTTACAAATTTCTTCCGTAAAGCCACATACAACGATTATGCAAGTGATATAGATGAATCCAGACCCATTTTTGATTTTGCTAATCAGTTGGCAACTTATGATGAACTAAAGAGCAATTTGATTCGTGTAAATGCTTTCGTTCTAACCAATGGGGATTATAAAGGCAGTATTCCACAAAACACCCAAATTAATGGGATACAGGTTTTTTACCACGTTTTTGACATCAATAAACTATACCAACTTTCTGAAAACTCTCGTTTGCCAATAGAAATAGATTTCGATGATTTTGGTGGCGAGAAGTATCTTGTCCCATGCTTGCCAGCCAGTAATTCTAATGAAGATTACAAAGCTTACCTTGCTATTATGCCAGGCAATTGTTTGGCCAAACTATATGAACAATATGGAGCGCGTTTGTTGGAACAAAATGTTCGTTCTTTTCTTCAATTTGCGGGGAAAATCAATAAAGGCATTCGGGATACCATCAAAAACGAACCTCATATGTTTTTTGCTTTCAATAATGGTATTGCTGCTACCGCAGACCATATCGAACTTGACGAAAACAACAATATACGCAAGATTCGCAATCTTCAAATTGTGAATGGAGGTCAGACAACAGCATCAATCTATACAACAGCGAAGAAAGACAAAGCCGATATTTCTGATATATATGTTCAGGTGAAATTCTCCATCATTGAAAAACCAGATCACTATTCTGATATAGTTTCACGAATTTCACGTTACTCAAATACACAAAACAAAGTAAATGATGCAGATTTCTCAGCCAATAATCCAGCATTGATAGCCATTGAAAAATTATCACGATATGTGCTTTCACCCGTTATTCCTTCTTGTAATATTCAGACTCACTGGTTCTTTGAGCGTGCACGAGGGCAGTACAAGACTTTAAGAAGTCGAGAAGGCTTTACGAAAGCCCAACGCATGGCATTTGATAAAAAATACCCTAAAGAACAAGTATTCACCAAAGTTGAATTGGCAAAGTATATCAATGCTTATCAGGAAATTATAGGTGGATACAACAAAATAATCATTGGGCCAAATTCTGTGGTACGAGGCAACGAAAAGAACTACGCAAAATTCATCAACAACAATTTGCCCGAAGAAAAGAAAATCAATAATGTTTATTTTGAAGATGCAGTTGCCAAAGCCATTCTTTTCAAGACGGCTGAAAAACGTTATGGGACCAAAAAGAATGACTATTGCATTGGTGAACTACGTCAAGTAGCTGTGCCATATACAATTTCACTAATCAGTTATCTTACAGACAATAAACTTGATTTGTATAAAATCTGGAAAAACCAATGCCTTTCAGATGTGTTGTCGGATTTCATCTATGATTTGATGAAACAAGTCAATGCTTTTATCATTGACAATTCGCCAATTACTCATTATATCGAATGGGCAAAGAAAGACGAGTGTTGGGAGTTGGTTAAACAACATAAGTGGAACTTCAATATCGAAGAAATCAAATCCGATTTGATTGACGAGAACAATCCTCAAAAACGAAAAATCTTTACCGATGAGAGAAATTCTGAAGAAGAAGAAAAACACAAAGAGGAATTGCTGCGAAGCATCCCTTATTCTTTATGGAAAAAAATTGGTGAATGGGGAAGAGATGCTGGCTTCTTAGATCCAACAAAACAAGGTTGGGCAAGTGATGTGGCTTTCATTGTAAAAAACAAACGTCCTTTTGGCAGTAGAGATAAAAAACATGCAATGTCGTTATTTGAAATTGTGTGCAAACACAACCCAGAACTATTAGAAGAAGCAGATTCCATTGCAGAATCAGAAAGTCTGAGCCAAATCACATCGGATAAGTCAACTTCATCTTTATCTAATGAAATTACACTTGAATTAATTCAACGCATGGTTGATTGGGATAGGCAAAAACGCATCCTTGAAGATTGGAAATGGAAAGCTATGGATGATGTCGTAAATGGTCGTAAACCTTTAACAGACAGAATGAAATATGCATTTTACTTAAATTTAGAGAAATTAAAAAAACACGGTTTTGAATGATCCATTCATCTAAAATTTAGGCCCATGTTCTCCTATCTCCACACACATTCTTTATATTCAAAAAACGAAAGAAATATCATGCCCCACACCCTCTACAAAACCCAAGGCACCTGTTCGCAGTTCATCGATGTGACCGTCGATGACGAGGGCGTCATTCAGCAGGTCTTTTTTTATGGCGGATGCGACGGAAACCTCCAGGGCATCTGCCGCCTTGTTACTGGACAGAAAATCGACGACGTCATCCAAAAACTCAACGGCATCCGCTGCGGAGGGAAGCCCACCTCCTGCCCCGACCAGCTCTGCCGCGCACTGGAATCGCTGAAGCAGTCCGCACAAGAAAAATAACACCCCCTGATGCCCTCCTCTTCCATAAAACGGAATCTCTCGGTCGCGCTGTTCCTCACGCTGATGGTGGTTGTGGCGGATGTTTCGGGACAAAGCGAGGTCATCTTCCCCGAGGCGGCGGCGCTGTGCGTCGGACTCTGGCTGATGCCCAAGGCGGTGTGGAACGTGCGAGGGTGGCAAATCCCCCTCTACCTGACGGCCGCGGCCACCATCGGGCTGGCCCTCAACCTGCTGCTGCCCCCCGGCTTCGAAATCCGCTTTGCGCTGGCCTTCGTCATCGTGATGGGACTGCTGCGGTTGGTGCGGTGCAATATGTACCCCACCGTTTCGGCGGCTATGCTGCCCGTGCTGGTGGGGACTACCTCGTGGCTCTATCCCGCCTGCGTGCTGGTGATTTCGGTGCTGCTGGCCCTCGACAGAGGCTGGCTCCGACAAGAGGAACGTACGGAATACCACCCCTTCGGAGGACTCCAGCTGGTTCTGCTCACGGCCTCCGTGTGCCTCCCCCTGGCCGTCACCCTCTGCCTCCCCTATCCCACCCTCCGTTTTCTCGCAGTGCCTCCTCTGGTGGTCACTATGATCGAGTTCTCCAACCGCCGCAGCGGCTTCCGCGAACGCCCGTGGACCATCTGGGCGCTCATCATCGCCGCCGCCGGCTTGGGCACCCTCACTTGTCTGCTGCTCCACCATCGGTGGGGCCTTCCGCTGGCATTGGGCACGTTTGTGACAGTGTCTCTGATGCTTCTGCTGTTCCGCCGGTTCAAACCCTTCGCCCCGGCTTTGGCCATCGCCATTGTGCCGGCGTTGCTGCCCTGCGAGGCGCTCCCGTGGTTCCCGCTCTTGGCTGCCCTCGGCGGAGGTTGGTTCATCCTTGCCGGAATGCTGGTCCCAAAATGGATGCCGTCTGGAAAAGCATAATTTTGTACTTTTGCCGATTCAAAAAACCGAAACCTCTATGTCCCTCTTCCGCGTCATCCTCTCCATCATCTTCCCGCCTCTCGCCGTCATCGACCGCGGGTGCGGATCCATCCTCATCGTCTTCATCCTAACCTGCGCAGGGTGGGTACCGGGCGTCATCGCCGCGCTGGTCATCCTCAACAAGAACGAGTGACTGTGTCTGGCGGATTTTTTTTATTTTTGCCGATTGTGAAGTTCTAACACCACTTCATACAGCAACTCAAAAACAAGTAATAAGAACTGAAACAAAATCGACAAAATATTATCTGTATGGAAAAATCTATCTCATTATTAGACAAAGACTATTCTCGGTGGATTAGCGAACTAAGTTCCCGCTACCGCAGAAGCCAGATCAAAGCGGCGGTAAAAGTGAATGAGGAGATGATCCTATTCTATCTTGAATTGGGTCGCGACATTGTGTTGCTTGATGCTGAAAACAAATATGGTAGTGCATTCTATGCATCGCTAAGCCGTGATCTGAAGCATGCTTTGCCTGATGCTTCCGGTCTTTCCGAGTCGAACATCAGATATGCAAAACGTTTCTATGTCCTTTATTCTGAGGCGATTGGAAATCTTCAGCAAGTTGCTGAAGAATCTGAAGGCAAGCTTTTACTCGCCCAAAGCTTATCAAATTCTCAGCAAGTTGCTGAAAAATTTAATTTGGTTTTTGCACAAAATGTCATCACTGACTTGTGCCTTGTCCCGTGGGGTCATCACATAGCAATCATCGATAAGGCGAAAGGAAACATGAAAAAAGCCTTGTTTTTCGTCCATCAAACGGTGCAAAATGGTTGGAGCCGCAATATGCTGCTCAACTTTCTTGACACTGACCTCTATGAACGTCAAGGAAAAGCACTAACTAACTTTGAGCGCACCTTACCCAACGAATCATTGGAAATATCGAAGACTGACGAATAGTTTATGAAACACATCACCGTTTCCGCCGCCGTTATCCACGACTCCCAGAACCGCATCTTCGCCACCCAGCGCGGGGCCGGCGACTGGAAGGACTGGTGGGAGTTCCCCGGCGGCAAGATTGAACCCGGCGAGACCCCCGAGGAGGCCCTCCGCCGCGAAATCCGAGAGGAATTGGACACCCGCATCACCGTCGGGGAACTCCTGCACACCATCGAGTGGGACTACCCAAAATTCCACCTTACCATGCACTGCTTCCTCTGCACCGTGGAGAGCGGCTCGCTCACCCTCCTCGAACACGAGGCCGCCCGCTGGCTCGCCCCTCACGAACTCGACAGTGTGCAGTGGCTGCCCGCCGACTGGGAGGTGATTGAAATACTGAAACAAAGGTTCCAGGCAGAATGAAAATGATACCGAAAAAATTAAGAACCTGGCTGCTGGCGTTTACCACCGCCCTT
>JAEEGI010015224.1_pt1 | contig 16041 bp, 11 predicted proteins | sample 8958751 | NCBI WGS metagenome assembly JAEEGI01 (sample SAMN16246545, study PRJNA631951) | gut metagenome | biome: gut microbiome; feature: rumen; material: KS-attached | host: Bos | place: Iran: Karaj | collected 2018-10
GAAGCGCCCAGAACCCCTTCGACTATTCCACAATGATAGATTCATGTTATCAGGAAGACCTGCGCGCCCTGGTGGTACGCGACCGCAACCACCCCAGCGTCATCTCCTGGAGCATCGGTAACGAGGTTATCGAAAGGAAGGAAATCCGAGTAGTCACCACGGCACGGAAACTGAAGCAGGCCATCCTGCAATGGGATACGACACGTCCAGTCACCGAAGCGCTCTGCGCATGGGACAGCGACTGGGAAATCTACGACCCACACGCCGAGGTGCTCGATGTAGTGGGCTACAACTATATGATTTTCAAGCATGCCACTGACCATGAGCGCGCCCCGCAGAGGGTGATGTGGCAGACAGAGAGTTATCCCCGCGATGCCTTCGGCAACTGGGCACTCACCAACGACTATCCATATATTGTAGGCGACATCGTCTGGACAGGACTAGACTACTTAGGTGAGTCGGGCATCGGACGCTACTACTACGACGGTGAGCGCCCCGGTGAGCATTACGTCGCAGGCGGACAGCCCGACTGGCATGGGGCATACTGCGGTGATGTGGATGTGACAGGCTGGAGAAAGCCCATCAGCCATTACCGTGAGATGCTGTGGAGCCAGAAGCCATCGCTCTACATGGCAGTGCGTGAGCCTAACGGCTATCGAGGCAAGATACGTGAGACCTCGTGGAGCGTCTGGCCCACATGGGAGTCGTGGAACTGGGAAGGATGGGAAGGCAAGCCCGTGGAGGTGGAAATCTACACCAAACTGCCCGAGGTGAGCCTTTATCTGAACGGGAAGTTACTCGGCACCAAGACCGTCAACCGTGACAGCCAGTTCAAGGCCGTGTTCAACGTTCCTTACGAACCAGGTGAACTGGTGGCTAAGGCCGGAGACAAGAGCATCAAACTCAGCACAGCCGGCGAACCCGCCCGACTGAGGCTGACTGCCGACAAGACAGCGCTGAAGGGCGACGGACAAGACCTCGCTTTCATCACCGTCGAAGTGATAGACAAAAAGGGTAATGTCTGTCCTGATGCCACCATCGACTGTGAGGCAGTCGTCAAAGGACAGGGAAAACTGCTGGCTTTCGCTTCCGCCGACCTCAAGGACAAGGAACCTTCCACATCGGCGCATGTCAAGACTTGGAAAGGAAGAGCCTTGCTTGTCGTGAGGAGCAATCAGAAAAAAGGCAAGATACAAGTCAGCGTCAACAGCAAACTGCCTAAGGCTGATATTAGACTATAGACGGTAGTCGGTCGCTTTTTGCCATCGAATGTAAGGCGGCAGATGTTAGTTTCATTCTCTAACACCTGCCGCCTTACATTTACTTATCGTAGCAAATATGGAACTGGGCCACGGCGATGATGCCCTTGCGGAGCATGTCGAGCGGGAAACTCTCGTTGGGGGAATGGATGGCATTGCTCTCCAATCCGAATCCCATCAGGATGGTCTTGATGCCCAGCACCTGCTCGAAGGTGGCGATAATGGGGATGCTACCCCCACGGCGCACAGGCAAAGGACGTTTGCCGAAAGCCTTTTCAAAGCCTTGTTCAGCGGCCTTGTAGGCAGGCAATGAGATGGGGCAGACGTAGCCCTCGCCGCCATGCAGGCACTCCACTTTCACATGTACACCTGGAGGTGCGATGCGCTGCAGATGCTCAACCATCAACCGGGAAATCTTCGCGTTGCTCTGATGTGGCACAAGACGGGTTGACAACTTGGCGTAGGCCTTGCTCGGTATCACCGTCTTGGCACCCTCGCCCGTATAACCGCCCCAGATGCCACAGCAGTCGAACGACGGACGGCAACTGTTGCGCTCCAGGGTGCTGTAGCCTTTCTCGCCCCACACCTCGTCGATGCCGATTGCCGCCTTATACTGCTCCTCGTCGAATGGTATACGCGCTATCATCTCGCGCTCCTCGGCTGGCACCTCCTCCACATCATCATAGAAACCAGGCAAGGTGATACGACCGTCGGCATCTGTCAGACTGGCTATCATCTGGCAAAGCGCGTTGATGGGATTCATCACCGCTCCGCCGAAATGGCCCGAATGGAGGTCGCGGTTGGGACCCGTCACCTCTACCTGCCAATAGGACAAACCACGCAGGCCAGTGGTGAGCGAAGGCAGGGAAGCACTCAGCATCGAAGTGTCGCTCACCAGGATGATGTCGGCGCGCAACAAGTCCTTATGCTGCTCGCAGAACGACTCAAGGCTCGGGGAACCAATCTCTTCCTCACCTTCAAGAATGAATTTCACGTTATGGCACAGCAAACCATTGCTGACCAGATACTCGAATGCCTTGCACTGGATGAATGACTGTCCCTTGTCGTCGTCAGCACCACGGGCATAGATGCGCCCGTCGCGTATCTCAGGTTCAAACGGATTGGAAACCCACTGGTCCAGAGGTTCCACGGGCATCACATCGTAGTGTCCATAAACCAATACGGTAGGAGCCGAAGGATTGACTATCTTCTCGGCATAAACCATCGGATTGCCAGCTGAGGGCATCACCTCCACACGGTCGGCTCCCGCAGCTTTCAGTAACTCCGCCCATCGGTTGGCACAGCACACCATATCTTCCTTGTGCTCACTTTGTGAACTCACACTCGGAATGCGAATCAAGCTATAGAGTTCCTCCAGCATCCGCGATTCGTTTTCCTCAATATATTTCTGTATCATAAACGTATGTTTTTTAATCTGATTGCGAAGATAGGAAAAAAGACGGAACTGCACAAATAATAGGCCTACACATTTTTTGTGTTGTCGCATAAATGCTTTATCTTTGCTCATGACATTGACACTAACCTTCTCAACACACACGATATTATGGAAGAGAAAAACATCAGGAAAGCGGCAGTGGCAGGACAGTTCTACCCCGCTGACCGTGAAGAGGCCATCCAGGAATTGAATCAATATTTCAGTCCGTTCGAGGACTGCGAGCAACGTGATGACATACGCGCCGTCATCGTTCCCCATGCAGGATGGGTGTTTTCTGGCGAGGTAGCCGCTTCCGCATTCTCGCGCATTCATCCCGAGAAGGAGTATGACCGCATCTTCCTCATCGGTCCCAGCCATCAGGTCTACCTCAATGCCGCTTCAGTAGATACAGCCTCCACCCACTACTCCACCCCCTTGGGCGAGGTGGAAGTCGACACCGCATTATGCCAGCAGCTCAGCAAGGACGTGAAGCTCTTCAAGTACGACAAAAGGGCACATCTGCGAGAGCATTGCCTAGAGGTGGAACTGCCTTTCCTGCAATACCATCTCAAGACCATGCCTCCCATCGTGCCTCTCGTCATTGCCACCGACGAGCCAGACATATTAGTCGAACTCTCCACAGCCCTCCAACCTTATTTCAACGAGCGCAACCTCTGGGTCATCTCCTCGGACTTCAGTCATTATCCCGACTACGAGGAAGCCTGCAAGGTTGACCTGCGCACAGCAGAAGCCATCACAAGCGGGAACGCCCAGATGCTCGCCAATATCATCGACCGCAATGAACGGGAACACATACGCGGGCTCTCCACCAGTGCCTGCGGTCTTTCAGCCATCATCACCCTGCTGCTCAACCTGCACTTAGAATCCCAGATGAAGGTGGAGCACATCATGTACCGCAATTCGGGTGACAGCATCTATGGCGACAAAGAGCGGGTGGTGGGTTACAACTCCTTCATCGTCCATCCCGAAAAACGCGACACACAGGACTTCTCACTGACAAGGGACGAGATGAGGACGCTTCTTGAAATCGCCCGTGAGAGCATCACATCCGCTTGCAACTACGAGCCCATGCCCCACATCGACATTACCGACAACCTCACCAAAAAACTCGGGGCCTTCGTCACGCTCCACAAGAACAACCGCCTGCGCGGATGCATCGGGCACTTCGGTGAAGACGTTCCATTGTGCCGGATTGTCGAGGAGATGGCCCAAGCCGCCGCCTTCGAAGACCCACGATTCCCCAAAGTCACCGCTGACGAGCTTGAAGACATCACCATTGAGATATCGGTACTCACACCACTTCGGCGCATCCAAAGTGCCGACGAGTTCATCTACGGCAAACAAGGCATCTACATGCGAAAAGGCTACCATAGCGGCACCTTCCTACCACAGGTAGCCCTTGAAGTGGATTGGACCAAGGAAGAGTTCTTAGGTCATTGCTCTCGCGACAAAGCCGGCATCGGATGGAATGGCTGGCGCGACGCAGAGCTCTACACATACGAAGCCATCATATTCGAAGAAGGATGAAAGAGTGCCTATTCTACAGCAAACAATCCGATGGCGAGGTACGGTGCGACCTCTGCCCCCATCATTGCCTCATCAAACCAGGGACTACAGGATTGTGTCATAGCCGCAAGAACATCGACGGCAAACTGCTGTCAATGGTCTATGGCAAGCCCTGCTCCTTGGCCATCGACCCCATTGAGAAGAAACCGTTGTATCACTTCCATCCCGGCGAGGAATGCCTGTCGCTGGCCTGCACGGGATGCAACCTCAGATGCAAGGGATGCCAGAACCATGAGATTTCACAAGTAGAGCCCTCCGATGTGGAGCACTACGAATTGCGACCTGAAGAAGTGATTTCCCTGACCATCAAATATAAGCAATCCATCATCGCCTATACCTACACTGAACCGCTGACATGGTATGAATACACCTTCGATTGTTGCAAACTCGCACATGAGAAAGGCCTGAAGAACGTGTTGGTGTCGGCAGGTTATGTCAACGAAGAACCTCTCCGGCAAATCGCTCCGTTCATCGATGCCGCCAACATCGACCTGAAGTACTTCAACGACGAGACCTACAGACGTATGTCGGCCGCCTCCCTTGCCCCTGTGCTACAAACACTGAACATCTTACGCGATAATCATGTCTGGCTGGAAATCACCCACCTGATGATTCCCGGCACAGAGACGGAGGACGAGTTTCGGTCGATGTGCGCCTGGCTCGTAGAAAACGGATTCGCAGACACTCCACTTCATCTCTCACGCTTCTTCCCACGCTACAAACTCACCGACGGCTACAGCCCCACTCCCATCGGCACCCTGCAACGCGCCAGACAAATAGCAGAGCAAGAAGGCATCAAGCATGTTTTCCTAGGAAACGTCTGAATAAAAGGGGAAGAAGCGGTCGATTATTGCGTAATAAACGTCTAAAAATGTGTATTTATACGTCCTTGGTACAGAAAAGTGCAATTATTTATATACATTTGCTCTTGTGTTATAAACGACAACGCTGACATATGAAGAAAACACAGACCATTATCTTCCGTCTTCTGCCACCCTTACTGTTCATCACCTTCTGCATGATAGTGTTGATAGGAATCAGAAAGGAGTACCTTGAAGAAGTGGCTGGGATGACCCCATTTTACTTAACATCCACCTATGGTTCACAACTGATGAGCCAGGGTCTATGGGGCATCGCCACATGGTGCTCGTCTGCCATCTGCGCCACCATGACATACCCGTTATTAGGTGCGACCCTACTCACACTGCTACTCACACTACTGGCACTGCTCCTTCAATACTGCCTCAGGCTGAAATGGTCATGGGCTCCGCTATGCTACCTGCCATCGCTTTGGCTGCTTGGCAACTTCACTTGTCGTGGTTATGATTTATACACCTTCAAAGCATCGGGCACTGAGTTCAACTGGCTCATCATCGCCATTGCCATCACGGCAGTATTGGCTCCCTTTGCCGCCTGGTGGACGAAAAGAACCAGGAAGAGTAGTGAAAATAGTAAAACCAGTAAGACTCGTCAATCCAGCAAATCCACTCCAACCAACAAGAAATCTCCAACCAGCAAAAAATCTCCAATCAGCAAGACCTCCATCCTCTATTTCGTAGTCGCATTCTTGGGTATGGTCCTAATGGGTTGGTACACCCACCATCGCACCTTCAAAGACGAGAACTACCGTAATATCCTCAGGATGAAACATGCAGTGGACAAAGACGACTGGCAGCAAGTACTCGATATCGCACGGCAACAAAACCCAGACCTGGCACCCACACGCATACAAGTCTGCTATACCCGCTTGGCACTCTACAAACTGGGACTCTCCGGCGAAAGCACTTTTTCCTATCCCGATGGCGATGCAGAGTATGCGGCACCCACCGTCAACCAGTACTTACGGCTCATCGCCGGTCCACAACTCTACTACTTCTTGGGCAAACCCAACTATGCCTACAGATGGTGTATGGAGGATATGGTGGAATACGGTTTGAGACCACAATACCTGAGTTATATGCTCCGCTCCTCATTGTTGAACGGAGAGAAACCCCTCGCGGAGAAATACGCCCGCCAACTCAATGCCCACCCCTTCTATCAAATAGACCTGGAACATGACTACCAGACCGAATGCAAGGCTATAGAACCGTTGCTGGAATACAACAATATCCTCGACGGTGACGGAGGTCATGTGGAGGCTTATCTGCTACAGAACTACGCGACGATGCGTGGCGGCACCCGTCAGATGGTGACACTCTCGCTTGACTGCGCCCTCATCCTCAAGGACATCAACGACTTCTGGCCACTGTTCATCAAGATGCTGCCTGTATGGGAACACGAGAACGGCAACAAGATACCCCGCCACTACCAAGAGGCCGCCCTCCTCTTCGCCAACCTGCAAGGCAACATCGACCTAAGTCAAGTGAACATTGATACCGACATCAAAGAACGTTTCAACAACCTCATCGCGGAAGCCAACGCCAACAGCCAATACGGTGACGAGTATAACGCCACACGGCTACGCCCTCTCTACGGAAACACCTACTGGTATTACTTCTTCTTCACCACAGGACTGAAAACCAACTAAACGACATGCGGCATTATCAATATCTCATAGCCATACTCATCCTTACGGCATCCTGCACAGCAGAACTGCCCAAAGACGCCATGCAGACACAAGAGCCCGTGAATGTCTTCCCCGACAACAACGGAGCGACCCTGCCCCCCAACATCGCCCCCATGAACCTTCGCATTGACACCGAAGGAGAAGACTATATCACCCATATCTACACCAAGGCAGACACTGACGGCATCATTACCGAAGGGAAGGAAACCGACATCGACATTGACCGATGGCACAAGCTACTGCAGGGAGCAAAAGGTGACACCATCTACACCACAGTCTATGTGAAGGCCAATGGAAGATGGACCCAGTATCCCGCGTTGAAAAATCCCGTAGTCGAGGAAGAGGTGGATCCATATATATCCTACCGCCTCATACAGCCCTCCTACGTAGACTATGAAGACATCTACATCTGCCAACGGCGAATGAGTGACTTCGAGGAGAAGGTCATCTACGACAACCGCAATTTCAGCGTGGATGCCGCCACAGGACAATGCGTGAACTGCCATGCCTATCAGGATTACAACCGCACTGGACGCATGCAGATGCACCTTCGGCAACACCAGGGCGGCACACTCATCATCGACGGCAAGGAACGAAGGAAGATGAACCTCAAGACCGACAGCACCCTATCAGCAGGCGTCTATCCGGCATGGCATCCCACTTTACCGCTCATCGCTTACTCCGTGAACTCCACTGGGCAGGTGTTCCACACACGCAACACACAGAAGGTGGAAGTCATCGACTACGGCAGCGACCTCATCCTCTTCGACATGAATACCAACAAAGTCTATGACATCGACTGCGCCCCCGATGAATACGAGACATTCCCCGCATGGGCACCCGACGGTCAGACCCTTTATTTCTGTTCCACCCACTACGAGCAGCAAACCGATAATATTGACAACGAACTCGACAACTGCTACGACTCACTCCGCTACAATATCTACAGCCGCCCATATAACCCACAAACCATGAAGTTCGGTGACAAGCGAACCGTCCTCAATGCCGTCGGAATCCAGAAAAGCGCTTCCCTACCCCGCGTCTCGCCCGATGGAAAGTACCTCCTCTTCACACTGGGTGATTACGGGCAGTTCCATATCTGGCACCATTCAGCACGTCTGTGTCTCATGCCATGCGACAGTATCGCTAACCATCCCCAGGGTAACGTGCCATTCGCCGTACTTGACGACCAACAAGCCTCATACCACTCGTGGTCATCAAACGGACGGTGGATTATGTTCACCTCGCGAAGATTCGATGGCAACTACACACGCCTCTACTTCGCCTACTTCGACCTTAACGGCAAGATGCACAAACCCTTCATGCTGCCCCAAAAGCGACCCACCTACAATGATGAGCTGTTCCGCTCTTATAATGTACCAGAATGGATGGTGGAGCCAGTTCAAGCCAGCAAGAACGAACTGGAACAAACAGTTCGAACCGATGCACTACCAGCCATTTATGCAGGTTCGGCATTGGAGCAACCCATCAGAAAGGAAAGAGCGACCCCAACAGTGGACGCAGTCAGTGGTGCGTCTCAAGTGAGAGGAAATAAAATCAACTACTAAACAGTGTGATTGTATGTGAGGCAGAAATGCACACGAAGGAGAACGCGCTCTTGTTTCTTTGGGCAAATTATCGTACTTTTGCACAAAAAAAACAGAGCAAACTATGAGCGATGGTAATTTCAACCGCAGTCTCCTTCCCAAAGGAGAGCTATCGGCAGGTATAAAAGTAGGCAAGGCGCAGATGAGGACAAAGGCAGAAGAAGCCTTCGACAAGATTCTCAAGAGGGAGGAACTATCTTACCTCTCCGCGGAACAGAAACAGATATTAGAAGACCTGTTCCGGCAGGCCTTGCGGTAAAATTGAGAGAACAATGATGGACAGCCCTAACCCCACCACTGCAAAGAAGAAAATCTACTACGGAGTGGATTTCTTCAAACTTGTCTGTGCCTTGTTGATTGTGCTGATGCACTCCAATTGTCAAGACCTCACTTCTGCTCACCACCGTCCTTTCCTCGCCACTTGGCTCATCTACCGTCTTCCGACTATTGCAGTCCCTTACTTTTTCATCGCCTCAGGTTTCTTCTTCACCAAAGGACTGCAGCGCAATGCCAACGACATGATTAATTATACGCGCAAGTATATCATACGGGTGTTCAAGATGTATGTATTCTGGACTATTGTCACCCTGCCCATCGCATGGAAATGCGTCGACGCAGGGCATCCCGACTACTCCATCCCATTGCGGCTCGTCTATTTGGTGCGTATGTTCTTCTTCTCTGGAAGTCTGGGTATCTATTGGTACATCCTGTCTCTGATGTACATGGCTGCCATCATCTATTTCACTGAACGAAGACACTGTGAATGGTTGTTTTATATCTTGGCGCTTGTGTTCTGGGGAGTAGGATTAGTTTACGATTATTTATACTCCATACCCAACCCAGACCCAAAAGGATTATTCTATGTGCTGTATTTCATTTTAGGCAGCACGCGCAACTTCCTCACTTCAGGAATGATGTTCATGGGAATCGGGTACTGCTTCGCCAAGCACAAGGTCAATCTCTCTATGCCATGGCTACTGGTCTGTCTGGCCATGTCCCTTGTCCTGCTCCGCTACCAGTGGGAATGGACTGGCATGGCAGTGTCTTATCCTTTCGTAGCTGGGTTACTCTTCCTCATCGCTGCCAATTTGGAGATGAAATGGCTCTCCAAACACTCGCTGCATGTCCGTAAGCTCAGTACCGCCATTTACCTAGGGCAGTTTCCATTCCTCCTGGTTTTCGATTTCAATCTGCGCAAAGGAACACTCCTTGACTTTTCCCTAGCGGTGCTTTTCTGTATCGTCCTCTATGCCCTGGTCTCTAAGTTCCTCCCCAAGAAATGGTCCGACATTATCTACGGGTAATGCCCATTTAGGATACTTTATCAGACAAGGCAAATTTTCAGAAATTTCGGAATAATCAGAGCATTCGGAGTAATCAGAATCCTCATTAACAAGTCAGCGGCGCAAAGGAGTGTTCCTTTGCGCCGCTGGTATAATTAGGCTGTTGTATCCAGTCTCTTACTTACCCTTCCAGAAGTTCTCGAGTTTCTGCTGCTTTTCGAGCTGTGCCTTGTACTCAGCGTTAGCCTTGTCGTACTCAGCAACACGGCGTTTCACATCATTGATTTGGCTGATGAGACGTGAGCTCACACCCGAGATACTAGCATCCTCCTGACCGGCACGACGTGCATAGTTGAGGGCAGCGTCCCAATTCTTGGCAGTAGCGGCACTCTGCGCGCGGAAGAGGTCGCAACGACCAGCCATTGATGGGTCGAAGCTCTCTACCTTCTGCAGGTAACCTTCAGCCTTGGAGCCTTGTCCGCTCTTAGCCAACGCGTAAACCACCTTCATGGCGATACGTGCCTTCTGCTTGTCGCTGTTGCAAAGCTCGATGGCCTTGTCGTAGTACTTGATAGACTCAGAGTGGTTTCCCTGCTTGGTGTACCACTGTGCTGTACCGATAGCTGCGTTGAAACTCGGCTCGATGTCGAAAGCATAGCGAGAAGCTGTGAAGTAGATGTCGGTGTCGTCGCAGTCGTTCTCAGCGAGGATATCGATGACAGAGCGCAAGTAGTTGAGGTCGTTCTTCTTCTCCTCCACCTTAGGAGTGAAGATTTTGATGAGCTGGTCGCGGTCTGCAGCCTTAGACTGGATGAAGTTGTTCTCCACAGCGAGCAGAGTTGGGTCGTACTGAGCCACAATCTTCTGTGCAGCCACAGAATCAGGCTCTCCGTTGGCTTTCTCCAGCATTTTCTCGCACACCTCCTTGCAAAGCAGGTAGTCCTTGAGGAACTGCTCGTGGAAGCCCACCTGATCGGCCAGGTACTTCTGGTATGACACATCGAAGTACTTGTAGAGCACGAATCCCTCCACCTCGCGCGATGGGTCGTCGTTGACCAGGTTGATACCCTCAGTAAACATGTTGTAAGCATTGTCGAGGGAATAAGCTGGGTCCACTCCAGGTGCGTAAGTGGCATAGTCGTAAGCCTTGCGGCAGAGCACACCACCCTTGTTAGTCTTCATCTTCTCAGAAGCGAAGGAGTTGAGCTCATTCATATATTTCAGACGTGTGTCGTACATGCGCATGAATTCATCGAGAAACTGCTTCTTCTGAGTGGCATCAGTAGTTGCTGTAAGCAAGTTACGCAGGATGGTTGGTCCCTGTGTATAGAGGGACACCTGTGCCATAGGCGCCTTCTCAATCACCTGCTTCCAAGAATCGTAAGCCTCGGCCCAGTTCTTCAGTTTGTAAGCCTCCTGATAGAGACTGAGGTTGTTGAGGGCGTTGATACTGTCTTGTCCATGACCGATGCGGTCATAAACGGATGTTCCTTCAAGCTGAGCGAAGGAAGGAAGAGCAGTTGCAATAACTGTCAAAAGAGCAATGGTTTTCTTCAGTTTCATATTCTTCGTCGTAATTTAGTTAATGCATTGACATAGATAATCTATAGGGTAGGAATCTGTCAGCCGCCAAGCGATCGTTTGATTTTTTAAACATCTTTTTCATTCTTGTTAACATTCCCTTGTCATGGCTAACCTTGCCAGTCGCAAAAGTTCCACCCGGAAGATTGGGTTGCAAAATTACATATTTTTTCTGTAGTTCAGTTAAATGTGTCACAATAATTAACTAAAAATAGTACTTATGGGATATGCATGGAGCTTTTTTTGCATTTTTTGATTGTTTTATTGCCATGTTCAAATCCGCATTCTCTTCCAGATCCATCTTGGCAACAAGCGCCATAAAGCCACCATTATTCTGTATCTCCAGTCTATCACCTTCACATCATCCTCACGCATCACAGCCTTGACGATGCTGTTGGCCACATCGTCCACACGCATCAACATTGGATAGGAAGGCTTCTCACCAAGAAGCGGAGTGTCCACAAAACCAGGGCGTATGTCTGTGAAACGGATAGGGTGTCCTTGCTGGCGTGCCAACTGTTCCAAAGCCTCGACATAATTGGCCTGGAATGCTTTAGTAGCAGAGTAGGCAGGTGCTGGACCAAGTCCTTTGGTGCCTGCGATAGAACTGATAACAACGATATGTCCGCCGCCTTGGCTGACAAAATAATGATAAGACCAATTCATCGCCCGCATGAAACCCACAGCATTGGTGCGCACAGTATTTTCTTCTATCGGCAAATCAAGAACGCGGTTCTGGCTGCCAATGCCTGCCGCATGAATGTAGATGTCGATGCCTCCTGTTCGTTCAGCAAGTTCCTGCAAACCAGCTGCAGCATTCTCCGCCACAACGTCCACGAGTGAATACTCCACTCTTGAAGGGTCGATAGCCTTGAGTTCTTGTAGAGGAGTTTCCCGACGGGCTGCCACGCTGACCGTGCATCCCATGTCGATGAACAGACGCGCCACCTCACGGCCTATGCCAGAGGAAGCGCCGAGAATCAACACTTTTTTCGGTTTTTGAGAGGACATACGCCAAAGTGTTTATCAGGTGAGCTAAATGGGTATTAATAATAATCCATGTGGGTGAACCTACAGTTCTCCCGCTTCTATCAGTAGGATACATCGTTCGGTCAAACGGTCGTCCACATCGGGGTCGTATTCTTTTTTCAAGCTAGCGCCAAAAAGTGATGCGAAAGTATTCCACATCGTCGCCTTAAACGACCCAATATACTGTTTAATCAGTTGGTAAGAGGTGTCACCCGTCTGTCGGTCAATCAACTTGATGAGCAGTTTTCCCTGAGCGAAGGTAAGTTTTTTCAACTGTGGTGTGTACTTCGCTTTCAGTTCTTTCTCCATCTTCTTCATGTACTCGTCTTTCGCCTTCTTGTCGGGCAGTGAATCCATGTGGGCCACTGTAGCATCGATGGTTCGCTTGATATCCACTGCTATGGGATAGACTTTCTTGATATTGTTGACCAGTTTGTAGTATTTCTGCACCTGCTTCTTATTCTTGAGCACCAAGGGGTTGAAAATATATACATCGCTGAGTACAAACCATGGAATCATCTCCCCTCGATACTCCACCACACCAGCATATCCGATGCCATGACGGAAGATGGGAGGCCCTGTCAGTTCCTCCATATTGTCCACCTGAATCTGCTGCGCGCCAACTTGAAGGCTTATCGACAAGAGAAACAGTAGGAAAGCCCCTATTTTAACATTCAATTCTTTCACGGCGCAAAATTAGCAATATTTCGTCGAACTCATTCTATTACAAAAGTTAAACCTTCGGTACAAAATGTTAATTCATGCCAAAGTGTAAAAAAAAGGGATGTTAAAATACGAAAAATGAGGATATTGCTCACATATTTAAGAGAAAAATCATAACTTTGCGGCAATTTTTCTTACCTTGCTTGAGCAAGGCGATTGACAAAGGGTAAAAAGAACCATTAGCGCCCATTTTGCAAGAACGATTGGCTGTCACATTGTTCGATGGGTATGCTGTCCTTACTAAGAAACAAAATAAAACAATAATCAATTATCTTAACTCAATGAAAAAGAGAGCGTTATTCATTCTCCTGTTGCTAGGCATGACAATGGAAGGATGGGCACAGACCTCAGACGAAGACGTCGACACAAAACTGTCGGTTACCACGCAGATGTTCCTTCAAGAACAAAACGGTGAGATTTCTTTCGAACGTGACACCAAAGCAGAGAAGCGTCACGGCTTGGTCCCCATCGACCCGTTATGGCAACACAAGAATACCCACAGGCTGTATGCCACACCCGACACTATTTTAGGCCAGGCTTATATCGCCGCCTATTTACGTTTGAGCAACCCTACAGACAAAAGCGATGTTGAGGCAGCCGGAGTGATTCTCCAAGAAGAATTCGACAATGGTTTGTTCACTTCACTTATCCCTGTTGACAACATCGAAAAAGTGGCCTCCATCAGCAATGTGATACGCATCGACGTCTCTCCTCTGAAGCGCATCAAAACCCATATCGCCCGTCAGGCCACCAATGTAGACGACCTGTTGACCCTCTCCGCCGACGCCCAGTCAGCAGGACTCACCACAGCTTACGACGGTAAGGGTGTAGTGCTCGGTGTGATAGACACAGGCATCGACTTCCAGCACATTGCCTTCAAGGACGTAAACGGCAACTCCCGCATGAAACGCGCCTACGTCTATGATGGTCGCTTAGGTAAAGAATATGATTCATTCAGTGACCTGACTACCGATGACGAATCAGAAGACCACGGTACCCACACCTCATCCACTGCAGGCGGTTCAAGTGTGATTGTCAACGGCAACAATGTCACTGTAACCAACGACCATGCTCAAGCCACATACGGCGGTATGGCTCCAGGCGCCGACCTCTATTTGGCAGGTGTCATGAACTTGTCGGACACTTATCTCTCAAATGCTCTTAGGAACATCGTAAAATATGCAGATGACAACGATATGCCTGTAGTCGTAAGCAATAGCTGGGGTTCGCAGATAGGGCCTCATGACGGCTCAGGAAGTACTGCCGATGTTTATAACTCTCTGTTCGGTGACAGTCACCCCAACCATATCGCCCTCTTTGCCGCCTCGAACGATGGTGGAATGTCGAAAGACGGTGAGGGCGGTGGCTACCACGTCAGCGGAACAGCATCCAGCGAGACCCCCTTACGCACCATTATCCGTGCAGCCACTCACTCCAATACCGACGCCGGCTATTTCTATCAAGGGGTCATCGCCAACGCATGGTGTCGTTCCACATCTGTCAAGGACATGGAATGCAAAATCTATGTGCTGGACAGCAGTACAGGCGAAATAAAGAAAACTGTGACGGTCACCCCAAGCGAAAGAGGTACCACAGTTCAAGGTTTGAAGAACTATTATGACGGCACACTCAAGGTATATAAAGACCGTTATATCAATTACTTTGCCAATTCCGGAAAGACTCAAGTCTTGCTCTCTTCTACAAATGGCTTAACCACAAAAGGAGAAACTCAGACGACCCAAAACGATAGAGCTTACTACAAGAGCAAATACACACTGGCCTTGGAGCTCTATCCCTCCTCTGGCAGTGGTGTCATTGATATTTGGGGAGGCAGTTATGGTTATTTCACCAATCACCTAACCACCCCAGGTTATGATTGGAAAGCAGGGAGCGACGACATGAGTGTCAGTGACGAGGCCACCATGCCTAATGTCATCTCCATCGGCGCCTACGTATCATCCAGAGAATGGACTGACTGTAACGGTGACGCTTGGTATATGCCATCCTATACCAAGGGTGACATTGCCGACTTCTCCAGTTATGCCACAGCAGATGAAAGCCCCACTGGACTGCAGTATCCTTGGATTACCGCTCCTGGGGCACGCCTTGCAGCCGGTGTGAACCACTACCACGACACATCGGTTGACGAGTACAGTTACTATCATGAGGATAACATCTACGACCTCGTTGTGAACAACTCCGACTACCCATACGCCATGATGGAAGGCACATCAATGGCCACGCCAACGGCAGCAGGAATCGTGGCGCTCTGGCTACAAGCCGCCAAAGAAGTGGGCAAGGACTTGACCGTCAACGACGTGAAGCACGTGATGAAGATGACAGCCATCAATGATGACTTCACCTCAGGAACTTACGCCACCCACTTCGGCAACGGCAAGATTGACGCCCTGGCCGGCATCCGCTACATCCTCAATACCGTCTTCCTCCACGACAATGGTGACAACAACGGCGAGAGCAACAACGATGTCATCAGCCAGATAATCAGCGACAACGCCAGCATGGGCTTGCCCGCCAACGTGACCTTGAGCAACCGTGTTTTCTATAAGGATGAGGATTGGAACACGCTTTGCCTGCCCTTCGACGTTGACGACTTTAAGGATACACCACTCGAGGGAGCCATAGTGAAAACACTCGTTAAAGCTTCCTATGACAGTAGCAGCAGCACTCTGACACTCACATTCTCTTCGGACAATATGACAGCCATTGAGGCAGGCGTGCCGTACATCGTGAGATGGGCAAGAGGAAACAACATCACCAGCCCTGAATTCAGCGATGTGACCTTCAGCAATGTCTCGCCCAACGACAAAGCCATCACCATCGACGGGATTGTCAGTTTCAAGGGCTCGTACGACCCTAAGGTTTTCAATGGCGAAGACAAAAGTACACTTTACCTCGGTGAAGGCAACAAATTATATTACCCCAATGCCGGCATGACCATCAATGCCTGCCG
>JAEEGI010015227.1_pt1 | contig 16036 bp, 7 predicted proteins | sample 8958751 | NCBI WGS metagenome assembly JAEEGI01 (sample SAMN16246545, study PRJNA631951) | gut metagenome | biome: gut microbiome; feature: rumen; material: KS-attached | host: Bos | place: Iran: Karaj | collected 2018-10
GGTTCTTGACATCGCCGAGATCCAGCACCACGCTCTCCGCGGAAGGCACGGTCACGGTCTTCGTGTAGACGGCCGAACCTGAATAGTACCGCACGTCCGGCTCCGGTCGTTCCGTCCAGGAGACGAGCTTGTCGAAGTCAAGCTTCTCCGGCGCGCCGCGTCCGTCCACGAACGCCACGTGCCATGGCCCCTCGACGGCAGCCTCGCCCGCCTTGCGCCAGGTGCGAGCAGGCGCAAGTCCGGCCGTCGGCGCCGAACGGAACACCACGAACGTCGATCCGGACGGCTCGAACGAAAGCGGCACGACCGTACGGCCATTCTCTTCGCGGAAACCGATGCACCGCACGCATTCTCCCGTTTCCGGATTCCACAGCTCCGGAGTACGACCAGTCACGCGGAACGACGCCTCGAACGACACCGGCGTCTTGTTCGGCAAGGCGAGAAAATAGATGTCGCTGCCGTCTTTCGCGATCCGGTGGATGAACGCCAACTCCAGGTCTCCTGCGGTTACGTCAGGCGCGATGCCCATCCGTGACAGGACGGCGGCATCAGGCTTCCCCTCGACGATGCACGCGCCAGCCTGGCGCAATCGCTCCACGTCCGCACGGGATTTCGCGGAAAGTCCCTCGCCGCCACGAGGGAGGCAGAAGATGCCGTAGCGCGCGCCGCTCGGCGCGACAATGCGTCCTTTTTCAACGCGCAACTCGGCCACGGCATCGCCGCCGCACACGTCCCACGCGTAGGGCTGCGGCACAGAGGATGCTTTCGCGTAGCTGTGCCAGCGCTCCTTCTCAATGCCGCAGTTCGGCGCGTCGTCGCCGTTGTAGACGAGCACGTCCGCCGCGATCACCCCCCGCTGCAGCAGGAACTGCGCACGAGCCTGATAGCGGTGCCACGCGCCGCTCTGGTCCCACCACGTGAGCGTGCGCCCGTAATGCGTGCCGTGCATGCCCATCGTCATGCCGGGCCAGACGGCAGAAGTTGTCCACGGCTGGTGCGGATAGCTGTGATAGACGATCTGGTTCACGCCCGCGCACCACACGCGGTCGTTCTGCGCCTTCATGGCAAACGGGTCCTTGAGCCAGCGCGTCTCCTTTCCGCTGGTGAACGATTCGGCGGACACGATCCGCCCGCCGCCCCACACGTGCGCGATGCTCGCGCCGAACCGGACGTTGCCGACACGCAGCGGATCCTTCATGTCGCCGGACCAGAACTCGCCCATCGTGAAGTCGCCCCAGCGCGCGTACTTCGCGTCGTCGCACGGCGCGCTGCCGTAGCCTTCCAGCGAAAAGTACAGCCCGCGCGCGTGGCAAAGCCGCGCGAACGTCTTGGCGTAGCTGTCGATGAACAGATCGGAAATCACGCGGCGGAAATCGGCCAGCACGCGCTCTGTCTCGTCCTTGCCGCCCACCACGCGCCCCGTCAAGACGGGAAGATACGGCACGATGTCGTACCCCATTCGCGCGCGGAACGTTTTCTCGAAGCCGTCAGTCCAGTTCTGCGGTCCCACCTCGTAGCTGTCCACGAGCACGTTGTTGAACCCGCATGCCGGGAATGGCTTCTTCGGGCCGAACATGTCGGCCGCCCTTCCCACGTAGGCGTTGAAGCAGCGCTCGACCGCAGCCGCCGAGAGCTTGTCCACCTCAAGGCCGGCGCCAAGCCGGGTCGCAGGCCTGGGGTAATGGCCGTTCGCCGCGTAGCCGAACCTGAACACCAGCCAGTCGCCGGACGGCGCGGCCCATTCAAGCATGCCGTCGGGACCGACCTTCGAGGTCAAGTCGACGACGCCCGACTTTGGAACGACTTGGTCGGCGCGGATCTCGTATGGCGTGTAGAGAGCCTCGCTGCGGATGCCGAACGTCTTTGCCTTGAGCTCGGGTATTCCCGCCGCCGCGGTCGGCCGCAAGAACCAGAGCTTGTGCCAGACGTCCGGCTGGTTGAACTCGAACGTCACGCGCACGGCGCGCGCGCCGGACGAAGGACACGGGATGAACGTGTCCTTGTCGTCATGGTCGCCGTAGATGGAGAGATGTATCTTCTGCCGACCGGCCTGCCGGAACGTCTTGCCATCCTCGGACACTTCCACGACCGCGAAGATCTTCTCGTGCCGTTCGGGCGACGCAAGCGAGCACAGCAACCCGGAAAGCGGGAAAGGCCGCTTGAACGTGAACGTGGCGACGTTCGGCTTGCCGCCCTTCTTTGGCTTGCGCAAGTTACAGCCGCGCGGGATGTCGAGTCCCTTCCGCATGGCTTCCACGCGCTTGTCGCCGGGCTTGGCGGCAAACGTCGCCTTCGCGTCCATGCCGTAGCCTACGGGATCGATCGACTCGGCCGCCGGGCGCGGCACGGCCAGAAGCGCGATGTCGCGGCAGAAGCCGTGGGCGTTGGGCAACGCCGGCAGCTTGCCGGAGAAACGCGTCCCGCCCGCCACGCGGGTTTCGGACCAGACCACGCTCTTCATGGAGTCGGCCGGCGTAACCCACGGTCCGCCCGAAGAGCTCCAGCCGCTGCAGTTCGAAAGCCCCAGCGCGAGGCCCAGCCGCCTCGCCTCGGCGTCCGCATGCCGCAGCATCTCCATCCACTCGTCGGTGGCGAACCCCACGGGCCCTTCCGGTATGCTGTCCGACACGTCGAACACGAACGCGCCGCCGATGCCGACGCGCGCCATGGCCTCCAGATCGGCGGTAATCCCCTCCCTGGTGACGTTTCCGTTCATCCAGTGCCACCACACCTGCGGACGTGCCGCCGGCGGCGGAGAGCGGAAGCCGTCAAGCAACGCGTCTCCGGACGCAAGAAATGAAGCTGTCGCCAATAGCACGCAGCAGAAGCAACGGCATGTCCAACGCGAAAGCACATGTCCACTTTTTATGTAGAGTAGAGACCCACGCCTCGGCGTTGCCGCGCACACGCTTGCGCGCCCTTCGGGTTGCCTTCGGCAATGTACCCTCCGAAGCGAAGCTTCTGCGGTGCATGATGCGACTTCCCCCTCGTCAAACCGTACGTGCGGATTTCCCGCATACGGCTTTCCATTGAGTGCTTTTCCTGTTGTCATGGCTTTCTTCCTTTCTTGGGCTGTTGAACGTATATTATACGATTTTTCCCTGTCAATTCCGTTTCGGCATTTCTTACCTTGCCCTCCTCACGTCCGCCCACGCGAGGCGGTAGAGGCCGTAGTGCGTCATTTCAGACCCTCCTCTATTGGATAAACGAGCCCATGCGCAGAACAGATGGCAGCAAAGACATTTTTGTCAAACCGTTCGGAATCTAGAAATGCCTGCACCCGGGATGCTTGCACCTTTCGGGTTCGGTTTTCGCCGAATCTTCCCTTCGAAACGCTTTCGCTTTTCTTCGGCGCATCTACCATTTCGGCGCGCTCGGTGATCGCGCCCAGCCAGGCGTGTGACCGTGGAGGATCGGCCATCACAGGAAACGGCCGTACTCGGCGCGGGCGGCGTCGGTCCAGTCGGGTCCCATGAACGCATTCGCCTCGGGGATGTTCGTGCAGCGCATGGACACGGGGTCGAACGTGAGGCGACGGCCGGGGAAGCGCGTGGCGATCATGCCCATGAAGCCCATGATCGTGAACTTGCCGCCCATCTCGAAAGGCGTGTTCGCGGGGCGCTTCTGCTGCACGGCCTGAAGGAACTCGGCCCAGTGGTCCTTGTAGCGCGGGTACTTCTTCGGCGGCAGATGCGGCTTGATGGCCTTCATGTGCGAATGGGGGATCACGCGCAGTCCGGCGGCGCCCGTCGTGCCGAACATGAGCGTCTCCTTCTCGCACACGAGGTAGCCGCCGCACCAGCGCGACTTCACCGTGTCGAACGGCAGCTCGGGCTCGTAGGCGGCGGGACGCGGCGCGCGACGCATGCATTCGTACCAGTGGTAGATCAACGGTCCCCGCTTCCCCTTCGCGGGGAACTCGAACTTGTAGTGCGCCGCGTGCGGGAACGAAAACGGCGTCTTCTTCGGGTCGAAGCCACGTTCGTCGTCCATCGTCACGGCCGTGGGCATGTCGAGGTCGAGCGCGGTGGCGACGGGTCCGATCAGGTGGCAGCTCCAGTCGCCGAGGCAGCCCTCGCCGTACATCGCCCACGAGCGCCAGCGGCCTTTCGGCACGAGTCCCTTGATGTACGGACGGCGCTTCACCGGTCCCTGCCAGAGCTCCCAGTCAAGCCCAGCGGGCGGCTCGGCCGGCTGGTTGGCCCACTCCGGCGGCTCCATGTAGTAGCCGTTCGGTCCGCAGCAGTAGACGTGCGCCTCAAGGGCCTGGCCGAAGATTCCGCTCTCCATCCACTCGCGCAGAAGCGGCGTGCCGGGCTCCGAGTTGCCGTGGTGGCTCACCTGCGTGATGATCTTCTTCTCGCGGGCGACGCGCATCATCGCAAGCGTCTCGTCGATCGTGTGGGCGAGCGGCTTCGCGCAATAGACGGGCACGTTGTACTTGCTCGCCTCGAAGAACGCGACGGCGTGCGAATGGTCGGGCGTCATGATCGAGACGGCGTCGTACTGCCCCGCGCACTCGGCGAGCATCTTCCGGTAGTCGGCGTAGATCTTCGCCTGCGGCTGCTCCTTGCGCACCCATTCGAGGTTGGGGGCATAGACATCGGCCGCGCATGAAATCTCGCAGAGACCCGAACGCAGGAAACTGTGCAGGTCGGTGTGACCACGTCCGCCCGTGCCGATCGCCGCGATGCGCACCTTCGGCGCCTCCGGGGCGGCCAGCACGCTGCCGCAGCTGGCAGCCGCGCAGCCTGAAAGTTTGATAAAGTCACGTTTGCTGATATTCATCTGGTTCCTCCCTGTTTCATTTCATTGGCCGCGTCAGGGGCGGGCTGAAAATCTGGCGACGGGCGAGTGGCGATGCGCAGAAGCGCGTCGATCTTGCCCTCGATGCGGTCTAGGCGTGCGTCAAGGCGTTTTTCCAGATTCTGAGTGGCCGTGGCCACGTCGGACCGAAGCTCCGCGACGTCGGCGCGCACCGCGCCGCTCGTGTCGCCCGAGCGCGCGAAGAACCAGCCTATGAACACAAGCGCTATCGCAAGCGCGAGCACAAGCGCCACTCCGAACACGAAACGCGTCGCTCGCTGCGTTGATGTAAGCATTTTCGTCTCCTTTCCCATAACGCAGCTAGTTTACCAAATCCCTCCCCTTAATTCCAGCCAATTCGGAAGAACAGTCTTGCCGTCTCGCCCTAGATCATGCTCTCATCTGACGTAGAGCACAATGCCGTTCTTCAGGAAGTGCAGATATACAACGCCGTCAATCTCCTTCAGCGTGGGCAGGAACCCTCTGCGGATGTTCATGTCTGCCGGGTCGAGCTTGAGATTGCGCACGCTGGACCCCATCTCAAGCACGGCAATCGGAATCCTCGTGGTTTCCATGATGTCCATGAATTCGCCGTATGGCTTGACCGTGGCGAAGCCAGCAGTCGGCGTGGCCAGCAAGTCGAGCGCCACGCCGCGCTTGATCGCCAACGTGGTGCCGGAGTCCAGCTGCACAGGACCATTGCCCACGTTGTTCGGAGCATCCACCTTGAATATGCCCTCGCCCACCGTGGTGCCACCGGCATACACCTTGGTGAATCCCTCAATCCCGTTGAAGCTGTTCCCCATCACCAGCGTGCCTGCGCCGGTCTTGCGCACCGCGCCGTCGCCAAACATGCCAGCGCCGCAGGTGACGGTCAGCCCTTCGGGCACGTTGAACGTGAGTGTGAATCCGGTCATCACCGTCAAGCCCCAGTCACTCGTGTTGCCTTGATTGTACACGCCCAGGCACTCGAAGTCGGCATACGCCGTGATCGTTGTGTTGGTGTAGAAGCGCCACGAATAGTCCTGCATCACGCTGCCTATGCCGCCTTCGCCCACGACCAGATTGGGGATGAACGACTGCGCCCAGGCGTGCTCGGTCTTCGCGATGCGGCGCGCCTTGACGGTGCCGATGTTTCCCTGGCGCCCGAAGCGCGACCAGTTGTCGGAGGGCGTGGGACACGAACGCACGATGAACTCGTTGCTCAGCTCAAGATAACCGTCGATGTCAACGTCGCCGCGGTCCCACCCGTTGGTGATCGTGTGGAAGTAGGCGCTGCCCCCTTCGTCCACGCGCAGAATTGCGCGGTGGCTGTGCTGGGTGCCAGTCAAGAGCCCGCCGTGCACCTCGGAGCCCTCCGCCACGATCCATGGGATGTCGCTGCTCGCGGCCGGAACCACCCAGTCGCTCGTGAAGTTGAATTTGCCCACGAGCCTGCGGCCAAGATCCGACATGCGCATGGACTCGTCCGGGAAGGTGGCCGTGGCCCCGCCCGCGAAGTTCACTGGGGCGGTGACGGAACTCACCTTGTAGGTGTCGGAGAAAAACACCTCGTTGGCGAACGTCTGGGGCGCGTTCGAGTTGTTGACGACAACGGGGATGGCCTTGAACGCATTGCCCGTGATGGTGAACGCGCCCGCTGCGGGGGCAAAAGTAATGGAGTCGCCGCCAAGGTTCTCAAGATCGTTGGTGACCTCGCCGCCGCTGCCGGTGAAGATGAGCGGAATGCCGGCCGCGGGAGGCGTCTCGGGCACGGCGCCGTTTGCAAGCTGCCAGTTCCCAGGCGTGGAGAACTTGCCGTCTCCGGCGGCTCCATTCCAGATGTAGGAGTTCGCTCTCGCCGTCTGGACATTCTCCAAAATCAGATTGTCCACACCGCCGGAGAGAGCCGGTTCGTCCATGAAGAACAGCTTTGACTCGGTGCCAGACGTGTTGACAATCTTCGTCCCCACAAAGTCCGAATTGACGTCCTCGACTATCATGTTGTGGCCATTCAGGTCCAGCACAACGCCATTCGAGAGCATGATCGGTCCCAGAGCCGCCAGATTGCAGTCCGCCATCAGCTTCACCGTTGCCGGCTGCACGTTGGAGAACGTAAGCGTGTTGAACTCGCCGGTGATGCCGTCCGGGTCGGTGAATTTGACATTGTTGAAGTTGGTGCTGTTCCCGCCCCACGTGTCGCCGCAGACGAATGTGAAGCGGTGCCACCCTGGAGTCATATACCAGTTGGACGTGTAGGTGGTGGTGTAGGTGTGGGTCATCACTCCGATGCAGCCATCCACGAGCAGCGCGAAATAGTCGTCGAATCCAGAGCTCAAGGTCCAGAAGCCGGCCTTGTTCGCATCAACGTAGAACCAGCCGTCGACTCGGAACTGCTTCCTCGAGAGCGAGTTGACGCCGAGAAGAGAGCCGAGGTCGCCTACGAAGCCCTTCGGAGAATACGATGCAAGCGGCAGGTGAATCCAATCAGTGGTAAAGTCGCCGGCTGTGCTGGGGCGGTCCACCCCGTAGACGATCGCCCCCCACTGCATGGCGGCGAGTTCGGTGCCGAAGCGGATGCCAGCCCATGCAGGCGTCACTCCCACGGGAATCGTGAATGAGGTTTCGCCGCCAGGTATCACAACCGTGGTGGCGGTGCCAGGCACGGCGTCAGCAACGGCGTTGCCGGCCGCGTCGGTGCAGTTCCAGTTGGCAGCATCCTCAAGGTCCGCGGCAGTGGCGGGCGTGCCGCCCACCCACGTTGCGAACGCAGGGCCCGTGGGGCCTGCAGGCAGCTCGGTGCTGCCGGGAGTGGCGTCGTCGGGTCCGCGAACGGCGTTGGCCGTAAGCTGCTCGTCGGTGAGGATTCCCCTCCACACGCGCACCTCGTCGTAGTCCGCACAAGCATCCCAATCGCCTCCATACTGCGAATGGCCGATGTAGAGGACCGGGTTCACCATGCTGGCGAACGAGCCTTCCATTTCCAGCGTGCCGCTCTTCTCTACCATGCCCGTCTTCGCGTTGCGGCGCATGAAGTGCACCATTGCCTTGCCGCTCCCGTTTACAGAGAACGTGGCAGAGATGTGATACTTCACGCCAAGCTCGTATGGACCCATGGTGCCGTCGGCAGCCGTCTCGGCTCCGTCAACCTTCGCGCCTGCACGTTCCGTAGTATACGTCGAGCCGCTACTCCAGGTGAGGCAGAAGTAGTCGCGTTCACTGGAACCGTAGTCGAACACGCGCGCCCAGTTCTTCAACATGCGATGCGTTGCCCATATCTCCACGGTCGCCTCCGTTGTGTCAAGGAGGTTCTGCCCCAGATTCAGCGAGCCGGAGCCATTGCCGCTGCCGCGCATCTCCACCTGCCCGTCCTTGATGCTCACTTGCCCGCCAAGCACCGTGGCGGTAGAGCCTCCAACGGAGTCGGTGTAGTCGCCGTTGAAACTCCAACGATGCGTGAGTTCCGCAGCATCGGCCGCACTCGCCGACGTAAACACTGCAAGGGCGATCATCGCCCCGCGCATTGCTTTCTTCGTTGTCTTCATGATTGGTTTCCCCTTCTAGCAATTTGCATTTTACACAACTTCCGCCATCATGGACAATTATATCAAATTCCCTCCCCCTCCCGTCAACTGTAATTTGAGACGAAGTGGCGCAACATCATGGCAAAACTTCTAGACTACTGAGCTTCAAAGCGATTCAAACTTTCATTTTGCCATTGTCGGAAAGTGCGGGGTTTGCTATACTGTGTTCAGAAGACTTCTGAATGTTTCTGCGGTTGTACGGCTTTTCGTGCCAAGTGGCATGGGCCGCAGCCGCCGCGAAAACGATTTTCCGAACCAACTCGAAGGAGACTTGAAGATGCGTTTGAACCATGTGCCTTGTGTGCTGGCGGCGATGTGCGGACTCTGCGCATCGGCCCTTACTGTCACGGAGTGGAACAACACGAAGCTGAACGACATCGCCGTGAAGGACGGCAACGGCGCGATTGTCGTCTTGGGAACGGAAGGCTCCTGGAACGACACAGGAAGCACAAAGGAAAAAGTCTTCGACGGCGACACGGCCACGTTCTTCGACCCCCCGAACGAAGCGAGCCACGGCGGTCCCTGCTGGGCGGGCATCGAACTGGAGGAGCCTCGCATCGTCACCCGCATCCGCTATTTCGGACGCACGGCAAACATCGTGCGAATGTATGGATGCATCTTCCAGGGCGCGAACGAATCCGACTTCTCAGACGCGGTTGATCTTCATGTGGCGACGGAGGCTGACGGCTGGGATGGCACCAACTGGGGCGACGTCCATGTGGCAAGCGAAGCGTCGATGACGCCCTTCAAATACCTTCGCGTCGTCAGTCTGAACTACACGCTTGAGAACGAGCGGGGAGGGTATGCCGGAAACGCCGGCGAGGTCGAGTTCTACGGCGTGACGGAGGCGAAGATGAGGGACAAGTGGGGCGCCAAAACCGCAGAGTTCACTTCAACCTATCTGATCTCGACATTTTTGATCAACAACCACTTCTCTTTTGGAGTGGGCGCCTCTTCGCGTGTTCCTTTCTATGAGGTGCAGCGCAAGCGGCACGACGCAGACGACTCCGAATACAGAGACTGCGGCACCATTCCGTTCGCATTCGACGGATACACCGCAAATACGGACCGGGGCTATCTATTCCGTGACCCTGAACCAGTGTACGAGACGACGGACTACCGCGTGCGGGCGTACAACCCCTTCAATGGCGCATCCCCCTGGTTCACCATCGGCACGTTCACGCCCGAGAACGTCGCGCAGGGCACATGGATCGGGCCCACGGGATCGTGGAGCAACGACAACTCTCCCGCGACCAACGGCGAAAAGGCGTACGACGGCGATACGGCGACGTTCGTCGACCTGCCGGGCACCAAAAACAAAGGCGGCTGGACAGGTCTTGATCTCGGTGCACCGGTTCTGGTCAAAGGCGCGCGCGCAGTCGCACGCGTTGGATGGACCAGCCGCCTGAACGGGTCGATGGTCCAGGTTGCAACCGAGTTGATGCCTGATCCCTCCGGAAAATCCCAATATGAGTTTGTGGATCCCGTAACGGTGGGCACTTTCACTGACACCACCGAGAAGAGCGTGGCTGAGATCGTCTTCGACGAGCCGGTGCTGGCGCGGTATGTCCGCATCAAGGCGCCGGACGACGCAACCTTCAACACGGCGGAGTTCGAGGTCGATCTCACGCCAGTGCCGCAATTCGCGCCAGTCTTTACCGTCGCCATGTCGGACCTCGAGAACGAGTATGCCGTGGTGAGCTGGAATCATCTTGACGCAAACATGTACCGGGGAACTTCGACCGTCGTCTTCCGTGCGAACGGACCGCAGGGACCTTGGACGGAACTTGCAAGCCTGGATGTGGACACATCGTCATACACGGACGACACGCTGGTGGTCGGCCCGCGCTACTACTACGGCGTGGCGTTCCGCCGCACGATCGACGGCGTCGATCACACGGGCCCGATGAGCGTGCGCGCGTATCGGCGCGGACGTCGGCTGGACCGCAATCCTGCGGACGAGACCACGCTGCTCGCCGGCATCACTGCGTTCTCGAACGGTACGGTCTGGAACAACAGCGGAAACGACGCGTCGAAGCTGTTCGACGGCGACGCCACCACCTTCGCCGACATGAACGAGAACGACGTCTTCATCGGCCTTGACATGGGGACGCCGGTCGGCTTCACGGCCGTAGCCGCTCTTCCCCGCGCCGGCTACACCGCCCGACTGAACGCCACGGTCGTCTACGGTTCCAACGATTATCCGTCCTGGGACAATGTCGCGCCGATATCGGAGGCCCTCGTATGCACTTCCGATGCGGACTGGTGCATCACCGCCACCACATCCGATGCGGAGTGCCGGTATCTGGTGCTGGGCAAGCCCGAGAAGGCAAACTTCAACTGCAACGTCGCCGAACTGCGGTTCTACGGATGGACGAGCGCGGAAGCGATGTCCGTACTGACGGCGCCCACTCATGTGACGCTGACGAAGGGCGACAGGGCGATCGCCATTGCGTGGGAGGCATGTGGGCAGGCAGTGTCATATACGATACGCCGCAAAATGGACAATGATGCGTGGGAGACCATAGCCTCGGACATCACAGGCACCTCCTACACCGACGCGAACATACCTTTCAACGGCACACGCTACTCCTATCAGGTCGTCGCGGTTGGTACTGACGCCACAGCCAATTCGGACGAATTTTCCATCCTCCCCTACACCACCGGTGACGGAACCGGCCTCTGGGGCGTCTATACGAAGAACTTCACCCATGGGTACGATCCGGCGGAGGAGGTGGCACTGGAACGCATAGATCCGACAATCGATTTCGACTGGGGCGCGAATGCGCCGAGCGAAACTGTCGGCGCCGATCACTTCCGCATCACCTGGACCGGCTTGATCATCATCCCCTTCGACGGGAAATACTCATTCCGCATCAACCACGACGACGGCGCGCGGCTGATGATCGACAATGCCATCGTGCTGAACAACTGGAGCGTTGGCGGAGTGTTCGAAAGCCGTGCAAGCGTCACGCTGACTGCGGGCGTGCATCCGATCCGCATCGACGCGCAGGAGCAGGTAGGCGATGCGAGATGCCAGCTCTTCTGGGGTGGCTGCGTCGATGAAGAGATCGTGCCCGCATCGCAGCTGATTCCGGACAAGGTGGCCGTAGACACGGTGCCGAAGCCTTGGCTGGGCACGCGAACCTTCGGCGGGCAGCATCTGGGACTTACGATCTTCAACGCCGACGGCAGCATCACGCTCAGTTCCGGCGGCCACGACACATGGGGCGACAATGAGGGATTCCGCTATCTCTGGCAGAAAGTCAAAGGCGACTTCAACTGCTCTATGAAGATCGACTTCACACGCGTCCCTCCGCAATCGGAAGGCGCTCGCGGCGCCATCATGCTCCGCAACGCGCTCTCACAGGGAGAACCGATGTTCCTGGCGCTTGCGGACGCGCGCCGCCGCTGGAACGTGAAGATGCGCGCCGGCTCGGCGACAGATGGCGCCGCCATCCAAGACTCCTATGACTGGGACGAGTCTGCCGCGGACATCTGCTGGATGCAGATCACCCGCAGGCGCTCGACATTCGTCGTGTCCGTCAAAACCGACGCGACGGAAAAATGGCGCGAACTCTACGTTTACGAAGACGCCGACAAGGTCTTCGACAAAGAGCTCTTCATCGGCCCGGCATCCTGTTCTGGGTCCGAACGCATCCTCACGCAGGTGACGATCGACGACTTCAATCTCACGCCGATCTCCGAAGGATCAGTGATTTTCATGCGGTGAGGCCGGCGTGGCGAAGATTCCTGCGAGCGTGCCGCGCAGATAGGCTAGGGCAATCGCGGGGCGCCTGTTCTTCAGCGCAGCCCAACCGTAGTAAATCGCCGAAAGCGGCGCGAAAACAAGCGCCACCGAAAGCGCCTGCAGAAAGCTGAAGTGCCTTCTCGCGAAGCGCAGTCGGTTGCGCGCGAAGCAGTAGGTGCGGTACGGCTTCTCAATGCCAAGCGCGCGCAGCTCGCTAACGCAGCCAGGCTCCAGAAAACCGAGATGCCAAGTGCGCGCGCGGGTGGCAATCCATGCTGAGCGCCCGCTCTCCACCACACGCCAGCCGAAGTCGCTCTCTTCGAATATCTGCACGTACCGCTCGTCCATGCCGCCCAGCCGCTCGTAGATGACGCGCGGCACCATGAATGCATTCGGCGAATAGGTAGTCGGCCGGTCGGCGGGCTCGGACGGCATACGCTCGAGCGGAAGGTTCGCGCCTACGTCGTGCGGACGCGACGTCCAGCGGCTGAAATCGCTTCCAAGCGTCCACACGAGATTCTCCTTGCCCGGTCGCCGGTGTACCGACAATGGCGCCACAAGCCCCGCATCTGGATGGCGCTCGAAGCAGGCGAGAAGCTCCACTAGCGCGCGCGGATCCAGGAGGTTGTCGTCGTCAAGAAAAAGCAGCCACTCGCCCTTCGCGCACGCGGCGCCCCTGTTGCGAGACACGGCCTGGAAAGAGTTGACGTCGTTGCGCACGCTCCTCACGCGCGCATCGTCGCCGAAACGCTCGCGAAGACTTGCGGCTGTGCCGTCCGGCGAACAGTCGTCCACCACGATCACCTCCCGCTCCGGACCTTCCGCCGCGAGAACGCTCGCCACGCAGTCGCACACCATCTGCGCGCGGTTGAACGTGGGAATCACTACGGAGACTACGGGCTTCATGCGAGCTTTGCCCAGCTGGGCGGCAGGTTCTTCAGCACCTCGATGTGGCCGAACCGCTTCGGCTGAGGCACGTCGGCGATAGTCTTCGCCCACGCCGCCATCTTCGCCACGCCCTCGGAGAGCGGCACGTTGCGCATCAGGTCGCCGAAGTCGCGCTTCACCTTCTCGTGGCTCGAATACGCCGTAACAACCTCGTTGCGCGCGTCGAGATGGCGTATCGCGCTGTCAGGCGCGCCCATCGCATCGCACACCGTGCGCGCTAGCTCGTTGACGGTCCACGGACGGTCCGCGCCGATGTTGTACACCTGGTTCCAAGTGGCTGGACGGTCGATCGAAGCCGCGATCACTGGCGCCACGTCGTCGATGTAGCTGAACGCCCTCACCTGCTCGCCGTCGCCGAAGATCGTGAGCGGCTGCCCAGTGAGTATCTGGCGCATGAAGATGCCTATCACGTTGCGGTACGGGTCGCCGATGTTCTGGCGCTCGCCGTAGACGTTGTGCGGACGGAACACCACGTAGTTCATTCCGAACATCTCGCGTGTCTCCTTCAGGTCCAGCTCCACCGCGTACTTGGAGATTCCGTACGGATCCTCGGGCATCGGCACGAGGTCTTCCGTCATGGGCGTCTGGTTGCGTCCGTACACCGCGATCGAGCTCGTGAACACGAAGCACTTCACGCTTCCCGTGTTCACCGCCGCGTTCACTAGGTTCACGCTTCCCACGAGGTTGTTCTGGTAGTTGAAGTTCTTGATGAAGTGGGAAAGCCCCTCGGCCGCGTACGCTGCGAGATGGAACACGTAGTCGAAGCGCTCCTTCTCGAAAAGCGCGTTGACGAACTCGGCGTCCTGCACGCTGCCCTTCACGAACTCCGCGCCCGCGGGAACGTTCTCCACGAACCCGCCGGAAAGATCGTCAAGCACCACCACGCGGCGTCCGCTCTTCACGAGCCATTCCGCCACATGCGAACCAATGAACCCGGCGCCGCCGGTGACAAGCACATTCTCCATCGTTGCCTCCATTTCAAAGATTTCCGCGCGCCATCGCCACAAGGTCGCGCAGCGAGAGATGAATCATCACCTTCCTGAAAAGCCCGGTATCAGACATCGTGCGGCCACTCTGCACCACGGCGCGCGCCTCGGCGATCTCCTTCTTCATTGCGCGCAGCTCGCGCTTCGCCCAGCGGTGCGCCCGCCATGCGACGCCCTTCCCCCTGACGAGCTGCAGCACGGACTGCGCGAAGCACGCGAGCTCGAAGACCGGCACAACCGTCCAACGTCCACGCACGCCGAAGCAGGTGCGGAACGAGAAGCGGATGTTGCGGTAGAACTTTCTGAGGATGTCCTCGCGCGTGTAGAACCTGCTCATCGTCGCGCCATGCGCATGGTCGATGAGCGGAGTGGGGACGTACCACACCTCCCATCCGGCAAGCCATGCCCGATGGCAGAAGTCGACCTCCTCGTAGTATGTGTGGAAGAAGTCGTAGAAGAGGCGTCCGCCTGTGGAATCCACCACGCCGCGGCGGATCATGAACATCGCGCCGTACGCCGCGAAGCAGATGCCCGGCTTCTTCGCGATCGGGTCGTCGGCCTTCTTGAACCAGCCGGGCGTGATCGTGGTGCCGATCGGCGTGAGGAACGCGCCGCAGCCGTTGAGCAGACCGTCTACGCCGGGCTCGCCGTTTTTGATGAGCAGTGTGCCCTGCGCGATTCCCGCCTTCGGATGCGCGTCCATGAACTCGACTAGCGCAGGGAAAGGGTTCTCGTGGAATACGATGTCGGAGTTGACGAGAGTTACGAACTCCTTCGTGCACAGGGGATAGCCGAAGTTGTTCGCGCCGGCGAAGCCGCCGTTCTTCGGCATGACGGCGAACTTCACGCCGTATTTGGCATAGCTCTCCGCGAGGACGCGAGTAGCCTCATCGCCCGCGGCGTCGTCCACGATCACCGTCTCGGGCAGCTCGCCTCCGAAAGTGCGCAGCAACGAATCGACGCAATGCTTCACGAGCTCGGCGTTCTTGTATGCCGTGATCAGCACGGACACTCTGTCGATCACCCGGGCGGCCATGGGCTTCATGGCCCTTTCAGCACCGCCGGCTGCGCGAGAAGGTTCACTAGCTCCGCCGTGATGCGCCCTGCGGCGTAGAGGCTGTCGGCGGAAATCTTGTCAATCGTATCGAGCGGCGTGTGCCAGTAGTTGTTGAGGCCCGGAATAGTGCCGTAGTCGAAGTCGATGAGGCAGATGGCCGGGCAGCCGGCCTCCAGAAACGGACTATGGTCGTCACCAACCACCATCGCGTCCTGCAGCGACAGCATCTGCGGCAAGCCGGCCTTCGCGGCCGCCTTCGCGGCGTACGCCCTGAGCGCGGGAGTGCCGTTTCCCGGCACGGTGATGTGCAGGTTGCGGTCGCCCAGCATGTCGAGGCAAATCGCAGCCTTCACTGCGCGCCGCTTGACGGCGAACTGTTCGACGACGTGGCGCGATCCCTGGAAGCCGTCGTGCCTGCCGTAGGCCACACGGCACTCCTCTGCGTCGGTCCAGACGAGCATCACGTTGTGGTTCAACCGTCCGGCGCGCGAGAGCGAACGCGCAAACGCGAGCAGCAGGCCGGTGGTTGATGCGCCGTCATTCGCGCCCTGGAAACCGTTTCCGATTCCCGGCACAGTGTCGAAATGCGAGATCAGCACTATCCAGGGGGCGGAGGGTTCGGCGCCGGGGAACTCTGCGATTACGTTCACGAAAGAAACGAGCGAGGACCGGCTGAGAGCCACAAAGGAGTCCAGATGCGCGTTCGCGCCGGCACGGCGTGCGGCGGCGCAGATCCAGTCTGCCGCGCGGCGGCCGCCAGGAGTGCCGGCGTCGCGCGGGGTGCAGTTCGTCACGAGGCCGACGGCCTCGGCGTAGGCGGTCTGCGCGTCCGCAACAGTGAACTCCACGGGGCCAGCTGCGAGCGCGGCTGCTGAGATCAGCGGCGCAAGGCAGCAACTTGCGGCGCGAAAGAGGCGCTGGGAGC
>JAEEGI010015232.1_pt1 | contig 16033 bp, 11 predicted proteins | sample 8958751 | NCBI WGS metagenome assembly JAEEGI01 (sample SAMN16246545, study PRJNA631951) | gut metagenome | biome: gut microbiome; feature: rumen; material: KS-attached | host: Bos | place: Iran: Karaj | collected 2018-10
GGCAGGAGGTCGGAAAATCGCCGATCAAGGAGACGCTTGCCGCGGGTCTTATCATGGTCAGCCGCTGGCGTCCGGACCTTCCTTTTATGGATCCTTTCTGCGGCACCGGGACGTTCGGCATTGAGGCGGCGATGATCGGAATGAACATGGCTCCGGGGCTTAACGCGACGTTCGACGCGGAGAACTGGAAGATTTCCGACCCGGCGACCTGGGACAGCGAACGGCGGGAGGCAATTCGCGCAATCAACAGGAACGCGAGTCTCAGAATCTACTGCTCCGATATCGACTATTTCCAGCTGAAACTGGCCGAAAAACACGCGGAAGCGGCTGGTGTGAGCGGTTTCATTCACTTTCAAAAGCTTGACTACGCCGAGACCGGGTCGCGGTTCGACTACGGATGCATCGTGACGAATCCGCCGTACGGCGAGCGGCTGCTCGAGAAGAAGGCGGCCGAGGAAATCTACCGGGGCATGGGGAAGCATTTTGCCTCTTTCGACACCTGGTCCGTCTACGTGATCACTTCCTGCGAGGACTTTGAGCGCCTTTACGGGAAGCGTGCCGACAAGAAGCGCAAGATCTATAACGGCGGTCTGAAATGCGATTTTTACCAGTATTTCGGCCCTAAACCGCCCGCACCGCGCGACGCGAAAACTGCCGGCTCACAGATAGATTCCTGAAAAAAGGTTTAAAGAGTGGAAAAACGCTGAGATATTTGCTAAAATAAACCAGACCCTGAAACCCTTAACTGAAGACGCGGGCGGACAACGTCCGGGAAGGTCCGAATGAGCGGACAGAAAGGAAAAGCCATGAGTTTTGAAGATTTCACGCTTGAAGATGAAGTGAACAAACTGTTCGAGAGAATGACCGACCGCAAAGGCGACGAAAAAAAGAACGCGGACGTGAAAAAGGAAGACGCTCCCGAAGAGGCCGCGGAGAACACGGCTGAAGCCGGAGTGACAGGAACGGACGGCGATGAAAAGAAAATGTCCTACGAACAGGCTTTTGCCGAGCTTGAGCAGCTTGTCAGCAAAATGGAGAGCGGCAAACTGACGCTCGACGAGTCGATCAAAGCGTATGAAGAGGGCACGAAGCTTGTTAAATACTGCGAGAGCGAGCTCGCGCGCTACGAGGCTGTTATTAAGAAAATGACCGGGCAGTGACGCCGCCGGTTTTTTGCCATGGAAATGAACGGGAAGGCCGGCGAGGCCTTAAAAAGGAAATTTAAAGAATACGCGGAAGCGGTCGAGAAGGCGATTCCTTCATATATCGAGGGAACAGGCACAGGAACCGTGCTCGGGAAGACGATGGAATACTGCCTCACCGCGCCCGGGAAACGCATCAGACCTTCACTGACGCTCGCGTTCTGCGATATTTTCGGCGTGGATTTGGAAATCGCGATGCCTTACGCGGTAGCGCTGGAGATGATCCACACGTATTCTCTCGTTCACGACGACATGCCCTGTATGGACGATGACGACTTGCGGCGCGGGCGCCCGACCTGCCACAAGGTTTTCGGCGAGGCGAACGCGCTGCTCTGCGGTGACGCGCTGCTCAACCGGGCGTTCGAGATAGTATTTGAGGCGGCTGTGCGGGACGGAAAGTGCGGTGCGGCGGCCGGAAGAAAGCTTGCGCGTCTTGCGGGAAGCGAGGGAATGCTCGGAGGGCAGGCGCTCGACATTGCGAACGAGAACACCGAAGCGCCGGCGGACGTCCTTCTTGAGACATATAGACTGAAAACAAGCGCGCTCCTGGATTGCGCGGCCGCAATCGCGGTCGAACTCGCGCGAGAAAACGGCCGGTATTTCAATTCTTCCAAGGAAGAATTCGAAAAAGCGGCTTCCGCGGCGGTCTCGTTCACCGGGAACCTCGGACTTGCGTTCCAGATCAAAGACGACCTTCTTGACATAACAGGCGACCCGGGCACGCTCGGGAAACCGGTCGGAAGCGACGAAAAAGATTCAAAAAGAACATACGTTGCCGCGGTCGGCGTCGAAAAAGCGACACGCGACGTGGCATTTTATACGGAAAAAGCCGTTGAGGCGGCGGCAGTCTTCGGAGAACGGGGACAGATCCTCCGCTGGCTCGCGGCAGAGCTTTTAGACAGAAAACGCTGACAATTCGAAAGGCACAGTTCCATGTTGTTTGAAAAAATGCCCGTGCTGCCGGACGACCTGGCCGCAATGGACGAAAAACAATTGAATACCCTTTGCGAAGACATCCGGAAGAGGCTGGTTGAGACGGTCTCTGTCAACGGCGGACACCTGGCGTCAAACCTCGGGGTCGTCGAACTGACAGTGGCGCTCTATTCCATTTACAATCCGCACCGCGACAGGATCATCTGGGACGTCGGCCATCAGAGCTACGTTCATAAAATCCTAACCGGACGCGACGCCGGCATGGACAGGCTCCGCAGACCGGACGGCGCCGCGGGATTCCCGAAGCTCAGCGAAAGCGATGCGGACGCGTTCAACACCGGACACAGTTCAACCTCGATTTCTGCGGCGCTCGGATACGCGCGCGCGTTTAAATACACCGGCGAAAACAGGGCGGTCATCGCGGTCATCGGCGACGGCGCTCTCACGGGCGGAATGGCCTACGAGGCGCTTAACGACATTGCCCAGTCGCAGTGCCGCGTTATTGTGGTCCTCAACGACAACGGAATGTCCATCGACCGTAACGTCGGCGGCCTTTCCAAGTATCTCGCGAAAATCCGCAGGCGCCATTCATATATGCGCGCGAAGAGGAACGTCCGCGGATTCCTGCTGAAAATCCCGAAGATCGGCAGGCCGCTTACCCGCGTGATCAGCAGAGCCAAAAACCGCGTCAAGCACTGGGTTGTCGAGGGCAAATTCTTTGAGAACCTCGGGCTGTACTACCTTGGGCCGGTGGACGGTCACGACATCTACGCCCTTAAAATGATTTTCGAGAGGGCAAACGAGATCGACGGACCGGTGCTGGTTCACGTTCAGACGCAGAAGGGCAAGGGCTATGAGCCGGCCGAGAAAGAGCCTGAAATATTCCACGGCGTCGGCGCTTTTGTGGCAGAAACCGGCGAGATAAAGAACAAAAACTGCGAATCTCTTTCGAAGGTCTTCTCCGAGGAACTTTGCAAGCTCGCAGAAACAGACGACAAAATCGTCGCGGTGACCGCAGCGATGTCGATCGGAACGGGGCTTGACGGCTTTGCGCAGCAGTTCCCGGACAGAACGGTCGACGTCGGAATAGCGGAGCAGCATGCGATAACAATGGCGGCGGGAATGTCTCTCGCGGGAATGAAGCCCGTTGCGGCTATTTATTCGACTTTCCTGCAGAGGGCGTACGACCAGCTGCTTCACGACGTGGCGTTGCAGAAGCTTCCGCTTGTGGTGGGAATCGACCGCGCGGGAGTGTGCGGATACGACGGTGAAACGCACCACGGTATTTACGATTTTGCGTATCTCAGCGGAATTCCGTTCACGACCGTCGCTGCGCCGTCGTCCGCAAAACAGCTCAGGGAGACGGTCAGGCTTGCGATTCACGTTTACGACGGCGAGCCGGAAGTAGAAAACAATCCTTTGCCGGAAGACGCCGGAAAACTGTTCGCGATAAGGTACCCCGCCAAGGAGAGGGCGACTTTCTTAGAGGATGAAGACTACATCGACGTACCGGTCGCGTACGGCCGCGGCGCGGTCTGCTTTGACAAACCCGGCGAGAACGGCTTGTACGACGTGGCGCTGTTCTCGATCGGAGAGGTGCTTGAAGAGGTGTTTGCCGCTGCTAAAATTCTCGCTACCCGCGGGCTTTCGGTAACGGTTTTCGACGCGAGGTTCTTTAAACCTCTTGACGTTGCGGCTGTCTTCGGGATTGCGGACAGATCCAAGCTGGTCGTTACAGCCGAGGATGCGATTGCGGACGACGGCTTTGGGGAGCACGTAAGACTGGCGCTGGCTGACAGCGGATGCAAAAACTCGGTCATTTCACTGGCCCACAAGAACACGCTCATTCCCAACGACAGTATCGCCAACCAGATGAAGGCGGACGGACTGGACCGCGAGGGAATCGTTTCTAGCTGCCTCAACGCGCTTGAGAAGCTCAGCAATGTTGAATAATCAGGAAGATGAGACTTGACGCCTACCTTGCCGAATCAAAAATATACGCAAGCAGAACACGCGCCGAACGCGCAGTTAAAGAGGGCTGCGTCAGGGTCAACGGGAAAGTCGTGACAAAGTGTTCGTTCGAGGTCTCGCCGGAGGATAACGTGGAGTGCCTTCCGGATCCGCTTCGCTACGTGTCGAGAGGAGCGCTGAAGCTCGAGTACGCACTTAAAGTGTTCGGGATCGACGTAACGGGGCTTTGCGCAATCGACGTTGGCTCGTCAACAGGCGGATTCACGCAGGTGCTTCTTGAAAACGGAGCGGCGTCGGTGACCGCGGTTGACGTGGGGACGGGCCAGCTTGATAAAAAACTGGCGGAGGATCCGAGGGTCGTGCCGATGGAGCAGACAGACGTTCGCGCGTTGAGACCGGAGGAAACGGGACTGTTCGATATTCTGACGTGCGACTGTTCGTTTATTTCGCTGAAAGCTCTTTTCGGTGCGTGCTACGGACTGATAAAGGAAGGCGGAACCGGAGTGTTCCTGATAAAGCCACAGTTCGAGGCGGGGCGCGGAGCGGTCAAAAAGAACGGTATCGTCAAGGACGAAAAGATAAGACTCGCGTGTGTTGAGAGCGTTGTGGAGGCCGCAAAGGCGGCGGGGTTTGAGCCGTCAGGGCAGGTCGTGGAGTCTCCGGTAAGGGGCGGCGACGGGAATTTAGAGTACATTTTAGCGGTGAAAAAATAGACTTTTCCGCTTCTGAAACCGGCCTTTTGAGACCGGTTTTTTCACGCCCGAAATCCCGCATAATTGTTCCACGTGGAACAATTGAGTTTTCGTCTATTTATAGGCAAAATTTAATGTTCGAATCTGAAACCGGCCCGCAGCACAAAACGGGGGCTTTAAATACCTTAAAAGAAAACAAAAAACGGTTGGCCCTTGAACTTTGATGAAAAACATGGTATATTTGAATTAACGAGGAAACCCGGGGCGTCACGGGACGCCAATGAATATATTTTTGGGAGGTTTTGTTATGACAGTAAAATTCAGCACCAAGGACGCAACCGTTTACGACAAAGACCGCAAAGCGATGGAAAAGAAACTTGCGCAGAGACTTTCCAGGTATTTTGCGAACGACGAAATTGAAGCGTTCGTTAAAGTTTCGGAGGCAAAGCTTGGCTTTAAGGTAGAAATCACACTCCCGTATTATGGTTATCAAATGCGCGCGGAAGCGTCTTCGAACGACGGTCTCTACGCGGCGTTTGACGGAGCGGTCGACTCGCTCGAGCGCAGAATGAACAAGCACAAGGACAAGATCATTTCGCGCAAGACCAAGGCTGCCGTTGACGACCATCAAGACATTCCCGAGCAGGAAGAGGTCAAAGAGGAAGAGTTCAAGATCGTCAGGGTCAAAAAGTATGAGTTCAAACCCATGACGACGCAGGAAGCCATCCTCAATATGGAGGCGCTCGGGCACGATTTCTACGTATTTTTGAACGCAGAGGACGACAAGATCTGCACCGTTTATAGAAGGAAAGACGGCGGATACGGAATGGTAGCGCCGGTATAAACCATACAACGGACTTATAACAGTCCGATGCGGCGCCGCTCCGGAGACGGGGCGGCGCCCTTTTAGATAAGGAATTTTGCGGTACTACTTGAATTTTCGGCTGCGTTTCTGTAAAATACGGGTAAACTGATAAGTATGCCGTCAAAAACGGCAGCAGGCCTTTCGGGCCGGGATAGATTCCGGCCGTATGCAAAAGAGGAGTTCGCAATGAGCAACAAAAACAAGAACAAAAACGATATTCCCGAAAAGATCGACCGCGCGGTTGACGAGAGCGATTCCGTTTTTGATATTATTTTCAATCTCGATGACGGAACGTACACGACGATGTCGCACGAGGAAACGGCAGGCGCGGCGGAGGCTTTTGCCGAAGAAGCGGTGAACGAGGCGACGGACGCGGTTGAAGAGACCCGGGAACAGATCGAAGAAAAAGCCGTAGAGCTTGCGGAAGAAGCGCGCGAGGCTGAAGAGGCGGTTTCGGAAGCGGCTGAGGACGTAAATGACGCGGTTGCGGAAGGCGCTGCGGTTGCGGCCGGAATTGCGGCAGCTGCGGAAATTCCCGACGAGAACGACTTCGCGGCGCTTGAAGGTTTTGAAGACGACATCGAAGGGGAGGATATCCTTTCCGAAGCCGGCGAAGAACTGAAAGAAAGGCTGGACGAAGGCGAAAAACTCGCGGAGGAAGCGGCTGAAGAGGCGGAAAAGTCGGTTGATGCGGCGAAAGACGCGACAGAGGCGGCAGCCGGAACCGTAGCCGAAGCCATTGACGAAGGCGCAAAATCCGCGGAAGAGCAGGCGGAGAAAATCAATAAAGAAGCCGAAGAGGAAATTCGTGAAGCCGGCGCGGAGGCGTTCAAGGTTCGTGACGAAGCCGACGAAAAAATCGCGTCGTTGAACGGGCGAATGAGAGAAATCGCGTCCGAAGCCAACGACAAACCGCAAAAGAGCACGGTCAAGGGACTGGCGCTCGGAGGAATGCTTGTCATCAGCGAAGATGAGCAAAACGTCGGCGAAGATGACGCGGCCGACGAGTTCAGGGAGATGAGCGAGAACGTTACCGAATCCGACGACTCGGTGCGCGCGGAAAAAATCAAGGACCTGGCCGAAAACGGTGACGGAAAGAAGGACAATGTTGCAACCAAGCTTCGCGGCATTTTAGGGCTTTCCGGAACGGAAGGCGGCGGCAAGACGCTGCTGGGAATGAACTACGCGATGTGGTCGATGATCATTCTGCTCGTGTTCGTTTTCGACGCAGTGCTGATGAACTTCGTGCTGCACAAAGTGATCTACCCGATCGTCAGCAACGTTATGACGGCGTCGGGAGCCGCTTCGCTGAAGCTTGACTCGTACGAGACGCTCTACACGGGAATCTCCTACGGAATCGCGTTTTTGATCGGCGGGCTGGTGCTGTTCCTGATTGCGAAAATCGCGCAGATGCTGATGGAGGAAGTCGAAACCTCCAACCCGGGCAACCTGATCAAGATAGTTCTGTTTGGATTGATGATCATCTTCGGAATCGGCGGACTTATCGCGATGTTGGTGACCCATAAAGGACTGTTTTCGCTGGCGGCTTACAGGTGGATCTGCCCGTTTATGGGGTACGCAGGCGGGCTGCTGTTCTTCCTGTTTTCGGAGATAGGGAAGAAAAAGAAATAACCTGATAAAATGAATACAGACGCAGAGCGCCCGGCAATCCGGATCGGATTGCCGGGCGCCGCTTATTTTAAGGCAGATACAATCAGGTTCCGCGTTTTTTCTTAATGCAAACGGCGGTTGCGACGGCTGCGCCGGCGACAGCGAGAGAGCCGGCGCCTATCAAAACTGCTGCCGTGAGCTTTCCGCAGCCGGAAGGGTCTCCGGATGGTTGAGAAGCGTTTTCGCCGGCGTAGAGCTCGATTTCAGAGATGGATTTGTTCGCGTTGTTGCTCCCGACGTTCAGCCAGAGAAGCTTGACGTAGCGGTATTCGCCGGAAAGCGGTTCACTGACGACGCGCTGCCCGCCGGATTCGAAAACGTTCCTGTCGCGGATAGTGGCGTCGGCCAGAACGGTCCAGACGAGGCCGTCCGCAGAGCCTTCAATGCGGTATTCGGGGATAATCGCGTCGGCGTCGACACGGATATTGATGCCGTGAAGCGGCGAAGAGGAGCCGAGGTCCATGGTGATCGTTTGGGAGGCAATCGGCGCGAACGGAACCCAGAGGGTGTTCACGTCGCCGTCAAAAAGATTTGAAACCGTGTCGGTTCCGTTTCCGTCCGCGTCATAGACGTAACTTCCCGTGCATTTCACCTGCGGAAGCTGCTTCGTGCCTTCGTATTCGGGAAGAGAGCCGCTGAAACCGGACATATACGCCGCCGCGTCGACGACTGCCGCCCAGTTCCCGACGACCTTGGAGAAGGTGACGCGGAGGTGACGGCAGGTGTATTCGTGCGGCAGAAGGCAGGTGAAGGACGAGGTGGAGCCGAAAGCCTGCGCGATTTCGTCGTCGCAGGAATAGACTTCGGTCCAGTTTTTGCCGTCGTTCGAGATTTCGAGGGTGTAGCCGGCGGAGGAGGTGCCGCGGTAGAGGTTCATCGAAAACGTGTTGAAAGTGCGTTCTTCGGGAAGCTTGTAGCATAAAATCTGCGGGAACGAGCCGTCCGAGGCGCACCACCAGGTGTCGAAGTCGCCGTCGATGGACTTCGAGGCGTTGCTCTCCTCCGTGCTGAAGCTTGAAGCGGTGACCGAGGAGCCGGTTAAAATGTTGGAGCCTTTTTCGTTGGAAACGAGGACAGCGCTCTCGGCGGTCCGGGTGAGCGTGAGACGTTCGTCGGTGTAAGCTTTTTCGGTGACGTACCTGCCGAGGTCGGTGCGGCTCGTGACAAGAAGCGCCCAGTCGCCGGGAGTGGGCTTTTCGGGAATCGTGTAGCGGCCGTCTTCAGCGGTAATCATTCCCGGAATTTCGACAAAACAACCCTTCACAGGGTTTGACCATTTGGCGGAGTACTGTGCCGCCGGGTCGAGTCCGCGCAGCTCGCCGGTGGAAAGGTCGCGGTTGTAAAAATATGCCACGTAGGTGTCGGCGTTGTCGGAGGAGGCGACGGCCTTGGTCTCGGCGGTGAGGTCGGAGAACGCCTCATTGTTAAAGCGTGGCACGAGCCGGCTGAAATCCGCGTATTTAAAGAACGCCGCCAAGTATTTCATTTCAAGAGAGCCGGGCTTGTCGATGCCCATGTACCAGGGCTCGAAGCTGTACGAACCGAACCAGCCCGTGTTCCCGGCCGTAGAGTAGTTGTTGGCCCAGACGCCGGTGACGCCGTACGTGAACCCGTAACTGCCGCACAGGTTCGCCTTCCAGGCTGAAATTCGCGAGGCGCTGTAGCCGTTGAACGCGCCGCAGGTTATGTCCTCGTAGTTCGCCTCGGTTTCGACAAAAGGCTTCGCGGAGCCGGTGCGGGTGTTGTTCCAGTAGCCCTCGTAAAGGGATTTTGCGGAAATCAGGCCGCCGTGGCCGCCTTGAAGCGCGTAAAATGAGTGCCAGGATTCACTGTCGAGCCTTTCGACAAATTCGTTTTCGACGGGAAGCGGGTACTGGTGCGCGCTTTGGGGGTGGTTGTAGCCGTCGCCGGTGGAGACAATTCTTGCGGATGAAAGCCAGGCGTCAAAGTGTTCCGGCCCCGTGATTTCCTGCGCGGTGATCCAGACGACAGGGTAGGCGGCGTAGCGGGCGGTGAGGTAGCGGGAAAAACGTTCCAGCGCTTCAACCCCCATTGCCTGAACAGTGTTTGCGTGAACGCCGAACCCGAGGGCGACGACCATTCCCCGCTCCGCCAGGTAGTCGAACATTCCGTCAATTTTGCCGGAAAAAGTAGCGGTGTCGGGAAGATCGTACTTGCTGAGCCACAGGCCGGGTTCATCCGTGGTGGAGCGCTGACCGCCGCCGTCAGACTCGCCGCTGTCGAAATAGGTCTGGTAAACGGTGAACCCCTTGGCGACCCGGTCGTCGACTTCGTGCTTGAACTGGTTTCCGCACACGCAGCCGGGATAGTTGCACTTCGTCACGGAGACGTAGTTCGGCGCCTGCCAGTTGGTGTCGCCAAGCCAGTAAAAGGGCGTTCCGTCGTCGTGAACGAAATACCTGCCGTTTTCGGAGATCTTCACGAAGCCGTGTCTGTCGACGTCGGTCGTGCCGGTGTTTTCGACAGCCAAAAGACTTCCCGTGACGCCGTTGAGGGAGGCGTTGGAGGCGTCGGAGCACGTAATGAGGTATGTCCAGACGCCCGTTTTGGTGGGCGCAAAACGGACGCGCCACTCGTTCCCACCGTTCCAGAAGCCGTAGAGGTGAATGGATTCGCCGCTCTCATGGGTGAAAACCGCGTCGACGTCGACGTCTTTGTAGGGGTTTTCGTATTCTTTTTCGCTTGTCAGCACGATATCGGTGCGTTTCCAGATCATAACGGATTCAATCTTGTCAAAATTGGCTTTTTCGGACGCATGCGCGGCCAGCATGGGAATCATCAGCCCCACGCCAAGCAGTAAAAGAATGTTTTTCAGGTTCTTTTTCATAGAGCGGGGAATCCGGAAAGTTTTATTTGCGTTTTTTTCTGAACACGAACGCCGCCGCGGCAATCAGAAGAGGTGCCGCGCAGGAAAGAACCGCGCCGCCGCAACCCTTGTTTTTGGAGGGCTTTTCGGTACTTTCAGCAGGCTTTTCGGTGGCTTCGGCAGGTTTTTCGGTATTCTCAGCAGGCTTTTCAGTGGCCTTAACAGGATTGTCCGTCTCGGCCGGATTCGCGGGTTCGGCCGTCGGAGTGACCGAACCGGCGAACTGGTCCGCGTCGTAGATGGCGGTGTTTTTCATCTGGACGCCTTTAAAACCGCCGGTGAAACCGTTCGGGAGGAAGTCCATGCAGAGAATAATGTCGGAAAAGAGGTCGGATTTCAGCAGGGCCGAAGAGATGAGGATCGGGTCGGATTCGAAAACCGTCCAGTCCTCGCCGTTGATCTCGACGTTTCCGGGGTTGACGTAGGACATGACGTTAACGCCGCTGTCCTGCTCAAAATATAGGAACCCTTCGCCGATCAGATCGTCGTAGAGCTCGTTCCAGGTGTAGCCGGTATCGTTCCAGTTGTCCATATCCTCCGCTTTGAAAGAGTAACCGTTCGAATGGGGATCGATTCCGCGAAGAATAAATTTGATCGTGTTTTCGGAATCTGCTTCATCGAAAACGCCGCGGACTTCAACATAAAAAACCGCGTTGATGTATTCGCTGCCTTCCGCGAGCTTACGGAGATCGTCCCAAACGCTGAGCTGGGGCGAAAACCAGGTCGCCGGGGCATTGGGAATATATGTGGTGACGATATCGCCGTCCTCTTCCTTCTCGGTGAGTTTGCCGGGGAAGAATGTCGCCTCCCACTTGTGAGTCAGGTAGTTCGTGTACTCCGACTCCTCCGCAGAAGCGAAAGAAAAAGACAGCCCTGCCGCGAGAGCAAGCGCCAAAACAATCGCAATGATTCTTTTCATATTTGCCTCCTTTACGTAACCGTAAAATTCACTGTTATTGTACCATTTAAACGGATTATCCGCAACACGGGAGTGGCGGCGGGCGCTGCGGGAGGAAAAGTTCTTTATTCAGCACTTCCGGTGTGGTATAATTTTCGTAAGAAATAGAAGACCGCGGCGACGCGGGCAGAAAAACAGCCTTTCAGAGCTGCCGGACACGCGGAGGACCGATCCGATGAGAAAGAAACTGTGCATAATTATCGCGTTGGCGGTGCTCGCGGCGACGGCGGTGTCGCTTCTTCCGGCATGCGTTTCGACGAAGGAAGACCGCTACAAGAAGGAGACCCTCGTGAAAACTGAAATTTACGGAGACGGATACAACAACAATATGATAGTGGGCTTCGACAACTTCGGGCGCACGGTGCCTTCCGCAAGCGGTGAACGGGATTCCCGCAAGGTCGGCATTTTCTACTTCGTGTGGCTCGGGTCGCCGATGTCACCCGAAATCTACGACGTCTCGAAGATTCTTGAAGAGTACGGGAAGGACGTTCTTTTCCATCAAAAAGACGACAAAATCAGTCCGGACGGCCAGCCGCACTGGTGGGCGGAGCCGCTCTTCGGCTACTACAACAGCCTTGACAAGTGGGTCCTACGTCGCCACCTCGAGCTTCTGACCGAAGCGGGAGTCGATTTTATCATTTTCGACACCACGAACACGGTTCTTTACGACCGGCAGGTCAAGCGGATCATGTCGATAATTAAAGAACTGAGGCAGGAGGGATGGAACGCGCCGCAGGTTGCTTTTTACACGCACAGCCACTCAATCGAGACGATCGGGCGGATTTACGATATTTTCTATAAATCGGGAGAATATGCCGACACGTGGTTCAGAATCGACGGCAAACCGATGATAATCGGCTACACCGAGGCGTGGAAAGACCGCGCGGAGGCGGAAAGTCGAAGCGACTACGCGTACAAACCGGAGAACCTCAGCGAGGAGCTGCAGGAGTTTTTCTACGTCAAGGAGGCGTGCTGGCCGAACGACGAACACAACGAGAACTCGTTCCCGTACACCGAGTGGCAGTACCCGCAGCCGCTCAACGGCAACACCATGAACGTTTCGGTCGCGACGCACCCGATGGTGCCCTTCAGCTTTTCTCTCACACACGAAAACTGGTGCAACTGGGGCCGCGGCTACGACGTCAAAACGGGCAAGAATATCCACGAAGACATCATGAAAGGCACGTTTTTCCAGTCCGAATGGGAAACCGTGTTCAAAAACGACCCCGAAATCGTGATGGTCACCGGCTGGAACGAGTGGATTGCGTTCAAGCAGGAATACGGCGGCGAGTACATGCTGTGCGACAACGTCGACATGGAGTATTCCCGCGACATTGAACCGATGAAAGGCGGCTACGAGGACGCCTACTATATCCAGATGATTGCGAACATCAGGAAATACAAGTACGAACCGGCCGACGGCTTGATTGCCGACAACGTGTACAAGACGGTTGACGTCATGAACGGAGACGACTCGCAGTGGGACGACGTGAAAGCGGTTTACAGGCATGTGGGAACAGTGAACGAGGCTCGCGATTTCGCTGGCGCGGCGGACAATCTTAAGTACACGGTGCCGGCGGCGCGCAACAACATTCTGTCGGTGAAGGTCACGAGCGATTCGGAAAATATTTATTTTCGGGTCGAATGCGCCGACGCGGTTGACCCGGACGGAGGCCTCGACAGCATGAACATTTTTATCGGTACCGGGAACTGCGCTAAAAAGGGCTGGGAGTCCTACGAATATGCCGTGAACAGGTCTCAAACAAACGGAAAAGCCTTAATCGAGAAGCTCTCCGCTGATTTTTCCGGAAAAACTGTGGGAGAGGCGGCCTTTTCGGTGAACGGGAAATATGTCTATTTCGCAGTTCCGATGGAGGCGCTGGGACTCGGGGCGAAAACCGGCAACGTCAACGACAAGATTTATTTTAAGGTTGCGGACAGCGTTGAGAATCCCGCGGATATTATGGACTACTACGTGAGCGGAAGGTCGTTACCGGAGGGCAGACTGAGTTACGAATACGTTTTCACTTATTGAGGCGGGAAATATTTCCGGGAAATACGGTGGATTTTCCGGATTGTGGATTTTCCATGGAGAAACGATGATTTCCCGAAAAACGGTGTATTTTCCAGCCTGTGGATTTTCCATGGAGAAACGATGATTCTCTGGAAAAACGGTGTATTTTCCAAGTTGTGGATTTTCCGTGGAGAAACGACAGATTTCCCGGAAAAACGGTGTATTTTCCAAGTTGTGGATTTTCCATGGAGAAACCACAGATTTCCCGGAAAACGGTGCATTTTCCAAGTTGTGGATTTTCCGCGGAGAAACGGCAGATTTCCAAGAGAAACGGTGGATTTTCCAAATTGTGACGGAGGAGGAAATAATGAAAAGAGGAATCATTTGTGTGCTTTGCGCGATTTTCGCACTTTGCTTTTCGATAACGGTATTTGCCGAAGAACCGGCGAAAACCGTCGTAATTCCTTTCGGAGACGGGGGCACGGTAGCGCTCAAACTTGTGGAGTCTTTCGACAACGCGGAAGATTCGCCGTCGGAGTACGGGACGTGCACGATTGAGAACGGTGAGATCCTTCTGGAGGGGATGGCTTCCTGCGTGGACCGCTACGGAATAAAGACACCGGAGCTCAAGGCGGCCGGGAAACTGGAAGGGGCGAAATATATAGTGTTCTCGATCGAGAACGGCAGCGACGGCGACATTTGGTTCTGCTTTCAGCCGGAAGTTGCGGGCTACGGGAACGTGTTCCTGGGCGGCGAGATTGAGGGTGGAAGGTTCATTCTTGTCGACAAAGAGGGGAATATGACGGTTGAGACGGAGGCGGACGGATGGCCGGAGACGAACAACGGAAGGTACGGGTATACGGTTCCGGAGGCGTTTCAGGGGTATGTGTTCATTCCGAAGGGGCTTGTTTGCCAGCACCAGCAGTGGGACAAGCCGCTGTTCGGCGAGGGAAAGGACCCGAAGTTCGAAGCGGTCGGGTTCAACGTTTACAGCGACGAGGCGGCGGTTTTCGAACTGAGGATATTTGATATGTTCACGGCGGAGGAGCTTCCCGAATACGTGCCGAAGCCGACCCCGGAGCCCACGAACACGCCGGAACCGACGCCGACAAAAGCGCCGGCGAATGAGACGGCAAAGAATCAGGCAAATGAGACAGGCGCAGACACGGGAAAAACGGACGACCCGCAGAAAAAAGACAAGGCGGGAAGAGGCTGCGGCGGATTCATGCCGGGAGCAACGGCGGCGATAATACCGGCCGCGTTCGCGATTTTGATTGCAAAAAAGCGGGAAAAGTGATAAAACTAGAGAGTGTTTTTGACTTTAGCAAACAGGTAAACACAAGAAGGAAGGCATATACTATGCGCAAGACAAAAATCATTTGCACGCTCGGACCGGCGAGCGAGACCGAAGAGACGATCGAAAAGCTTATGAAGGCGGGAATGAACGTCGCGAGGTTCAATTTTTCGCACGGAACGCACGAGTGGCACAAGACGGTGATGGACCGGGTCAAGAAGATCAGGGAGAAACTCGACCTGCCGGTGGCGATAATGCTCGACACGAAGGGCCCCGAGTACAGAATCGGAACGTTCGCGGACGGCCCGATCGAGCTCAAGGACGGCGACAAGTTCACGTTTACGGTGGACGACGTTGAGGGTGACGCGACGAAGGTTTCGGTCTCATACAAGACGCTTTGCGACGAGCTCGAGGCGGGCGACACGATTTACGTAAACGACGGCATCGTGCAGTTCAAGGTTGACGAGATCAAGGGGCACGACATCAACTGCACCGTTCTGGCGGGCGGAACCGTCTCCAACCGCAAGGGAATGTCATTTCCGGGAAAAGTGCTTCACCAGGTGTTCCTCTCCGAGCAGGACAAGGACGACCTGCTTTTCGGCATCGAGAACGAGGTGGACTACGTGGCGGCTTCGTTCGTTTCCAACCGCGAAAACGTGGAGGACATGAGAAATTTCCTTGACGTGAACGGCGGCAAGGGCATCGGAATTATCGCGAAGATCGAGAACCAGTCCGGCGTGGACAACATTTACGAAATTTGCGAAAAGTGCGAAGGCGTCATGGTGGCGCGCGGCGATTTGGGCGTGGAGATTCCGTTCAAGCAGGTGCCGGCCCGCCAGAAGGAACTCATCACGATCTGCAGAATGCTCGGCAAGCGCGTTATTACGGCCACCGAGATGCTCGAGTCGATGATCAACAACCCGCGGCCGACCAGGGCTGAAATTTCCGACGTGGCGAACGCGGTTTACGACGGCACTTCCGCGGTGATGCTTTCCGGCGAATCCGCTTCAGGAAAATACCCGGTGCGCACGGTCGAGGTCATGGCCGAGATCTGCGAGGAGACCGAAAAACACGTGGACTACAAGAAATATTTCCACGACGCCTACTTCCGCATCGAGAACAACATCGACGCAATTTCCCACTCCGCCTGCAACATGGCGCTCGCAATCGACGCCAAGGCCATCGCGGTCTGCTCGATTTCGGGAATGACCGTCCGCATGGTCTCCCGTTTCAGACCGGTGGCGGACATCGTGGGCCTCACCACGGACAGGCGTGAATGGCGCAAGCTGGCGCTTTCCTGGGGCGTCATTCCGGTGCTTTCCGAGGAATACCCGTCGGCGGAGGTCGTGTTCTACGCGGCGCTCAAGAAGACCGCGAAGGTGCTCGGCCTCGAGAAGGGCGACAACGTGATTCTGGTCGGCGGATCGGCCACCGGAAGACCGGGCGAGAATAACACCATCCGTCTCGAGCGAGTATAACCGGGCTACAGAATAATATTGCAGCCTGCTTCTCCCTGCAAAAACCAAGGGGGAGAAGCAGGCTGCTT
>JAEEGI010015233.1_pt1 | contig 16032 bp, 12 predicted proteins | sample 8958751 | NCBI WGS metagenome assembly JAEEGI01 (sample SAMN16246545, study PRJNA631951) | gut metagenome | biome: gut microbiome; feature: rumen; material: KS-attached | host: Bos | place: Iran: Karaj | collected 2018-10
GGAGATTCCGTTTGAACTGGCCGCCCGCTTCTACTCCGCAGACCTGCCTACCCGCACCAACGGCGGCCAGATGGCAGACCCTTCCACCGGTTCCTCCTACTTCGAAATCGACCAGCTCAAGCCGGCAGACTATGCCGCCATCAAGGACCTGGAGCCCGGCCAGATTTCCGAACCCGTGGAGTCCCAGGACAACGAGGGCTACCTGCAGGGCCGTCAGGGCAACCTGATTTACAAGATCATCCGCGTGGACAAGATACTTCCGGCCCACACCGCCACCTTCGAGAACGACTACAACCAGATTCTGGAAACCGTTCAGATGCTCAAGCAGAAAGAGGCTGTGGATGCCTTCCTGGACAAAAAGGTCAAGAGCACTTACATTGTGATTGACCCCTTGTTTGCCGAGTGCGACTTTTCCCGTGAAGCCTGGAACGCCCGCAAATAGTGCATCCTTCCCGGACTCATAAATGGCTTATGCCCGTGCTGCTACTGCTTTTCGCAGTGGCGGCTTTGGCTTATGAACCCCCGCAGGAGCCGGTCAAGGAAAAGGACGTCGTCCACCTCATCAGCGCCCAGAGCGCCCAACTCATAGAAAAAGATGGCGAGAGCTACCGCAAAGTGGTGGGTCCCGCCAAATTCCTGCATAACGACACGTATCTCCTCTGCGATACGGCCCTGTGGAATGTGACCACCAACATCATTGACGCCACGGGCAACGTGCAGATCATCCAGGACCGCACCAAACTGTCCAGCGCCACGCTCCAGTATGTGGTAGACGACAATATGGCCAAGTTCCGCGGAGACCTGGTGCAGCTGGAAGACAGCGACCACAACATCCTCCGCACCCGTTACCTGGACTACAACACCAAGGACTCCGTGGCCGTTTTCCAGAACGGCGCAGCTATGCGGGACAAGGACGGCCAGGTGATGGAGAGCCTGTTTGGAACGTATGACGCCAAAGCCCATCTGTTTGTCTTCAACGACCAGGTGAATATGTATATGGACACCACGTTCGTGAAGACGTCCCGTATGGAGTACAGGAGTGACCTGTCCACGGCCTATTTCGGTTTCGGAACCGATATGTGGCAGGACGACCAGATGCTCAGCGCCGACGACGGCTGGTACGACCGCAACCAGGAACTGTACTTCTTCCGCCGCCGGGTCCACCTTCTCACCGAGGACCAGGAAATCTGGAGCGATTCGCTCTATTACCACCGCATCCCCGGAGACGTGGAGATGCTGGGCCACGTGGAAATTATGGACACCACCCGCAACGTCTTCGGCCTGGCCGGACGCATCGAGTATACGGACTCCCTCTCCCAAATCCGGATGACAAGGGACCCCGCCGTGATGTCCATCTCGGACGACAAAGGCCGCCGCGATACGGTTTATGTGGGGGCCGATATCCTCTTTTCGAGGGCCTACAAGCGCTGTGACATCCCCGAGCAGTGGAAGAAAGATGCCGAGAAGCGCCTGACGGACATCTCCGGAGACCCGGTGATGGAATACCGCAGGAAAGCTGCGGAAGAAGCGGCCAAGAAAGCGGCCGAGGCCTTGAAGAACGACCCTGCCAAGCAGGCCGAAGAAGCCGCCCGCAAACTGCGCGAGCAAAACCAGAAGGGCAAGGCCCAGGAAGAATCCGTTCCGGAACCGCAAGACACGGTTGCCGCACCGGCGCCTCCTCCCGTGACGGATCCGGTGGACACGGTTCCCCCGCCGCCGGACACGTCCAAAGTGAACATTATCTGGGGCTCCAAGAACGTGCGTCTTTTCCGCCGCGATATGCAGATGGCGGGAGACTCCCTCTACTATACGGATCTGGATTCCCTCATCCGTCTCTACAAAGACCCTATCCTCTTCAACGCCGGCAACCGCCAGTATGTGGCCGACAGCATCTATATGGTCATCAAGGAGCGCCGGATGCAGCGGGCCCACCTGCTGTCCAATGCCTTCATCACCATTGAGGAGGCCCCGCACGCCTATGACCAGATCCGGGGAACCGAGATGGTGGCCTATTTCGACACCACCAACGCCCTTACGCGCTTCGACGCCCTGGGCGGCGCCTCTTCCCTGTTCTATCTGGAAGAGAACAACGCCCTGGCCACGGTGAACAAGGTGGAGGCCAAGATGATTTACGCCACCTTCCAGAACGACAGCCTCTCCAAGATGTACTACTACGACAATCCCAAGAACGACGGCTACCCCACGGTGCAGCTGCCGGAAGAGGACAAGACCCTCAAGGGATTCCGTTGGGAGCCGGAGAGAAGGCCCACGTCGCCGCTGGATGTGACGGAACTGGAGCCGCGCCCCAGTGAGCGCCTGGACTACCTGTCCCACCCGCACGCCCAGTTCGTGCAGACGGAGATTTACTTCCCCGGCTACATCAACAAACTGTACCGCGACATCGCCATCCGCGATTCCCTCACGGTGGTAAGGCAGCGGGAAAAGAAAGAGCGGGAAGAGCGCGAGAAAGAGCTGGAAGCCCTGAAGGCCCAGGAGATGCCGGTAGATACGCTGGCGGTAGGGGCCGATTCCACCTTGGTAGCCCCGGCCGATACATTAAAAGCCGCTGTGGACAGTCTGGCAACCCCGCTGGACAGCCTTTCCAAGGCCCCTCTGGACAGTGTAACCACCGCCCCGCCGGTCAAGAAAGAACCTACGCCCCAGGAACTCCGCAAGGCCGAAAAGGCCCGCAAGGAGGCCGAGAAGGCCCGGATAAGGCAGAAGAAGGAAGAGGAGAGGAAGGCCCGTTGGGCCGAACTGGACCGCCGCGATGCGGAGAGGAAGGCCGCCAAGGAGCAGAAGAAGCTGGAGAAGCAGCGGGCCCGGAAACTGAAAGCCCTGCAGAAACTGGAGAAGAAGGCGCAGAAAGAAAGGAAGCGCTTTGAGAAGTACCTCCAGCGGGAGCAGGAGCGGGAACAAAGAAGACAAAACAAGCAAAAGAACTGATATGAAAAAGACCGTACTTGTATCGGGTGGTGCCGGTTTCATTGGCAGCCACGTAACCGTAGAGCTCATCAATGCCGGCTACGACGTTGTGGTAGCCGACAACTTCTCCAACTGCGACCGCACTTGCTATGAAGGGGTGAAAAAGATTACCGGCCGTGAGGATATTCCGCTGGAAATCGTGGATTTCTGCGATATGGCCGCCACCAACGCCCTCTTTGCCAAGTATCCCATTGACGCCGTCATCCACTTCGCCGCCTTCAAGGCCGTAGGCGAGTCGGTGGAGCAGCCGGTACGTTACTATAAGAACAACCTTTCCAGCTTCCTGAACGTGCTGGAGGCCGCCCAGAACAAGGGTGGCTGCAATGTGCTGTTCTCTTCTTCGGCCACCGTCTACGGAGAGCCCGACGTGGTTCCCGTGACGGAAAAGACCCCTCGTCAGCCTGCCACTTCCCCTTACGGCAACACCAAGACTATGTGCGAAGACATCCTTCGTGACACCGTCAAGGCCAACGGCGGCAAGATCAAGGGCATCCTCCTCCGCTACTTCAATCCCATCGGCGCCCATCCCAGCGCCCTCATCGGAGAACTCCCCCGCGGCGTTCCCAACAACCTGGTTCCCTATATCACCCAGACGGCCATTGGCAAGCGCGAGTGCCTGTCCATCTTCGGCAACGACTATCCCACCCCGGACGGAACCTGCCAGAGAGACTTCATTGACATCGTAGACCTGGCCAAGGCACACGTGTACGCCGTCACCCGTATGGTGGAAGGCAAGATGAAGCAGGACTGCGAAGTCTTCAACGTGGGCACCGGCCGTCCGCTGAGCGTGATGGAACTGGTCAATGCATTCGAGAAGGTGAACGGAGTCAAGCTCAACTACAAGTTTGCCCCCCGCCGCGCCGGAGACATCACCGCCATCTGGGCCGATCCCACCCTGGCCGAAACCGAAATGGGCTGGAAGGCCACCCGAACCATTGAAGAAACCCTCAAGTCTGCCTGGGCTTGGGAGTGCCACCTGGCCGGAAAATAGAACTTGACGCAATATGGAAGAGAAAAAACAAGTCCAGCTGCCGGAAAACGCACACCGGGAGCTCAAGCCGGGAGAGGAGTATAAGCCCCTTCTGGATCCCCACACCAAGTACGCCGAGGCCACGCCCTATTCGGTTACCATCGGCCTGCTTATGGTGATTCTTTTCAGCGCTGCCGCTGCCTACCTGGGCCTCAAAGTGGGCCAGGTGTTCGAGGCGGCCATTCCCATTGCCATCATTGCCGTGGGTCTCACCGGCGCCCTGGGCCTCAAACACGGCCTCAGCCAGAACGTGATCATCCAGTCCATCGGCGGCTGCTCCGGCGCCGTGGTGGCCGGAGCCATCTTCACCCTGCCCGCCATCTACATCCTGGGCGTTGAGGTGCAGTTCTGGCAGATGGTGCTGAGTTCGCTGCTGGGCGGCGTGCTGGGCATCCTGTTCCTCATTCCTTTCCGCAAATACTTTGTCAAGGAAATGCACGGGAAGTATCCCTTCCCGGAGGCTACCGCCACCACGCAGGTGCTCATCAGCGGCGAGGGCGGCGGCTCCAGCGCCAAGACGCTCATCACGGCCGGCCTCATCGGCGGTATGTACGACTTTGCCGTAGCCACCTTCGGCACCTGGGCCGAGACCGTTTCCACTACGGTGATGGGCTGGGGCGCAGCCGTGGCCGACAAGGCCAAGCTGGTGCTCAAGATGAATACCGGTGCAGCCGTGCTGGGCCTGGGCTATATCATCGGCCTTAAATATTCCTTCATCATCTGCTGCGGCTCGCTGCTGGTCTGGCTGGTCATCATTCCCCTGATGAACCTCATCTGGGGGGCCGATGTCATTGACCTGATGGGCACCGGCATCACCACCACCGTCGGAGAGATGGCACCGGAAGAGATCTTCAAGACCTACGCCCGCCATATCGGCATCGGCGGCATCGCTACGGCCGGTATCATCGGCATCGTGAAGAGCTTCGGCGTCATCAAGAGCGCTGCCGGCCTGGCCGTGAAGGAGTTCAAGCGCAAGCCCGGCACCCTTACGGAAAAGGCCATCCGCACGGAGGAAGACCTCCCTATGAAGACCATCGTCTTCGGTGTGGTCATCGCCCTCCTCTGCATCTTCGCCTTCTTTGCCTTCGGCGGCGTGGTGAACAATGTATGGCAGGCCCTGGTGGGTCTGGTCATCGTGGCCATCGTGTCCTTCCTCTTCACAACCGTGGCCGCCAACGCCATTGCCATCGTGGGTTCCAACCCCGTTAGCGGAATGACGCTGATGACCCTCATCATCGCTTCCCTCATCCTGGTGGCCGTGGGCCTGAAGGGAAATACCGGAATGGCCGCCGCCCTCATCATCGGCGGCGTGGTCTGCACCGCCCTGTCGGTGGCCGGTTCCTTCATCACGGACCTCAAGATCGGTTACTGGATCGGCTCCACTCCCAAGGTGCAGGAAGGCTGGAAGTTCCTGGGCGTAGCAGTAAGTGCCGTTACGGTCTGCGGCGTGATGCTGGTCCTCAACAAGACTTACGGTTTCACCGGAGACAACGCCCTGGTGGCCCCTCAGGCCAACGCCATGGCGGCTGTGATCCAGCCTATGTTCTCCGGCGGCGGCGCTCCCTGGCTGCTCTACGGAATTGGCGCCGTGATAGCCCTGGTGCTCAATTTCTGCAAGGTTCCGGCCCTGCCGTTCGCCCTGGGTATGTTCATTCCCATCGACCTCAACCTGCCCCTGGTGGTAGGTGGTGCCATCTCCTGGTTTGTGAGCACCCGCTCCAAGGATGCCGCTGTCAATTCGGCCCGTATGGAGAAAGGCACCCTCATCGCTTCCGGTTTCATCGCCGGAGGTGCCCTGATGGGCGTGGTGAGTGCCATCCTCAAGTTCGCCAACGTGGACCTCTATCTCACGGACTGGGCCGCCAACTACGGCGAGGCCGTGGCCATTGTGCCCTTCATCGGCATTATTGTTTATATGATTTTAGCTTCAATGAAAGATGGAAAAGCTGTTAAATAGATTTTTGCGCTACGTCAGCGTAGACACGCAGTCCAACGAAGAGTCTGAGACCCAGCCTTCGGCCGCCAAGGAGTGGAACCTTCTCAAAATGCTGGAGGCCGAACTGAAGGACCTGGGCGTTGAGGTAACCCTGGATGAATATGGCTATGTAATGGCCTCCATCCCGTCCAACCTGGACAAGGAAGTGCCGGCCGTGGGCTTCATTGCCCACGTGGATACGGCCCCCGATGCCAGCGGAGCCAACGTGAAGCCCCAGATCATTGAGAACTACGACGGAAAAGCCATCGACCTCAAGGGCGTTCCCGGCCTGCAACTGAAGCCGGAAGAGTTCCCGGAGATGCTGCATTTTGTGGGCCAGACCCTCATCACTACGGACGGTACTACCCTCCTGGGAGCCGACGACAAGGCCGGTGTGGCCGAGATTATGACCGCCGTGCAGTACCTGGTGGAGCATCCGGAGGTGAAGCACGGCAAAATCTGCATCGGCTTTACCCCCGACGAGGAGATTGGCCGGGGTGTGGTCAAGTTTGACGTTCCCCGCTTTGGGGCAGACTACGCCTACACCATGGACGGCGGAGAAATTGGAGAACTGGAGTTCGAGAACTTCAACGCCGCCAGCGCCAAGATCCATATCCAGGGCCGCAACGTGCATCCCGGCAGCGCCAAGGGCAAGATGAAAAACGCCATCCTCATTGGCCAGGAACTGGGCTCCCTGCTGCCGGTAGAGCAGCGTCCGGAGTATACGGAAGGCTACGAAGGCTTCTTCCACCTCATCTCCTTCAAGGGAACGGTTGAGGAGGCCGATTTCGCCTACATCATCCGCGACCACGACCGCGCCAAGTTCGAGGCCAAGAAGGTACTCATCCAGCAGGTAACGGATTTCATCAACACCAAGTACGGGGAAGGCACCGCCACGCTGGTGCTAAAAGACCAGTACTACAATATGCGCGAGCAGGTGGAGCCCCACTACTTCATCATCGAAAAGGCCATCAAGGCTATGGAGATGGCCGGCGTCAAGCCCAAGATCCAGCCCATCCGCGGCGGAACCGACGGCGCCAACCTCTCCTTCAAGGGCCTGCCTTGCCCCAACATCTTCGCCGGCGGTCTCAACTTCCACGGCAAGATGGAGTTCGTCCCCCTGGAAAGCATGGAAAAGGCTTCCCAGGTTATTCTGAACATTATTTCCCTCTTTGCAGACTAGAAACTGCCAAGGACGGAAGAGAAGCGTTGCCGGATTTGTTCCAGGCACAGATTGTTCACGGAGCCCTCATGCGTATGCTTGAGGGTTCCTTTGTAATGGAAGGTGCCGTTCTGGACGGCCTGTCCCACCTGCTTGTAGGCGTCGCGGAAAGGAACGCCGGCGGCCACCAGGCGGTTCACTTCCTCCACGCAGAAAGCGGTTTCGTAGAGCGGGCGGCTCATCAGGTCCTTGGTAACGGTGATGCCGGGAAGGGCAAAGATGAGGATGTCCAGGCAACTGTCCATCTCGTCAAACAGGGGCAGGTACAGTTCCTTCAGCAGCTGCATGTCGCGGGCATAGCCGGAAGGCAGGTTGCCGGTGATCAGGCGGATGTCGTTGGGGATACCCTGCAGGCGGTTGCAGTGGGCCCTCAGGAGTTCGAACACGTCCGGATTCTTCTTCTGCGGCATAATGCTGGAACCGGTGGTATAGGCGTCGGGCAGATGGATGAAGCCAAAGTTCTGGCTGGTGAACAGGCAGCAGTCCGTGGCAAACTTGCCCACGGTCTCGGCCAGGCACGCATAGGCAAAGGCAACCATCCTCTCGCAGCGGCCGCGACCCATCTGGGCATAGATGGAGTTGTAGGCCAGGCTCTCGAATCCCAGCAGGTTGGTGGTGCGCTTGCGGTTGAGGGGGGCCGATGAGCCATACCCCGCCGCCGAACCCAGCGGATTGCGTCCGTTCACGTCCCAGGCAGCCTTCAGCTGGACCAGGTCGTCGCAGAGGCTTTCGGCATAGGCGCCAAACCACAGGCCGAAGGAAGAGGGCATCGCCACCTGCATATGCGTATAGCCGGGCATCAGGACGTCCTTGAGTTCATCGGCCCTCTCAATGAAGAGGTCGAAGAGGCGGGAGACCTTCTCCAGCGTCCGGTTGATGCGCGCGCGGGTAAACAGTTTGATGTCAACGGCCACCTGGTCGTTGCGGGAGCGGCCGGTGTGCACCTTCTTGCCCAGGGGTCCCAGGCGGGCTTCCACCTCGGAATGGACGTCTTCTCCGTGAATCTCAAAGCGGCCTTCCCGGGCCTCCTGATGGAGTTTTTCAAGAGCCGGTTTGAGCTGGTCGTACTCTTCCGGAGCCAGCAGCCCCACCTCCTTGAGCATGGTGATATGGGCCAGCGTTCCCTCTATGTCGTAAGGGGCCAGCAGCAGGTCCAGCTCGCGGTCTTTTCCCACGGTGAAGGCATCTACCTCCGGGGCGTTGTCAAATCCTTTATCCCAAATTTTCATACTTTGAGTCCATCCAATAGTTGTACATAAATGTCGGTGGCCCTGTCAATGTCTGCCAGGTTCACATACTCGTCGGCCGTATGGGAACGGACCGAATCTCCGGGCCCTATCTTGGCGGAGGGGAAGCGGCAGAGGGCCTGGTTGGAAAGGGTGGGCGACCCCACGGTGGGGATGCCCAGCTGCCGGGCGCGCTGCACCAGCGGGTGGTCTTCGGCTATGGAAGAGCCGCAGAGGCGGGTAGAGCGGGCTTCCAGCTCGCAGGGGGCTTCGGCCTTGATAATCTCCAGCAGTTCCTCGTTGGTGTACAGGCCGTTGGAACGGATGTCCACCACAAAAGTGCAGATGTCGGGAATCACGTTGTGCTGCGTTCCGGCCTGGATCTGCGTGACGGTCATCTTGACGGGCCCCAGCAGGGGGGAAACCTTCTCGAACTGTTTGTTCCGGAACCAGTCGATGGCCGGAAGGGCCTCGTAGATGGCGTTGATGCCGGTGTTGCGGGCGGCATGTCCGGCCTTTCCCTTCACCGAGCAGTCCAGCACCATCAGGCCTTTTTCGGCCACGGCCATTTCCAGGGAAGTGGGCTCCCCGAAAACCCCGAAGGCAATGGGCCCGCAGGCCGCCTCCATCTCCGCGAGGGAGATTTCCAGTCCTTTGCGGCCGCTGGTTTCTTCTTCGGCCGAAAGGGAAAGGATGAGGGTATAGGGCTGCGGCTTGGCGATGAGTTTTTTGTAGGCGGCAAGGAGGGCTACCACCGAGGCGCCGTCGTCGTTGCTGCCCAGGCCATACAGGCGGCCGTCTTCCACCGTGGGGGTGAAAGGATCCCGGGTCCAGCCGGCCACGGGCTTGACGGTGTCAATATGGGCGTCCAGGAGAACGGCCGGCCCGCTGCCGTGGCAACACCAGAGGTTGTTGCCGCAGCGGTGGGGGGCCAGGCCTTCTTCCGTGAGCAGGGACTGCAGGAAATCGGCCACGGCCGACTCGTCCCGGCTCAGGGAGGGAATGGCTATCAGTTGCTGAAGGAGCTGGGTCATAGGATCTCGTCCTCGTGCCGGTTGTAGTAGACGCGCAGCGGCGTGGACAGCACCTTGATGAATCCCTTGGCGTCTTCGGCCGTCCAGCCTTTCTGCATTTCGCCGTATTCTCCGAACTTGGTCTTGACCAGGTCGTTGGCGCTTTCTACGCCCACGGTCTCAAACTGCTTGGGACCGTAGTTCACAATCACGGTACCGGTCACGTTTCGCTGGCTGCTTTCCAGCATGGCCTCGATGTCGCGCATCACGGGCTCCAGGTACTGGCTTTCGTGCAGGAACATGCCGTACCAGGTACCCACCTGGTCTTTCCAGTACTGCTGCCACTTGGACAGGGTGTATTTCTCCAGATATTTGTGGGCGGCAATGATGAGCATGGGCGCAGCGGCCTCGAAGCCCACGCGGCCCTTGATACCGATGATGGTGTCTCCCACGTGGATGTCGCGGCCCAGGCCGTAACCCTCCACGGCGGCTTCCAGAGCCTGGATGGCGGCAACGGGAGATGCAAAAGTCTTTCCGTTCACGGAGACAATCTGGCCTTTCTCAAAGCCAATCTTCACGGTCTGGTTGCCCGTCTTGGTGCAGGGCTTGAGGTAGGCCGATTCGGGCAGACCCTGGGCCGAATCCAGCAGCTCGCCGCCGCAGATGGAGGTGCCCCAGAGGCCCACGTTGTAGGAATATTTGAGTTTGGCAAAATCGGCCGGGAAACCGTGCTGGTTCAGGTAGTCCACCTCTTCCTGGCGGGTGAGGGCCTTGTCGCGGGTGAGGGTGATGATTTCCATCTCCGGGCACATTACCTGGAAGGTCATATCAAAGCGCACCTGGTCGTTGCCGGCGCCGGTGGAGCCGTGGGCTATGGCATCGGCCCCAATCTCCTTGGCGTAGCGGGCGATGGCGATGGCCTGGAAGATACGCTCGGACGAGACGGAGATGGGATAGGTTCCGCCGCGGAGGACGTTGCCGTATACCATATATTTAAGGCTCTTGGCATAATATTCATCCTTCACATCCAGGGCCACGAAACCCTTTGCACCCAGCTTGTAGGCGTTCTGCTCGTTCTGGGCCAGCTGGGCGGGGGAGAAACCGCCGGTGTCTGCGCAGGCGGCATACACTTCGTGACCCTGGTTGGCCAGGTACATAACGGTATAGGAGGTATCCAGACCTCCGCTGTAGGCAACTACTATTTTCATATGATTACTTTGTTTTTAATTTCGGGGAAAAAGGGGACCAGCACATCCAGGATATCGCTCTGGCTGGCGTCTACGCGGCCAATCAGGAGGATGGTGTCGTCTCCGGCCAGGGTTCCGATGATGGGGGAGAGCACCTGCGTGTCAATGAGGGCGGCCACGGCGCTGGCCATGCCGGGGCGCGTCTTGAGGACGGCCATCTGGCCGGAGAACTGGATCCGGAGCACGCCGGAAGACAGGTCGGTGGTGGGGAGGTGATTCTTGACAGGCACAACGTAGCCTTCTCCGGGTATCTTGGAGATTTTCAGGGAGTTGAGGTCACGGGAAAGGGTAGCCTGCGTGGAAGAGATTCCGGCTTCGCGGAGCCGGCTGGCTAATTCTTCCTGGCTGTACACCGGTCCGGACTGGATGATGTCCAGGATGGCCTGCTGTCTGATTTTGGTACTTGTCTGCATTTTATGGTATAAATATCCAATTCGGGGGCAAATATATGAATATTTATCGAAAAAACTTGCATATCTTAATAAATATTTTGTATTTTTGTGCCCGAAAAGTTGATTGGACCTTATGGAATTCGAAGTGATGGTGGCACAAGAGTGCCACACGGCCTATGCAGAGGCCATCTGTGAAGAGATTTATATATCTTCCCTGGAGAGGAAGACCGGTATAGCCAACCGTACGCCCGACTACATCAATGAAAAGATCCGGGCGGGCAAGGCGGTGATAGCCCTCACCGACGAAGGCGAGTTTGCCGGCTTCTCCTATATAGAATCGTGGGGCGGCAAGAGCTTTGTGGCCAACTCCGGTCTCATCGTGGCCCACAAGTTCCGCGGAATGGGCATTGCCAAGCGCATCAAGGAGCAGACCTTTATCCTGTCCCGCAAGCTTTTCCCGGACGCCAAGATTTTCTCCATCACCACCGGTTCGGCCGTGATGAAGATGAACTACGAGTTCGGTTTCCGCCCGGTTCCCTTTGCGGAACTCACGGACGATCCCGAGTTCTGGAAAGGCTGTGAAGGCTGCCGTCACTTTGGCATCCTCAAGGACCGCGACTACAAGATGTGCCTGTGCACCGGCCTCCTGTACGACCCCAAGGAACATCTGACCATCCATCATCCCGGAGAAGCATGATCAAAGTAGGAATCATAGGCGGCGCCGGCTATACGGCCGGAGAGCTGGTGAGGCTTCTGGTGAACCATCCGGAGGCTTCTGTTGTCTGGATCCATTCCGAGAGCCAGGCCGGCAAACTCGTGGCCGGCCATCATCCCGGTCTGGTGGGAGACACGGACCTGGTCTTTACGGATCAAGTGGATTTGTACGGCATCGATGTTCTGTTTATGTGCGGCGCCCACGGAAAGAGCCAGTCTTTCTGGGAGGAGCACACCTGCCCCGCCGGCCTCAAGGTCATTGACCTGGCCCAGGATTTCCGGGACGAGTCGGCCGGTTATGTATATGGTCTGACGGAACTCAACCGGGACCGCATCAAGGGCGCCACCAAGGTGGCCAATCCCGGCTGCTTTGCTACGGCGCTGCAGCTGGCCCTTCTGCCGCTGGCCAAGGCCGGTTTGCTGCAGGGAGATATCCACGTGCAGGCCGTCACCGGTTCTACCGGCGCCGGCGTCAAGCCGTCGGAGACTACGCACTTCAGTTGGCGCAGCAACAACTTATCGGCCTATAAAGTACTGACGCACCAGCATCTGGCCGAGATTCGCCGCAACCTGGGCGTGGGAGACAACCTCCACTTCATTCCCGTGCGCGGGGACTTTGCCCGCGGCATCTTTGCGGTGGCCCAGACGCCCTGCTCCCTTTCCCTCGAAGAGGTGCGGGCCCTGTATGAAAACTATTATGCGGAGGCTCCCTTTACCTGGGTGCTCCCCGGATCGGCCGACCTCAAGCAGGTGGTCAATACCAACAAGTGCCTGCTGTCGCTGGAACTGCACCAGGGGCAGCTGGTGGTTACCAGTGTCATAGACAATCTTCTCAAAGGCGCCTCCGGCCAGGCCGTGGAGAATATGAACCTGATGTTCTCCCTCCCCCAGACCACCGGTCTCCGCCTGAAGGCATCCGCTTTTTAGCGCCGTCATTCCCGGCTCGACCGGGAATCTAAATTAACAAGTTATGGATTTATTCAACGTATATAAGAGATGGGACATCGAGCCCGTCCGCGGCAGCGGCTCCAAGCTGTGGGACGCCAAGGGACAGGAATACCTGGACCTTTACGGCGGTCACGCCGTCATCAGCATCGGCCACAGCCATCCGCATTATGTAGAGGCCATTACCCAGCAGATTGCCAAGTTGGGCTTCTATTCCAACGCCGTGCAGAACGGCCTGCAAGACACCCTGGCTCAGAAACTGGGTCAGATCAGCGGCTACCAGAACTATCATCTTTTCCTTTGCAACAGCGGGGCCGAAGCCAACGAGAATGCCCTCAAACTGGCTTCCTTCCATACGGGCCGATCCAAGGTCCTCGCTTTCAGCGGGGCTTTCCACGGACGCACCGGCGGTGCCGTGAGCGTGACGGACAACCCCAAGATCCGCGCTCCCTTCAATGCCACCGAGAAGGTGACCTTCGTGCCTCTGGGAGACCTGGCGGCTGCTGAAAAGGAACTGTCCACCAAGGCTTACGCCGCCGTCATCATCGAAGGCATCCAGGGCGTAGCGGGCATCCGCGTTCCCTCCGACGCCTTCTTCAAGGACCTCCGCGCCCTCTGCGACCGTACCGGAACGCTCCTGGTGGCCGATGAAATCCAGTCCGGCTGCGGCCGTACAGGTAAGTTCTTTGCCCATCAGTATGCCGGAGTAGAGGCTCATCTCGTGACCATGGCCAAAGGCCTGGCCGGCGGCATTCCCATCGGCGCCGTCCTCATTTCCCCGGAGATCCAGGCTTCCTACGGCCTGCTGGGAACTACCTTTGGCGGCAATCACATTGCCTGCGCCGCGGCCATTGCCGTGCTGGAGGTGATTCAGGAGGAGAAGCTGGTGGAGCACGCCGCCAAACTGGGAACTTGGTTCGAGCAGCAGCTCAAGGGGGACCCCGCCCTGGTGGAATACCGCGGCAGAGGCCTTATGATCGGCCTGGAAATCAAGCCTGAACTGGTGGGTCTTCGCGACCGCCTCCTTCAGGAGAAACATATCTTTACCGGCGCCTCCGGTGAGCGGGTGATCCGCCTGCTCCCTGCCTTGAACCTTCCCGAGGAAGGCGCCCGGACCTTTGTGGAAGCCTGGAAAGACCTTACCAAATGAAGCATTTTACCAGTATAAAACAACTGGGCGACCTCAAGGAAGCCCTGGCCGCAGCGGCCGCCGTAAAGGCCAACCGCTTTGCCGACCAGCAGCTGGGCAAGAACAAGACCGCCCTGCTGGTCTTCTTCAATAACAGCCTGCGCACCCGCCTCAGCACCCAGAAGGCAGCGCTGAACCTGGGTATGAACGTGATTGTCCTGGACGTCAACCAAGGTGCCTGGAAGCTGGAAACCGGCCACGGCGTGGTGATGGACGGAGACAAGAGCGAGCACCTGTTGGAAGCCATTCCGGTGATGGGCAGTTACTGCGACGTCATCGGCATCCGTTCGTTTGCCCGTTTCGAGTCCCGCGAGGATGACTACAACGAGGTCATCCTGAACCAGTTCATCCAGTACTCCGGCCGTCCGGTCTTCAGTATGGAGGCCGCCACGCGCCACCCCCTGCAGACTTTTGCCGACATCATTACCATTGAAGAGCACAAGACCAAGGCCCGTCCCAAGGTGGTGATGACCTGGGCTCCGCACCCCAAGGCCCTGCCCCAGGCCGTTCCCAATTCCTTTGCCGAGGGTATGTCCATGACGGATTATGACTTTGTGATTGCCAACCCCGAGGGCTACGACCTGGCTCCCGAGTTCGTGGGCAACGCCAAGGTCTGCCATAACCAGGACGAGGCCCTCGCCGGAGCCGATTTTGTGTACGCCAAGAACTGGGCCCCGTACCAGGCCGACATTTACGGAAAAGTTGTGAACTATGATATGGGCTGGACGGTTACCAAGGAGAAGATGGCCCTGACCAACGACGCCTTCTTTATGCACTGCCTGCCGGTGCGCCGCAATATGATCGTGACGGACGAGGTCATTGAAAGCCCCCGTTCGCTGGTGATCCCCGAGGCGGCCAACCGGGAAATATCGGCCCAGACCGTTCTCAAGATGCTGCTTCAGTCGCTATGATTACCGTAGTCAAATGTGGCGGACAGGTCCTGGATGACGAACGCCTGCTGGAGGCGTTCTGCCGGGATTTTGCCGCTTTGGAAGGCCCCAAGGTGCTGGTCCACGGCGGAGGAGCCCTGGCCGGCCGTTTCCAGAAGGCCCTGGGTATGGAGCCCGTCAAGTTTGAGGGCCGAAGGGTAACGGACGAAGACACCCTGCAGGTAGTCACCATGGTGTACGCCGGCTGGTGCAACAAGCACGTGGTTTCCCTTTTGCAGGCCGATGGTTGCAACGCCATAGGGCTTTCCGGGTGCGACGGTTCGGTGATCACCGCCTCCAAGCGCGCCCCGCTCACGCTGTCCGACGGCCGGACGGTGGATTTTGGCTGGGTGGGAGACGTGACCCCCGCCAGTGTCCGGGCCGATTTCCTGAACCTCTTGTTGGAGAAGGGCCTCACCCCGGTGCTCTGCGCCATCAACCACGACGGCGCCGGCCATTTGCTCAATACCAACGCCGACACGGTAGCCTCTTCGGTGGCTGCCGCCCTGGGGGCCGCCCTGGTGACCTGCTTCGAGCAGCCCGGCGTCCTGCGGGACCGCGAAGACCCCGCCAGCGTCATCCCTATTATTAATAAGGAAACGTTCGAGGCGTTGAAGGCCGAAGGGATAGTGGCCGACGGAATGATTCCCAAGCTGGATCAGGCTTTTGATGCGCTGGACAAGGGTGCCCGGGAAGTCCGGATCTGCCACAGCTCCGCCCTTCTTACGGGAGGGGGAACGGTTGTCCGATAAACTTGCGAAAAAAGTCAAAAAAAATTTGCGATTCAAAAAATAATGTCTACCTTTGCAGTCCCGTTTGAAACGAACGGGATTTTTTACGGCCTTTTGGCCAAGAAAAGAGTTCATTGACAATACTGAGAGAATAGATTAGAGGTAAAGCAAAAGATAGAGTTAGTCTGATAAAAGAAGTTATCAAAACGGAATTTTCGGACTACAATTTCAATAGGCAAGAGCAAACGAGTAGAAATACTTGTGATTCACATAGTGTGGAAGCGACGGAAGTTGCGGAAACACGATCAGAGAAAGGAACGAAGAGCGAACGGAGGATGCCTAGGCTATCCGGAGGCGATGAAAGACGTGGTAAGCTGCGAAAAGGCTCGGGGATCTGCAAACAGGAATTGATCCGAGCATGTCTGAATGGGGCA